>ENA-OPRR01000324-OPRR01000324.1-human-gut-metagenome-genome-assembly--contig:-NODE-324-length-52403-cov-8.962386_pt1 | contig 52403 bp, 57 predicted proteins | sample MGYA00241796_ERZ501883 | MGnify/ENA primary metagenome ERZ501883 (study PRJEB25962, sample SAMEA2042406) | human gut metagenome | biome: human gut; feature: human-associated habitat; material: faeces...
TCTAATTGGAGGAAAATATAAACCTCTAATTCTTTGGCATTTGATAGAAAAACCTTTGCACTACATGGAATTACAACGCTTAATTCCAAAAGCCACACCTAAAATGCTTTCACAACAACTTCGCGATTTAGAAGAATGTGGCATGATTCACAGAGAAGTAATTCCAGAAAAACCACCTAAAACCTTGTATTCACTTACCGCCTTTGGAAAAAGTATCATTCCGGTATTAGATTCTATGTGTAACTGGGGAATACACTTTCTTGAAGGATTGGATATTACACCGCCTTGTGGTTCAAAACTGTAAATAGTCTATTTGGGGAAGAGTAGACTGCCGTTTGTCGAATTTATATATGTTTTTTTCAAGTAACACAGGAAGCAATACTTGCAGCCTTATTTTATATAAAAAGAAGCGCCGGACAGAGCCAATAAGCCTATGTCCGGCATTTCCTATATCACGGATTCAAATTTATATCCACTGCCCAGTACAGTCTGGATATAGCCACCCTTTGGTGTATCTGGCGTCAACTTGCGCCGGATCTGACTGATGACACTGGCAACGGCAGTGCCGCAACGTTCACCGTCTCTATCCCATACAGCCTCGTAAATCTGGCTGGCTGAGAATACCCAGCCAGGGTGACGAGCCAGATATGCAAGAACTGCAAATTCATGGTGAGTCAGAGTGACAAGTTGCCCTCTGCAGGATACCGTCTGCTCCTTTAGTCGAATTTCAAGATCGGGGAAGGAGAGACTGGCAGCAGAGAGCGGGAGAGCAATATGGTCAAGCTCTGGTTCGTCTATGATTGCTGCCATGATTCTATTAAAGATGTGTTCTTCGCAGTCGGGAACCGACAGTACCAGGAGTTTTCCCATATCGCTCACCTCCGCCTATAAAATGTAAATGATTCTCATTCAAATATGCTTTCTCTGCTGTTTTGATAATAGCAAGTAAAGCAAGAACCAAAGAACACAATGGAGAGTGAGAATAACGATGTCCTTAACCGCTGTTGATGCAGTTCCATTTGCCAAATCCATAATGCCCTCAAAGGTGGCGCTGGACGGGATCAGATAGCAAATGTAGGAAAGGACTTTATTTCCTGCACCAACCAGATAATTCAGAATCGGAACCGCCATAAATACAATCATCACGATTTTAATATAAACCACACCTACCATCATGCCATCGGAGAGTTTGCCCACAAACAAACCGATCAGAGCCGACACAAATGCGGAAAGGACGATCAATGCCAGCATGACCGCCGCCCCTATGAAAGAGAGCCGGAAACAGATTGCCGCTGTAAGAATAGCGGACAGGCAGCCGAATACAAAACCCACAAAGATTTTCTGCATCATGTACTGCCTGTGCGTCATAGGCAGGATTTCATTGATCAGCGCAACGCCGTCCTCTTTTTCAGAAATAATGTTCATGGCATTAAAGGTACAGCCCATAAACATTGCCACGATCAGCGTAATGGCAATAAAGATATTCTGATAGCCCGCCATCATATCCGGGCGCTCCAATACCTGCACACTGGCCTGTGCCGCCCATTCCCTCTGCTCGTAAAGAGCCGGGAGCGTGTTGGCTGTCTGCTGAAACATATCCAATTCATCGCCGGAAAGGATCGTCTGGATGCTGCCGTCAGCCATTTCCACACCGATCAGGTTTGTTGACGGTTCGTTGATGGCCTCAATCAGTTCTTCCTGTGTGGGATAAACTGTGACAGTACCATACCGTTCCAGCCATGTGTTGACTTCCGAAGTGGTGGCCGTTGCCGTTACTCCAAAATGAAATTCCCCCAATGAAGAAAGGTCAATGGAGCCGACAAAATTCAATGCCACAGCGACCACGATAGGCAGGAGAAATGACATGATACAGAACTTGTCTTTTCGGACACTTTTCAGTTGATAGATCAGTCCTTTCATTGTCAGCCCTCCTTTCCCATTTCCTTGCGGAACGCAGCTTCTACAAGGATAAAGAGTAAAATGATTGCGCTTATCGCACCAACATAGTAGACCGGGCTTGTAGTCGGGACACCGAAAAAGGCGTTTTTCAGGCCCATATACACATGGTAAAACGGGTGGTAATCGATCCACGCCATCTTTACGGAAGTATTTGCCGCCAGAAATACCGGCGTAGCCGCAAAAAGCGCAATTACCAGATAAGCCAGTGAAAATTGCTTAAAGTCCCGCAGAAGCATGGTACAGCCGAAGCCTGCCAGTGCCATAATCAAGGAGAGGATAGCGGTCTGCACCAGCACCGCAGGCAAAACCGACATCCCGCTCAACCCCACATTGAACAGAACCATTAAGGCCGCAAAAACCAGATCGGTAATCAGAAAGAGCATGATTTTGGAACATACAAATAGGCTTTTATGCAGCGGCATAATGGCATGGACGCGGATCACTCCCATCTGCTTTTCCTTGAACAGCACCGAAGCGATCCCCAAAAATCCAACGGCAACAATCTCAATAAAGAGAAGTTCACAGGTGATCTCCCGGCGCTGCTTCATTTCAGGACTGTTGCTGCCGACGGTTTTTGCTGTATCATTCCCATCCGGGGAAAGCAGGGACAACGCATAGTCTGCTCTGTGTCTGTCCGCTTTTTCGGTTGCCGCATAGAACAGGACATGAGGCGTCTTGCCGCTGGCATCAATCCCGACACCGTTCGTATCACTGGCAAGGGCAGTATTCAGTTCTTCCAAAGAGGATACGGGCCGAACAAGGGAAGAAACATCTGTCTGCGTCCCAGCCGGATCATACAGATACACATTGTAGAGCTGGGCGTCCATGAATTTCACATAGCCGAAATTGATGAACAGCGTGTATAAAACAAGGGAACCCAGCGCCACCAGAAAGAATTTCCCGGACATCATCATCCGGCAGTCTTTTTTGAACAGAGAACAAAGGCTTTTCCACATTAAGACAGCCCCCTTCCCGTGTACTGGATAAAGACATCTTCCAGTGTCGGCTCCTGCGAATGGATGCTGATGATTTCATCATACGCAAAAGGAATACCGGCTTTCAGTTCAGGCGCTTCTATGGTCTGCTCCTTTCGCTTGCCCTGATAAAGATAGGAAACCACAATGCGGTGATTGCTGTTTTTCTCTTTCAGATTTTGGGGCGTGTCCAGCGCAACAATATTTCCATTCGTGATAAACGCCACACGGTCACAGAGCAGGTCAGCGTCCAGCATATTGTGGGTTGTGAGAAATACCGTTGTGCCTTTTTGCCGTTCTTTCTCGATGATTTTCCGAAAAAGCACTGCACCGGCGGGATCAAGGCCGCTGGTGGGTTCGTCCAGAAATAAAAGTTTCGGATTGCTGATCAAAGCTCTCGCCATGCTCACACGCTGCCGCATCCCTTTGGAGTAGGAGGACACCGGCTTATTGAGAAAGTCTTTCTTAAATTCCAGTTCTTCCAGCAGTTCTTTTACATCCCGCAGTTGTTCTTTGGGATAAAAGGACGCAAAATAGTTCAGATTGTCCACTGCGCTTAAATTAGCGTACAGATAAGGAAATTCAAACAGGACGCCGATCTGCTGAAAAAACTCCTGCGTCTGTGCGGTTCTCAAATCCTTTCCAAAAAGGGAAACCTCGCCGCCATGCCCTTTTAAGATGCCGGTCAATATCTTTTGGGTGGTGGACTTCCCGGAACCATTCGGCCCCAAAAATCCGAAAATCTCCCCATCTGCCACAGAAAAATTCAAGCCATGTAACGCCTGCTTATCCTTTCCGTAGGAAAAGGTCAGGTTTTTAACCTCGATCATCTTCATCACCCCATTTTCCGGTCTGGTTCTTTTTCTTCTCCTGTTCCCGTTTGCTCCACCATTTCATAAACTTTACCTTGAACGGGATGCAGATCACCAGCGCCACAACAATCAAAAGCCACCAGTACCATTCCATACCTAAAAACATAATCGCTACCTCCTTTATCTAGAGGGTCACTCCCTCCTTGTGGGATAAAGGTACGAAAATGCGTTGAAGTCGGTGTGAGGTCGCTGTGAAGTTGGTGTGAAATCTTTCCGGCAGAAGAAAGCGTCCTGATCTTTATGTATCGTTAGCAGGGGCATGAAACTATTCGTTTAACCAACTGACATTCCTAATCGTTATATTTCCACCATTCAAAGTTGTTTTTTATTGAAAAGTCGAATTGCAATCAGTAATCCCAAAATGGATAAAACAACAGAAATTAAAGCGGGTATTATAAACTCCGCAGGAACGACCTCACCAGAAATCAGTTCTACATTTTTTGAGGTCAAAATGAACGGATTGAATTTCGCAATCGGTTCTATCATTCCGAATAAGGATATAAGGGCAACGATACCGCCTGTAAAAAGTATGCTTGTGAATGTCTGTTTGAATATAACACACCCAATCATCAGAATACTCAAATACAGGAAGCCTATTATCCAAAGCGAAAATGCGGCGAAAGCAACATTTGAAAGGGTGGTATCCTTCCATAAAAAAGCTGTATAACCGTATGTTGCAGCATAGGCAATCCAATAACTGAATGTCATAAGTGTGGCGGCTACCGTATATTTTGCAAGGATCACAGCTTTACGGGATAGTCCTTTTGTTACCATCAAAACTAATGTTCCTTTAGAATATTCATTGGACAAGCAGCTTCCAAACAGAATGATAAATGCACTGAAACCAACACCGGATATGTTTTTGTAAAATTGTTTCCAGGCGTCCAAAGCAACCGGTTCAGAAGTCATTTGCATATCTGCGGCTAATGTTGATAAAATCTCCGGTGTAAATTTTGCAAGAAATGCACTCATAATACCGAAAACCAAAAAGACCGCAAACAGGATAAGAAAACGATAGTTCTTTATGTTTTCCGTAAATTCTTTTTTCACAAAAGCAATATATCCGCTCATTTCACCACCTCCAAGAACAAGCTTTCAAGGGATGGCTCCATAAGTTCTATTTTTATGGGGCAAATCCCGGTTTCCGCAAGTACAGCAAACAAGCATTTTTGCACATTCTCCATATTGCGGCTATGTAGAATGAGTTCCCTGTTGTTTTCTTCGGAATGAAGCAGCAATGGCTCTATGGGCGTCTGCTTTTTGAAATTCTGTAAATCTCTATCTGTCGAAAATTCCAAAAGCAGGCTGTCATGTCCATGCAAAGCCTTAATTTCTGCAAGGGTTCCACTGACAGCAATTTTTCCCTCGTTCAAAAAGGCAGCATGATCGCAAATACGCTCCACATCGGAAAGAATGTGCGTAGAAAATAAAACTGTTGTTGTCCCACTGATTTTATAGAGAATATCCAAAATCTCTTTTCTTCCCACGGGGTCAAGTGCACTTGTCGGCTCGTCACAAATCAACAGTTTTGGCTGTGTGAGCAAAGCCTGTGCAATTCCTAACCGCTGTTTCATACCGCGTGAAAAACCGCTGATTTGCTTTGTTATACCGTTCAATCCAACAAGTGAGAGAAGTTCCTGACTTCTTTTTAAGATGTCGGATTTTGATAAACCAATGACTTCTCCGCAAAGCTTCAAATACTGTATCGGTGTCATATAGTTATAAAATTCCGGGACATCTGGCAGATAGCCGATATATTGGTTCGTTTTTGTCTGCCCGAAACGAACAGGCTCGTCGCAGACACAGATTTTTCCACTGTCGGGCTGCAAGAGTCCGAGTACCATCTTCATGGTTGTCGTTTTGCCGGCTCCGTTTTTCCCTATAAAACCGAAAACACTTCCCTCTGGGACAGACATATTCAAATTGTCGATGATTTTCTGCGTTCCAAAACTTTTTGACAGGCCTTGTATTGTAAGGACACTCATTCGTTTTCCCCCTTTCCAAAGACAAAATAAATAATCGGCCCAAAGAGCAAAAGGGCTACAACGATCACAAGCCATATGGATCTGTTTCCAAAGCGATAGTGTGGGTGTCGCAAAATGTGTCTTACTGCCGCTACTGCAAGAGCAACATCTATCAGCAGAAGGGGAATCAGCAAAGGCAGAATTTCAAATAAAGTGTTCAATGTGTTTGCCTCCTCTTATTTATCGTTTCAATAATATTATCATAATGAGAATATAAAGTCAATAAAAACCGCCCCACTGGGACGGTCATTTTATTTGTCTGTATTTTCTGCCGGAGATACGATTACGCCTATCGTCCGTAACTTACGCTCTGGATTAGGTTCATTGTTTTTTACTGCGTTGATGATTTGAGAAATGTTTGTTACCAGAGAAGTTAATTCATTATCAGAAAGATAAAGAGGGGAGAGAGAAAAGCCCGTCATATCTTTTTTGATATTGATGTCTGGAGATTGGCAATATTTTTGAAACTGCTTTGCAAATCCAATAAAATACTGCATGAAATATTGCATATAGAGTTCGCCGGAATTCTCCTCAACCATTGTTGCCATATCGCTGTTAATGTTATATGCCAATGAATAAGTTTTCTCTACCGTACCGCGCACCTGAGTTTCTTCTACCACCTGTAAAATACCATCATTTAACATTTTTTTGAGGTGACGGTATAAGGTAGCCTGGGGAATATCGTTATAAATATCAGCTAAATGTTTCGCAGTTGCTTTCCCCTGAGAATGTATTTCGAGCAATAATTTGCACTTTACGGGATTGGTAATACAATCCATAAGTTTATCAGTCATTTCTCACCCTCCTGATCTAACATATGAAAATATTATCATTTTGATATTAAAAAGTCAATCAATGGTTGGAAACCATAGCCTTTCAGGGGGATGAAATTTCTATTTTACTGTGGGGAGGGAGAAATAAAAGGCCACGCCTCCCGGCTGATTTTCTGCGCCATAGTGTAGGTGCTGCATGGACAAGACCTGTGCAACAATGGCAAGGCCCAGCCCGGAACCGCTGTATTTGGAATTTTTATCACGATAGAATTTCGACCATATCTTTGACAGGCTTTCTTCCGGGATAGGCGGCCCCTGATTGAAGATAGAGAAGTCCAAAAGGCCGTCTTTTTCAAGCAGGGACAATCTCAAAATCCCGCCCGTCCTGTTATTTCGCTTGGCATTGACGATCAGATTATTCAAGACCTGTTCCATCCGCCCTTTGTCTGTATTGACATAGACAGGATGCTTCGGCAGTTCATATTCCAAAACAAAATCTGCGTCCGGGGTGTCGATCAGCAGTCGCCCTGCCACTGTTTCCACAAAGTCCACAAAGTCGAACCGCTCCGGGCGAAGCTGGGTAGCCCCATTTTCCAACGCAGACAGATCGAGCAGCGTAGTGATTAAGCGGCTCATGCGTTCTGTTTCCGTTATGATGACCTCAGAATACTTTTGGCGTTTTGCCTCATCTGTTTCGTCCTGCAACCCTTCGGCATAAGCCCGGATCACGCCCAGCGGAGTTTTCATTTCATGGGAGAGGCTGTCCACCAATTCTTTACGCTCGGCCAGTAACCTTTTTTTCTGCTCCACATCCTGTCCTAATTTCTGGTTGGCACTTTCCAGAGAGGCAAACGCCTGTTGCAGACTTTCAGCCATCTTGTTCAGGCTCTCCGCAAGCTCTCCAAATTCATCACGGCTTTCCACCTGGCAGGGGTGGGAAAATTAAGCTCTGCCATGTTCCGGGCAGCTTCATTCAGTTCCGAAACCGGCTTTGTGATAAAGCGGGCCATCAGCAGGTCAATGGCACAGACCAGAACCACCACAAAAGCCGACCATATCACAAAGGAAATATCTGTGTTCACTGGCAGTTTGGTGGACAATATATAAGAAGAAATCAGGGCAACGCCAATCAGTTTGGAGGCTAGCAGTATCTTCTTTCGTATGGTAAAGATGTTCATGTTTTCATTGATTTTCATACGCTCACCTCAAATTTGTAGCTGGAACGGATCAGGGTAACAATATGCTTGCCCTCATCGCCCAATTTTTGCCGCAGGGTTTTGATATGGGTATCTACCGTCCGTGTCGTTCCCTCAAAGTCGTAGCCCCAAATTCGATTAAGCAACTGCTCTCTGCTGAATATCTGGCCGGGATTAACCATGAAGAAATGCAGCAGTTCATATTCCTTGTGGGTCAAAGTGATTTCCTGTCCGTCCACAAAGACCTTATGAGATGTGGGGATGATCGTAATTTTTCCGGCGTTCATAGAATCGGTAGGTGTGATAGAGGAGCGGCGCAGCAAAGCGCCCACCTTTGCCAGTAACACTTTGGGACTGAATGGTTTGGTAATATAGTCATCGGCTCCAAGCTCATAACCTTTCAGTTTATCTTCTTCCTCACTTTTCGCAGTCAACATGATAATAGGGAGATTGCTCATTTCCCTTGCCATCTTGCAGACGGAAAAACCGTCAAGGTGGGGCATCATAACATCCAGTATCATTAAGTCCATTGGATTGTTTTTTATTATCATTAGAGCGTCCACACCATCGTCAGCCGTAAAGCAGGTGTGACCGCCTCGCTGCATATACTCGGCAATAATGCTCTGCATATTCTTTTCATCTTCCACAATTAAAATATTCGCCATAGAGAGGAACCTCCTTTTTGCTCATACTTTAGACAATAGATGTTTGGGGTAATTGTAGCCTTGAGCAAAGGCTTATTATCATAGTCATAACGGCATATACATTCATTATAATTCCGCAGTTCAAACAATACAAGGTGATATACACTGAGAAAAAGGCACCGGATACAGAGCTGATAGGCATACTGTATCCGGTGCGTTGCAAACTTTTTAACCTTTCAGATAGTAATGCACATAGGCATTATAATCTCGAGGCCGGGTGACTAGCCGCAGCCAGATATAAAAGTGGGCAGTTTCCGAATACAGATTGAATTCGGTGGGCTCGCTGGTGGGCTGGGCGTACCCTCGGCAGAACCGTGTCAGGGTGTCCAAATTCCGAAACTCCGGCAGTTGGAACAGTGCATTCTGGAAAGCATCAATTTCACGGGCAACTTCCAGAACAGGTGTATCCTTTTGGCACTGATGCCAGGTGGTCCACCATTTCCATCCGTCATAATCAGAACGGGAATAGGCTATCTCGCTGGCAGGACGGGAGCCCTGCTGAAACAGATCTTCAAAGGTGCAGGAGGTAGGTAGTCAGCAGCGGAGCTTCAAAATCGGTCTGCTGCTGGCTCAGATCGTTTTTGACAGCTGCCCATTCTGTTAGAGGGAGTGGGCAACGGTTGGCATCACGTAGGGCTTCATCCATACCACACGCCTCGCAGATATGGACATCTGCATAGCGACTCAAGGCATTGATGATCAGCCTGCGGTCCAGTGGCTGACCACACCGAAGACACAAGGGTGGTTGCTCCGCCTCTGGGGTAAACAGCAGTTTGTCCTGCTGCCATACGGTTTCCAACATGGATTTGGGATAGATACGGATCTTCATGATGATGTCCTCCTATTTTATTGTCTTTCATATTCGTACCGTTTCCTCCGGTCTTCGGACCAGGGAGGGTAGACACGAAGTTCCTCCTGAAACATGGTCATCAGCTCAGTTGCCATGTCCTCTTTACGCCGGTAGATGCGCTGCTTTTTCGTACCATCTGCATAGAGGATGGTAGTTTGAAGTGCGGGACCTTTCTGCGTGAAGATGAATTTGCGGCCATGAGAAGGGTCAGACGCCTCGATCCAGAGGGGCAGGGTGGTGGAAACCCCATCTGGATACCGCCAGCCGCTGTAATCAGTGTAGCTGAACCCATTGATTTCTCGTGCCAGCCGGCGCAGGGCAAGATATAGCCGCTCAAAGCGGCGCCCCAGTTCGCCTTTCTGCTGCCGGATGTAGAGGGTGTGCCCCTCATGATCCAGGGCGTCCAGTTCTTTGCCATAAAACAGGTATTCAGGGTAAAGGCAGCCATCCGATTCAAGAATTTGCCCGGTAGGTTCCGCAAGGTGATTGTCTGACAGCCAGGCCGGAAAAAGTCCGTCTGCGGCTTTTATATTGATGAAAGCGCAGTGGTCGGGCCGGATTCCGGTTAAGTTGGTGGTAAGGGTTTCCCAAAAAATCAGGATGCCGTGATCCTTTTCATAAAGCTTGATGGCGAGATTGCCGTTGGGATATGTACTGATTTTCAAAGTCAGCTGGAATCGGTGTTCGCCCAGCGTAAATGCGAGAGTATTCATAAGCGTTTTCCTCCAAAGAAGCACCGGACGCCTGCAAAAATGCAGATTGCCGGTGCTTCTTAGTGTGTGTTCCGGACAAGGAAACCGGAGCAGGGAGAGGAATGCAGTTCCTCTCTGGTCATCGTCAGCTACACAGCCAAAGTTTTTGACTCGAACTGATAGCGCAGAACCTGAGCCAGCTTTGTCCTGCTTTCACAAGTAATGCGATAGGTAGGGACATAGTTACGCCTCTGTTCATCCATCCTTCGAATGGAAATGCTAAATCGGGTGCCCTCCTGGGTGATCCACAGACGCCTGCCCGTGGCAGCATCTTCAGCAATAATCCATAAAGGGTACTGCATGGTCATGTAGGTCTGGGGGTAAGCACGCCAGCCGCTGCGGTCATGGTAACAGAAACCGGGGGTAGCCTGCCGCCTTTCATTCAGTACATCATAAACTGCCTTATATTTCATGCACTGCACCGCCTTTCAAAGTTTTTCAGGTAGCCTGCATACCCTTCCGGGTCCAGCTCCTGTAGCCGGTTGGCACGAAAACGATATTCAGGATAGGTGCAGAACCCACTCTGCATGGTGCGACCGGTTGGGATAGCCAGACCATGTCGGACGAGCCAGGTGGGAAATTCCGAATCGGCATTGGTGTCGATAAAGGCATGGTCTTTTTGCCGTTGGCCGGGCAGGTTGACGGTGAGAGTCGCCCAGGGTTCCGGGTCGCCGCTTTCCCATGTCACCATTTGTATGGCAAGGTTTCCATTCAGGTAGGAAGTCACCTGCAGCTGGATGGGGTGCGTGGCGCCAAATTTCTTGTAAGGCAAGGTAACAGGTGCAGCATCGGCATCAGGCTCTCCGTCCTCTACGCCCAGTTCCCAACTAAGGGACAAAATCTGGCTCTGGCTCAGCGTGCGGGTATATTTCTTTGCGTATTTTGGCTTGAAGAGCAGAGCGCCGTCCTGCAGGAGCAGCTTTCCTTCTTTTTGGTCCTGGATACAGCGCAGGCCATGCAGACGGGGCTTTGCGCACTCCACCGCATCGTGGATCTTCGGATGGTCAAACCATATGGAATACTGTACGGCTACATGGAGATGGGGATGCTCCTGAAAGCGTGAGCATAGGAGCTCCAGCACCTGTTGACAGACTTTTCTTCGTTTCTCCAGCGTCTGACGCTCGTTAAAGGTCAGCGTGAAATACGAGAAATCCCGTTCGGATGCGTCTGCGGCGCTGCTAAAGGAATTACACCAGAAGTACAGATCCCATCGGTCGCTGCCATAGGACACAGGGATATTTTCGTCATACTGGTAGCAGACAAAGTCCTGTGCGATGGCTTCCATGACGGGTTTCATTGCTGCGCTGCTCTCCAAACTTGCCTGACGGATATACTGTTCCCATTCTTCGCGGGTGTGGCTGTCATAAAACTGTTTGTTGGCTGCGGCCTCTGCTTCGGTGCATAGGGATTGCAGGCGCAGGGAGTGGACGTCTTCTTTGGCATAGCCTTTTTCAAACCATCTGGTGTCAATATTCATATGAGAACGATCTTCGTGAATTTTTATTTTGCATCCTCCTTGTGTATAGTTGCTGCATTTTTTTGACGCAGTGTGGTCATTGGTCTTTCCAGTCATAGAGCAGTAGGTCATGTCCGGAAGATTTGGCTTCGGCTCTTTTGTCCCGGAAACGGTAGTTGGTAAACACAAAGCCGGTGGGCTTGTGGGTATAGCGGACAGCCAGAATGTGGAACTGACTGTTTAGCCATTCGGCTGAGTCTACTGCTTCCTCGGCGGTGTTCTCAACATCGGTGGCAAAGAGCCAGTTTTCCCAGTACCAACCATGCCCAACCGCTTCTCTGGCATCAGGCAGGGAAAGCAGTTTTTCCCTCAGCGCTTCATGATCCTGCAGGTGCGGATGCTGTGCATGAACGGATTGCACCAGCGACTGCCGGAATTGGTAGAAAGGCACGAAGGGTTTCTTGCCTTCAAAGTTACCATTGCCGTCCAGCGCACAAACTACACCATCTGCGATCACTTCAAAGATAAGGTCTTCCCGGATGAGACTGCCATTTTCATTCCAGTCCGGTGTAGAACTGTACCATGCGCCGCTTTCAGTATCCCGGTTGTAGTAGCGTACCGGTTTTGCAATGGTGCAGAATACATCTATACAGAATCCGGGATCTTCAAACAGAAAAGATATTTGTCGTTTTATCATCAGGTGTTTCCTCCTAAATGAAAAAAGGACCGGCAGGCCGCTAAATGCAGTCTGTCGATCCTTTCGGTTATAAGCCGCAGGTAATGCGGCAGGGTTCCTCGTTAAATCAAAGAGATAGGCACAATCAGATTGTTCTGGTCAAAAGCGCCCAACTGGTCAGCCATGCACAGGATAGCACCAGTGCCGCGCTGCAGCGGAGACTTGTCGATCAGGTCAAACACCTTCGTCAATTTCTTTGGTGGCGAGGCCATCTTTTTGATCTCGATGGGAAACAGTTTTCCGTCCCGCTCCAGGATCAGGTCGATTTCTCTGGCATCCTTATCCCGATAGTAGTACAGGAAAGGCTCCTGACCGGCGTTCTGATAGGTCTTGATGATTTCCGCTACAGTATAGTTTTCCAGCAGTGCGCCGCTCATGGCTCCTTCCATGGCTGTCTCCGGGCTGCTCCAACGGGTCAGGTAGCAGACAATGCCGGAGTCGTAGAAGTAGAGCTTGGGTGTGGATACGGTGCGTTTGAGGACATTATTGGAATAGGGCTCCAATAAGAAGATGATCCCCAGCGCCTCCAGAACATGAAGCCAGTTTTTGGCTGTGGTCTGGTCGATCTCCGCATCATCGGCAATGCCCTTGTAATTGACCTGCTGGGAAGTCCTGGCGGCAACAGAACGCAGGAAGCGCAAAAACTTCAAGCTGTCAATGTCATTGGACAGCCGCCGCACATCCCGTTCCATGTAAGTGTCAATGTAACTGGAATAGAAGATGGAGGCATTGGAATAAGTTCCTGTGACCAGGGCAGGCATCCCGCCCTGATGGATATGCTGAAAGACCTCTGGCGTGTTCAGCATTTGGCGTCCGTTCTGCCGTTCTGACAAAAGAGGCAGTTCCAGGCTGAACGGTGGTTCAGGGGGCCGTTTCATGATCTCACTCTGGGAAAGCGGTGAGAGGTGGAGCAGAGCCACCCGGCCGGCCAGAGATTCCTGTACGCCCTCCATCATCTTGAAAAGCTGAGAACCCGTCAGCCAGAAATCGCCGGGCTGATGGCGTTCATCTACCATGATTTTGATATATGGGAACAGTTCCGGTGCGTATTGCACTTCATCAATGAGCAGCGGCGGCTGATACAGCTGGAAGAACATCTTTGGGTCCGTCTTGGCGAGTTCCCGCAGCGTCAGATCATCCAAAGAGACCTTCTTGCGCCCCTTGCCCTCGACCTCTATCAAATGTTCCAGCATGGTGGTTTTTCCAACCTGCCTTGGGCCGGTAAGCAGAAGCACAGGATACTGTTCATTCAGCTCCATTACCGGTTTCTCCATGTGTCGGGTAATATACACAGGCGTTCCTCCTTTCTTGATTTCGGCTGATATATTATTATATACCTATTTTAGCCGAAAAAATCTGATTTTGCAAGTAGGCAGTCTGCAAAGCACACTTCAGCAGCGATTTTTAATGGTCATTCCTGCGCAGCGGCGGAGCCGACCATTTCTTTCAGACTGGCGATATACTGCCCCCATGCCTGCCTGGATTCTTCAGCACGCTTCAACTCGGCAAGCTGTTCTTCCGGCGACAGGGCTTCAAACTCGCATTGGCTGCAGTCCCTATCAATATCCTGAAAGATGCGGTTCAGGATGGAAAGTGCCAGCTCTGTAACAGTGGGGCTGTGTTCATCAATCGCCTTGCGGCCTTGACGGAACAATTCCAGATAGCGCCCATACTGCTGTTCGCTGATGAATTCCCAGCCGTAAGCTTCCTGGATGTCGCTTTCGCTATGGTATTGCATAGCTGCTTCAAATTCTGCCTCGCGGTCTGCGGCTTCCTTTTCGATGTGCCGCCTGAGTTTGGCGCGGATGCGCTCCAAGTCTTTGAGCAAAAGCTTGCAGGCTTTGGCCTCCATGAGATAACCGTGTGCTTCGCTGTTTAGATATTGCTGGGATGTCTTTTTCATGCGGCAGCTTCCTCCTTGGATTTGGATTGAACAAAGAGCAGGAACCCTTTGCTGGTATCCTCCAGAAGCTGCCATGCACCATCTCGCCACACACAGGCGGTTGCATCGTTGTAGACTTCCGGCGTCTTGGGCGGGTCGTCAAAGCATTCCGGCGTCACATAAAGGCACATATGTCCCATATAGAAGGGCTGCAGAGCAGCTTCTATCTCTTTGCGCAGGGCAAGGGCGAGTGATTCGATCTCGTCAATATCCTGACGCTGAAAGGCAGCATCTGAAATCTGTTTGAGCCGCTTGGTTTGCTTCACAGCTGTATCAATATAGGGTACAGCCTCATCAAAGTATTTGTGTTTGATCTGCATACCGTCGAATACCAGAAAACGGGTATAGGCGGTAGCGGCTTTACAGATGTCCTGCCGCAGGGCATCAAATGGTTTTTTGTACTTGGTTTTCAGCACCTCCATGGATACGACCTGCAGATTGCGCCGCAGGGTTTCCAGGTGGTTCACTAAAGTGGTGCGTAGTTCATCTCGTTCCATAGGCATCCTCCGTGGGTAGCTTCCGGGCGGCTATCCGCGCCGGAAGTGGCGGCAGTGCTTATGCACATTGGCGTGGGTAAACGCAAAGCTCTTGCAGGCCAGCAATCGGTTCCGTTCTCTGGAAGATTGCCGGGTAACGCTTGCATGATACTTTTTAACAGATGTTTTTATAGGGTTATTCGAGTTCAGGTTCCCAAGGGGTATCTTCCTCATAAGGCGCAGCCTCCTTTTTATTGTCAGCGGACTTATTGGCAGCCCGTACCGTCAGCAGAAGGGCATCTTCCCCGACATCGCTGCTGTGGGACTTTCTAGCTCGTTTCTTTTTGCATCTTTCCACGGCTTTGTCATAGTCGTAGCCGATACCAGCTTGCAGCTTGTCCGCAATTTTACGAAGCTTTTCGGCATGGTACTCATAGGTAGCACGATGGAATCCAGTCAGCTCCCACTGATCGCACACCGATTCCAAAAGCCGGACATAGTCCCGCAGTGCGTTGACTGTTTTGTAGATATCGCCATAGCAGGTAGTAAAGGTATGGACGCCATCAAGATCCCGAAAGCAAAAAATCAGTTCTTCCCCCAAAAACTGTTCCAGTTGGACTGATTGTGCGATCATTGGCCGAAAAGATTCCTGGGGCAGTTCGGGCAGTCTGTTCTCATCCATTGCTATCCTCCTCATGTTCCGGTATTGGCGGCTGTGGGCCTAAGCCTGCCGCAAACATCTGCACAGCGGTACGGTAACCAGAGGCGTATGCCTGCTCCAATACAGCAGAATTGCGGCATTGTACCGCAGTCTGATACTGTTCAAAAGCGATGGACGCCTCGCTGGAGAGCAGCGGAAGCAGAGCTTTTTCTTTCTGTTGTACTGTCTGGTTAAAAGGTGTGAGGCGTTTATCGGGCTTGAACACATCTGCTTCATATTCGCCGTAATAGAGCGAAGTGAGAAAGCGTGGGTCTGCCGGAAAGGATATAGCAGATGGTGCAGGGCGGGAAAGCGCCGCCGCAATGTCTTTGAGTGTGTTAATCAGTGCGGGGAGCTGAACATTAAAAAATCTTTGCCCCATTGCTGTTTCGTGTAAATTCATAAAATAAGGCCCCCTTTCTAAAAGCCATTTGCCTTTTACTGTTCCCCGGCAACCCGGTGCAGGTCTGCTAACAGGTGTCGGTTATTCTGCTCATACTGAGGCTGAAAAGGCTGGTCTAAATCAAAATTGTAATAGCGGTAGTAGAGTACCTTGAATACAATGCCTTGCCGCATGGCAGGGTCAATGGCGCGCATCAGTTTGCCCAGTTCGGTGGCAATCTCATATTCCCGCTTTACATATTCTTTGTCTTCCCTCTTAAAATTCTGATACAACCAGTCCTTGACGGATACCCGGCTGCCGGTAAAGTGGCTCCGGTGCCGGTCCAGACACAGGCAGTATTCAAAATCACGGCCACGCTCCCCTGGACCTACGGTAAGAGGATAGATACGGCAGGTACGGGTACGGGCAGGGTAGACGGAACAGCGCCCATCCGTAAGGAAGATGCAGGAGCCGTTTGGGGCTTTTGTCTTGAGCATATAGATGGGGAAGCCTTCTTCGGTCAGTGGTTCCGGTTCGCAGTAGCGGAACAGGAAATCCTCTATTCCTTCAATGGGCTCACCTTTTGTTCGGAGATAGCGAGCCAGACGGTAGGCGTCCAGACTTTCCACCATTACACAGCCTTCGATATTGCGGCAGCACGCCCCGCATTGACGGCATGAAAAGGTGAACTGGTCTTTGGGGCGGACTGATTGGATATCATTCATGATTTCTTCGTTCATTTTGTTCCTCCATAAAAAGAGCCGTGACGGAATGGTATCCGCCACGGCCAGAACTTGTGGAATAGTCAGCGGGAGCTGGCTGTTCCAATCCATTTACAGTCCCTTCACGCACATGCGGCCAATCTCACAGGGAGCGGACTGACAGCCGCCAGCGGAAAAGGGGACATGGACAGATGGTAGTGGGAGTTCTGCGTTTCAAAACGGACGCAATCCTCCGACTCCTCCAGAATCGTCACCACACGCGAAGTATGGTAGATGTTTCCTCTGGCGTGCAGAAGCGCACCCCGCCCAACAGACAGTGGACGCAGCAGAGAACCATTCAAAACGATCTGTTTCTTTTCTTTCTTCATTCGGTTTGACCTCCAATCTTTTTGAAAATGTGGATGTAAGGGTATTTCTTATCTGTAATGGGTTCATCCATAGCAAATATCCAGCAGCACATCATGGACTTCAGCCAGCAACTCTTTAATGCGCCGCATAGGAACCTTCTGGGTGCGGGCAATCTCACGGATGCCATAGCCGCCCTGTTTCAGATGCACAATATCCATTTGCTGCTTAGAGACTCTGCCGGCCAGCTCGTGGAGCAGAAGATCCATTTCCAACTGCTGCATGATTGGGTCATGGGCAGGAATGGTATCTTCTAAAGGCGCACCATCGGGATATAATCCGACATGAATACTGAGAACCTCCATATTGCGCTTGCGGCGACTTTGGTATCGATTGTAATTAGATAAAGCTCCCTGCATTGATTTCCAGCCGATTGTGGCAAAGGAGTATTTCTGAAGCTTTGGCTCGTTGAAATAGCGGTACACTGCTCGGAGATAGCCAAAAATGATTACATCATAAAATTCATCTTCCGACAGTCGGTTTTCATTCAGAAACTTGTAGACCAGTCCATGATGATCGGTGGCAAATGCCTGTTGTTCTTTGGTTAATGGTACTTCACATAACATTGTGGTTTCCTCCTTAAAAAAAAGAGGGATACCTCCGGTGTGTTAAACCGAAGGCATCCCTTTGTTCATGTGTCATGTGGTGCAGGCCACATCAAGATACTTAGGCGGGCAGCTGCTCGCAGTCACCATTGATCTGGCTGACAGTATAGTGACCGTCTGCCGGCTCGTTGGTCATGGCGCCAGGCTCGATTACATAATCGCAGCCGGTGTCGCGCTGCTCCTCAGTGATTTCAGCACGCTGCTGGAGCAGGAGTTTGATTTGCTCCTTAAAGCTATTGGCGTAAGCCCGGATCTGAGCCAGCTCCTCGCCCTGGAAATCCTGCAGCAGTTTGAAGGTAGCAACACTGTAGTCATTGGTGCCGTTGTTCTCACGCTTGAGACCAATCTGCACGATACTGCCGTAAGTGGCGCGGCGGCGGAGCATGAAGGCCCGGTTCAGAAATTCCTTGAAGGGCTTGATGCTGGTAGGAGGCAGATTTACCTGCAGAGGCATGTACTCACCACTGCGAAGCAGGTAGAGCATATTTTTACAGGCTTTTCCTTTGCTGCCATCAGGTGCAGAACCAAAGCGGTTCATCACGCAGGCAGCACAGGCGCCTCCGGGAGTGCCGATGCCAACCTTGCCATCCACAGAAGAACAAAGCGGCGTGGTATCGTCGTCATATTCGCTGCCAGCCGGCCAGTAGGCGCAGGTGGCGTGGTTATGCAGAATGACGCCTACCAGATTCTTTTCATAGTCGGGATTGTCCGGATCATCGGACGGCATCTCAAATTGGAGTGTGCCGCCGGCGGGAATCTTGACACGCTGAAAGCTCATCTGCAGACCATCGGCGTCCTCAGCCAGTTCCTCGGCGCTGAAATCGCCTTCGATCATAGTGGGGAGCATGAATTTTTCCTGTTTCATCAAATTGCTGTTCTGATTATACATAGTGGTTCCTCCTTAAAAATTGTGATGGTTGCAGATGGTCAGGCGGCCATCTGATTGATACGGTTCCACTGCTGTCGGGGCATGGACAGGATATTGTATCCGATCCCCTCCAGGGCAGTGGCGCGGTCATAGCTGTCCACATCCTGACTAAAGCGTGTTACGGCATTGGATAGCCCATAGAGGGTCAGATCTTTGCCTTCAATCAGACGCTGCAGAACGCCGGTGCTTTCTTCCTCGGTGATATTGAAATCCTTGCTTGCCAGACGGACAACGCCGGGAATATCAGTGGTATTCATCTGAACGGTTGTGGCTTCACGCATCATGCCAACTACCCGTGTAAACCGCGTTTCATCCACGGCGGCCATCACGGTATCTTTGATCTTCATGGCAAATGCGTGGTCATCAGCGGCTAATGTCTCCTGTGAGAACAGTTGGAAGTTTTCATCTGCCTCATTGACCCGGCCGATGTGAGTGCGGCGAGTCTGGGCATCGTTGACGACCATGCCGTTACTGCATACCAGCCGATAGACCAAAGGCTGGATGTTGACGGAACCCAGTCCAACTTCACTATTGCTGATGATAACGCCGGACTGTACGATGTCACCGGGTACAACTTCGGCTTCAAGCCGCTTGTTGACTACCTTGATGTACATACGGCTGTCCGTGATCTGGCAGCTTTCAAAATAGGCGTCCTCCATTTGCTGAATGACAGGAAGGACGATTTCTGCAATGTCCAGATTGTCAATGCGGCGATAGCGGTTGCTCAAAAACGCCCGTACAGTGCCATCCAGGGTGCGGACCATACGCTGGGTCGGTTCCCGCTGGAACCAGGAATTCACATTCTCTGCCAGCAGTTCCGGATAATCGGAAAGCATACGGTCATAGTAAGCAGCCGGAATCTTCAGATGTGTGCCGATCTGCCGATGGGCGATCTGGTTGATCTCCAGTGGCTCCACCAGTGGGTCATCGTGGTCATCAAAGGTGTGGAGATAAAGTTGAGAACCAAAAGGTTCTACTTGAAGCCGCCTGGTATCAAGCAAATAGTCTTGCTTGAGTTTGGATTGGCGTTCAATCTGCTGTGCCATTTCCACGATGGTAAGTCCTGATTTCATTCGTCAAGTTCACTCCTTTCTCTGTGTTCCTTGTCAGCAGAAGCATTACCAGGATACCTGAATGCCCTGGGCAGTGACTTCAGCGGCCAGACCATTGCTTTCCAGTACCTCTGCCAGACGGGGCCAGTAGACCTTCTGGGGAAAATTGTTCAGATGTTCCTGAGAAACAGCATCTTCGCCCTGCTCAATGCAGATATCACCGTCTTCCCGAAGCGTCAGTTTACTGTGCCCACGGGAATTAAGGTCGGAGATCAGTGCTTCCAGAACAGAGCGCCCCTGCGTTTCATACCAGATACGGGGATCAACAGGCTGCCTGTTCGGAGGTGTTGCATCATCCTTGTTTGTTTCTCTGCCGACCTTGGACAGCGGAACGATCTTGACCATATCGCATTTGATATTGGCGTTCTGATCCAGTGTCACATCGGCGTGATCAAACTCGTCAATGCCAAACACACGAATGCGGCCGGTACCGCCATTGCGGATCAGCTGCTCCGGCTGCTTTTCACACCACTCAAAGGTGGCTTGCGGATAAGCGGAGCGCAGATATGCCAGAATACGATGGTTGGTGTGGCGCACCAGAAGGTCATCGGAGCTGGTACTGCCCAGGTCAGGGATCTCAAAACTTCTTGTTTGGATGCCTTCTGCATGGAGCTGTCTGGTGCGCTGCTGACGCTGGCGACGCCGTTTAGCCTGCTGCATATAGGGGAGAAGCAGGATCAAAACTACCCACAGCCCCCAGAGAGTGAAAACGCCCAGAAGCAGCCAAACCTGCCAGGGCCCGCGTACCAGAGCCATAATTGCGATGACCGCACCAATCAGGATCGTGATGCTGCCGCTCAAAAGTCCTCTGTCATTATTCATGTTTGATACCATCCTTTTTTCTGAATTTGTTGGAAAACAAAAAAAGAGGGACCGCACCAAGCTTTCAGTTTCATTCTGAAAAACTTGATACGGTCCCTCTTGGGCGCCGAAGTAAACTACTCCGGCAGGGATTCACGGTCACCGTCCAATACCTCTGTGGGAGGCGGTGTGGGTTCCGCAGTAATGTCCGGGTCATTCTCCTGTCTGTTCGCTGCGGCGGGCTGTTTGGGGAGGAAACCAAAGTCATTTAGACTGACCTTCAGCTTCTTTTCCAATTTACCGTCCTTCATGCGAACATCTACCAGCCGCTGTGAGCCGGCAAGCCAGATCATACTGCCTTTTTTGACCTTGAATTGCATGAGCCGGGTGACATCTGCATCCCAGGCCCATACCTGATAGAACTGCGTCCAGTTTTTGGTGCGTTCCATCAGATCAAAGCATACATAGCTTTGTTTGGACTGGCTTTCTTTGGGTACGAGGTCGTTCATAATGCGCCCGAACACAAAAATCTGTGCCATAACACTCCTTTCTGCCATTGGCATTATTATCTATATAAAAAAGTGCCAGCAGTTTTTCGGCCCTAAAAGGGCGCAAAAAATCACTGACACTTGCATACAAACTTAACAGCGTGTGCAATGCAGGCTTTTGGCCTACGGTACAGATCCAAAAGACCTGTATTCCCAAATGGGATACGCACAAAAATCAATTACAAATTCAGTATAGCACTGTATCTTGTGCCTGTCAAGATGTAAAACACTATATATAGATTTATAGCCAGCGACAAGTACGATATGTAGTAGTTGAAAAGGTCTTACGCTGTAAGATGGTTCATAATACGGTAGTAGTCATCCAATAGGTAGAACTGCGTTTTTGTTGGAGATGCAGTTTGGTAGTCAAAGATCAGACCATACAGGCTGCCGGTGCCATCCACTCCCAGAGAACCGAACCAGCAGGACATCGTATGGCCGTTGAAATACCATAGCTGCAGGTCATTATATTCCGATTCGGTAACGAGTCCTTTGCGTGCCAGCCGAAGGGCCTCATCTTCACTGATCAAAGGATGGGACAGAAAATGGCGGTAGAGATCATCGGACATACCAAGTGCCTGATGGTAGGTAAGCGGGTTGGGATTGTCCAGCCACCATCGGGTTAGTGTTTCAAAGTCATGGATGACCGGGCGGGGCGCAAGGCTACGGAATTGCTTTAGAAAAGCGATTACTGTTTCCGGAGCAGCTGGAGCCGGTACAGGTATTTCCTGTACACAGTCATTGAGAAAGGCAAATGCGATTTTCTCACCGGTTTTGTCCTCCAGCATCAGTCCGAAGCGTGACAAAGGGGCGAGCAGGAAATGCTCCAGCGCAAAGTTTTCTTCCAGAAAGCGATAGACTTTGTATTGTTCAATGGTGTGGGGCTTATACATAGAAAACCCTCCTTTCCTTGATCTACCCAATAAATAGGGACAGAAGGAATGTATTCTGCAAAATATAAGGAAAATGAAATGCTCCCTTTATGGGAGACAGTGAAAATAAACTGTCATCATAAAAGGAGCATTTCAAAACAACTTCATGCTTGTCGGTTTGTGACTTCTTATGCAATATTCTTCTTTTTCTTTGCCATAATAAATCCAATTATCATAATCACATTCAAAACAAATACTACAACACTGCCTTCAATTTTATAAATTCCACCAGATAGCAGTTGATTGCCACCGAATGTCATATTAAACAAATGTGGATAGTCCTCTGCAAGTGATACTCCTCCCAAAATAATCGCTCCTACACTATTCCAGAGAAAATGAACGATTATAGGGGCAATCAAAGAATTTGTATATTCCAAAACTGCTGTCATAAACAAACTCATTGTCAAAACATTCAAAACAGGGAGAGTTCCTGCTTCAAAAGCACCTCCATGTGCAAAAGTAAACAGTATGGTAGACACAACAGTTGCCGCAACTACATTGTAGTTTCTCTTTATCATCTGATATAGATAACCACGAACCAACATTTCCTGCATAATTGTGTTGATAAAGGCTGATAGTATCCAGAGCCAGAGCATAGAAATATGATTAGTACCTTCTATCCGTGCAGACCCGGTAAAAAGCAAAATACCGACAGATATACCTAACCAACTTAGTCCAACTGTCCCTCCTAATACACTGCTATAGACGGGGCGCTGTGTGAGATGTAACTTGGTTTTTTTACGATCTACAAACCAAAAAATGACACTCATAACGACGATTGCTAAAAATGGTATTAGTTCAGCAAAAAACCTCCACAACGCTGCATTGTCAATATCAGGAATCGGTATAACTGATGCGCAAATTGCCCATCCAATAAAGAAAATGATAGATTTTAATGATACTTCTATTAGCTTTTTCATATCTCTAAAACTCCCTGATGCTAATTTACATAAAGTACATTATACATCACTTTGTCAAGGAGTTGCATCCTTTTTGTAAAACGATTGCAAAATAAATAGATTTCTGTTCCCTCAAAAAACATTAGGGGGCTGTCAGTCAGATCCTTCAGTTCCGCTTTCTACGGCTCGCTGATTGCTTCATAGCCCAAAAAGCTGTTCGTTGAAAGTGCTGCGTCCAGATAGTCATTTCCAACGACAGGCCGTGACCCTTTCTGAAAGTAAAATCGGTAGGGCTCGCCTATTTTAAGCAGGGCCGATTTACTGAGAAGCAGTGTGATCTCTATGCCATGGCTGTCTATCAGATGTACTTTGCGGTAGCGGCGAAGCATAGGTGTACTGATACCGGCGCAGATGCCTTCCACTACTTCGTAGTTCTTATGTGCTGCAGTCGCCCAGATCCCTCGACAGGATATAAGACAGGCGCAGAGTACGACAATCCCCAATGCCAGCAGGATATGGTCTTTAGTCGCCACGCAGATGATGACGCTGATTCCCGCACTGGCGATTCCGGCCAGCAGAGTGAGCAGAAACTTTCGCTGCAATACAGTGGGAAAAAGAGTCCATTGTTTCATCATGCTCATACCCTCTCAAAGATAATCTGCTGCCGCAGATAAAGATTGGCAACGGCTAATGTCACTGGCTTGCTGCTCTGGCTGATTTTGACCATGCTTGCAATGTTGTCACTGGTGGTCGTTTCATCTCCGTAGAGGGAATCCAAAAGCGCACATTCATTGGGGAGGCGGGAAATATTTTTATCTATGCACTTGATGATCTCTGCAGTGGAGAGCAGGGCTTGTCCGGCAAGGCGCATGACCAGAGCTTCGTATTTGGTGCGTTTATCTTTCTGGAACAGTTTCCGCGCAGCGGATACCGGAACATGTGCCAGCAGCGTCAGCTTGACAAAAGAGGCGAGCCGGAGGAAGAACGGTCCGCTGGTTGGGATAATGCTGAGCGAGCCAAGCAGGTCATACAAAGCATCGTATTCTGTTTCACCGCTGCCGGATACCAGAAGGCCGCGGGTCAGCAGGCGGTTTGTACAGTCTTCCCAAGAACGCTCGGTACAGTAACCGGATGCGGTGGATAGCTTTTCATATTCTTGTGCGATGTCGTCCCAACGCAGGATTCTCCAGTTGAGCATGCTCCAAATCACCATTTCCTGCATATCGACCATGTATTCCTGACCGCCTAACAGGATGATTGGACAACTGCGGTTGCAGCCGTTTGTCCTTCGTTCAAACCGGCCGACCGCAGTGTATAGGGTTTTGATTGCCATATTTCGATACCTCCTTTTTATACATATCCCTTACTGTTATTGATGCTGATTTTCAACAAATCAAAGCAGGCAGGTCAAAAAGTCAGGGTCATTGCGAAGTTTTTCCAGTGAGCGGGAAATCCAGGCGCCCACATGGGAAGGAGGGACTTGATAGAGGGCGGCGATGTCTGTAATGCGCATTCCCTGAACCTTCAGCGCCAGTGCTTCGATGCCAAGTCTGGCAACGCCCTGATAGTTCTGTTTGCTGGCTTCCAGCAGATCAAGGGTCTCCAGACGAGAAAGGTGGGAGTCAAAATGGTCGTCTGGCGGGTCTACCTGCTCTCCATCTGCGGCCAGCTCGCCCTGTTCTCCGATGATCAGCCGACTGATGTGCCGTCCCTGACTACAGATTTTGCGGCAGTAGGAGAGGAGTCCATTTTTCACAACCTTTTTGGCGTAGGTTGAAAACTGCGCCTGTCCGGCATGGTAGGTAAAGGCGGCCTTGCAGAGCCACAGGCACCCTTCCTGGAACAGATCTCCATACTCCAAACCACAGATGCCGGGATTTACATGGATGTTGTTGACAATGACCCAGTGAACGATGGACAAGTTTTTTTCTACCAGAGTCTGCTGGTCTTTGGTAAGCTTAAAGTTTTGCTTCATCAGGCTTCACCTCCGTTCAGGCAGCACGCCCGGATGTGTACGCCGGAGCCTGCTGACAGAGGGAAATGACTTGCTCACACATATATTCGGAAAACTGGCCGATGTGAGTCTGGCGCGCATCCAGCCCCAGCTTGGCTTGCAGCCAGATATAGACCTCCCATTTTTCCATATGGCAGTCCTGCTGCAGTTTTTTTAGGGCACGATGGGCCAAAATGCGTTTGTGGCGCAGATCGCCATTCGCCAGTGTCCCCATTGGGAGCAGTGTGCGCTCATGAGCACTGACATAGGCATTGCAGGCCGGCCATCTGTCGCAGACATACAGGTACTTCCCTCTGGTTTGCGGGGTAGATCCATACACAAGGCTTGCAGGTCGAAGAGAAGCGTGCGCATGACAGTACGGACATTTGATTTGCTTTTGTTTCAATAAAATCACCTCCATTACGCGCCGATGACGGCGGCATTGCGTCTTAACAGGCAGAATCATCCGAAGTAGGTATCCCGGTCTGGGCATAGCTGTAAAAATGGACATACATGGTCCGAAGAGGTATGCCATTCCAGAAACTTGGTATAAGCAGTTCGGAACGAGCGGCACTCCAGAATTGCAGAGCACTCTTCGGGGTCTACTGCTTCTCCACTCAGCTTCCGCACTGTCTGGACGGACAGAAAGATCGGCTGACAGCCTGCGTCTGCTGCCATCAGGAATCCCTCACAGGATGCCTGCCGGATCATTGGACAAAGTGAACCGCTGCAGCGGATGAACAGGGCATTGCGCCAGTTACCCCGGACTGCCTGCAGAAAGGAATAGAACTGACACGGTTTTTGATTCATGCTTTCACCTCCGTTACAGTACATTTGCATTTCTAAAAATAAAAAAGGGGGCCAGCTGCAGAAGTTCTGCAAACTGGCCCCTGATTTGGTGCTTAGGAGAACAGACTTTCGATCTCCTCAGTGATGCGGGGGATGACCGTATCGTTGAAGATGAGGGTCAGAGCCGCCAGGAGCAGCGCACCCAAAACTACGGCGATAATGATCTTGACGGCGTCCGAAATGTAAAAATCGCCGCGCTGATTGGACAATGCCATACGGCCGCGGTTGAGCAGATAGTTGGCTTTGGTATAGATACGGGTCGTGAATTTTCTCATGGGTAACCTCCTGTTATATGTTTGATGATTGAGTGGATAGGTATATCAAGTCCACCGTCTGTTAAGCGCGGCGGATAGGCTTGATCAGATTGTTTTTGTTGGAACGGGGCCGGTTCGGATATGCTTTAGGCCGCTGGAACAGCAAGCAACGAAAGCGGCGTTTTTTGGTGCCGGTATCATTCGGCGGATAAAATTTCTTTTTGGGCATAGGCATTCTCCTGTAAAAAATGAAGCCGGGCTGATGAAACAGTCCGGCTCAGTTCAGATGAAAAAATGATGTGCCTGCCGCTATGGAAAATCGCTTGGGTACAAACGCTCACCTCCCTGTGTATCTGTCTTCCATATGAGGAGCAGGTATGAAAACGCCCGGAAGTACCGTGGCGGATGCCGATTAGCCAAAGAACGCCCCGAGCGAACTCATAACCTCGGTACAGAGCACCACCAGGTAGATGATCATAATACAAATCAGCATCATCATAGAGTAACGCTGGATCTTTTTGGGACGTTTGGCAGCCTCCTTTTTCAGATTGTTCTGCTCGATCTGACGCATATCGAAGGTAATCATTTTGAAGTACATCCGCTGGTCATCACCGCGCAGGACACCAATCAGGCCACGGATCACATCGGACAGCATGGGGCTGCCAATGCGGGTTTCAAATCGAATGAGAGCATTTTCATAGTTGCCGGTCTTCATATCAGCAATGGTCTGATCCAGTTCGGCGCCGAAGTCTTTCCCAGCCACACGGCGGTAGGAAGTCAGGATTTTAAGTACATCCCTGTCATTTTCAAGGCTCTGGCCGACGGTCAAGGCAAATCGGGGGATTTCGCCCTCGATCAGTTTGCGGCGCTTTTTAACAAAATCAAAGGCTGCATAGTAGGTTGAAAACCACAGTGCCACCGCAAGGCCAATCAAAATAGGCACCAGCAGCGGAATAAGAAATGCCATGGGGATGGCACACAGGCCAACTGCCCCTGCAGTTACCCAGGCTCTGGCTGTATAGACCTCTGGGGTAAGCTGCAGACCTGCAATGTCCAGAGCGCGTTGTACCTTATTGCGCTTGAGCCGGTCCAGCCGCAAATAAGGGGCGATCCAACCGGCGATTTTTGTCACATAGACATCAAGCAGCTTTTCGTTTTTGGTGCCCTGCTGTTTGCGGGAGAGCATCATCATTTGTGAGGTCTTCTTGGTCGGGATGTCCACAAAGGCACAGGTCAGGTTGTAGACAGCGAAACCGAAGAAGATGATGGCGATGAGCGCCAGAAAGGTCATACGCTATCACCTCCATATTCGATGGGCTTGCTCAGCTTCATGATCTGGGTCAGCGCAAACAGAATGATGGCTGCACAGATCGCCAGTGCAATTTTGCCCGGTGTGGTGAAGATAAGAGTGTGAAACCAATCCTCATTCAAGAAATAGAGCAGCGGCACATTGGCGATAACCAGAAATATCATGGTGATGGCTTCACGCCGCGGCCCTTGCATCATTGCCTCAAGTTCCGACTGCACCACACGCACATCGGAGAATTTCTGGTTGATGGTAGGCAGGGTATTCTTCATACTGCGGTCGGACTGGCACTGGATGAGGGTACCGCACCATTCATGGAAGACCCGGTTGGGAATCTTCATCTTCAGGCTGTTGATAGCGCTGGTGATATTGGCGTTGATCAATTCCGCTTCATAAACAAAGGCTTCAAAATTAGCTTTTACCGGCTCATTGATATAGGGCAGGTTTTCCTTGACAGACCGGATCAGATCCTCGGTGCGCAGGTAAGAAGTCGTGATGATGGAAATAGCGGTTTCCAGTTCTTCGTTCAGGTGCTTTTTATAGCTGGCGGCAGTGCTGCGCAGATACCAGATCGGTATAAGGGAAAAACCGATACCCAGAATGGGCACCATGTACACATTCCCAATCAAAAGGGCAAGTACAGCCCCCACAGCGAACAGGATCAGGGACAGCCGTTTTATTGCCTCATAGCGGTCCGCCCGTCCGGTGCCCTTCAAGATCTGTTTCAGTTCGTAATCCTGATTAAAAAAGCCCTTGGCCGGCGTGCCCAGGAGAACATTCAGTTCATCCGACAAGGTGGCGGATTTTCGCTGGGAGCGGAAGAGGGCGTCAATAAAATCACCCGGCTTCACACCAAACAGAGCCAAAAGCCCGGCACTGAGCAGGATAAAACAGATAAGATAGATCCATTGCAATTAACCCACCTCCTTTGGCGGCTGCATGAATTCTTCCAATTCCTTGTTGGAAATGCCATTGTCCAACAGCCTTTTTTTTAAGGAATCGGAGATCAAGCCGATTTTTTTATGGTGCCCCACCACACGGGTTTCACCACGGTCATCAGTTACATTGTCCTCCACTTCATATTTGTATAGGGAATGGGCGATCAACCGCCCGTCCTGGTAGTCCTCGCCCTCGATGATTTCCATGATCTTACGGGAACGGTCCTCCAGCTGCTTGGTAAAGACGATGATGGGATACGCCTCTACCATGATCTGCATGAGGATGGAGTCATCCATGTTGTACTTGCGTTTGGCAAGGGTCATCATCCTGCGGTAAGTACTGTTGCAGGAGTTGGAGTGGATGGTGGTACATACAGTATGGCCGGTACGGGAACTTTCGGCTGCGGACAGGCTTTCTGCCGCTGACCGCATTTCACCTACACCGATGACATCCGGATGCTTACGCAGCACCCGCTCCAGAAGAAAATCCTGATTGATGTTCAACGCAGGGTTCTCGCTGGGGCGGGTCAGCAGATGTACTACGGAATTAAGAATATTGCCCTGCGCATCCCGCTTGACCAGATCAAATTCGCGGCTGCCTTCTTCAATGGTAATAAGGCGCCGGTTATTGGGCACATTGGACAGCAGCCAGGCCATGATCGTGGTCTTGCCGGAGCCGGTAGAGCCTGCAATACAGACGGACACCCCATAGCGGATACATGCAGTCAGAAAGTGAAGCATTTCAGCGGTGGCACTGCCGGAGTTCAGCAGTTTTTCTTCACTGACGGTCTGCTGATTGACAATACGGATGGAGGCATTGACGCCTACATCTGCATCCACAATGGGAGTTTTGTCCACCGAAATGCGGATGTTCTTGTCCAGAAATCCCACAATGCTGGGCATGGTGTCATCAATGACCATGCCGCAGGCGTTGAGCATCCTGCGGATCACATCGATGGCGTGCTGGGGCGAACTGAATTTATCAGGGATCTTGATGCTGCGCCCACTGGATTCGATTACTTCAATGTCGTTGTAGGCGTTGATGTTGACCTCCTCAACACCGGGCTTATAGATCCATTTCTTCAAAAAGGAGTAGCCGGCCATATCCTCATAGAGTTTGGAACACAGTTCTTTTGTAGAGAGCCCGTCAAGGGCATACTTTCGCTTGACAATGTAGTGTTCCATCAGTTCTTTGAGCAGGCTTGTGGCACGCTCTGCATTGCCTTCCCCGGCTTCGGCAATGGTGGAAGCATGGTTTTCGGCAAAATACCGCTGCACATCCTCCAGTACCTGGTCATAGGTCAGCTCCTGATTGGCGGCCGGTGTGAAGAATATATCATTCAAATTACTCATCGGCATCCTCCTCACATTCATACCCCGCATCTTCCTCTGACTGCTCAGCCAGTTCCATCTGCTCCAGAATTTCCAGTACCTTGTTCAGTGAAGCAGTGTATTTGGGGTTGCAGTAGGTGATAGCCTTGAACATACCGCCTTCGGTAGCACAGCGGTCGATCTCTTTACTGTAGGGAAGCAGGCCGTCAAACCCGCCAATGATATAGCCCATTTCGTCCAAGGCGTGGAAGGGGCGTGCCAAGCCGGCGAATGTCATATGCTCAGAAAACCGGAAGCGCTCGTCCACAAGCAGAGGCTGATGGGCTTTCAGGTAGTTGATGCCTTTTAGGTCCGGGGTGAGGATACGAATGACCACATCGCCGGCTTCAATGGCGGCGGGAGTGAATACATTGGTCATGCTGGTGCTGCAGTCCAGAATGACGAAATCTACCAACTTGGCGGCAGCGTGAATGAGCTGCAGTACCATGGCATATTTGACCTCCGGGTAGCTCAGCGGGTTTTCTCCTGCCGCATAGCCCATCATCCCAATGAAGGGATAGTTTTTCAGCACTGTCACATGACTGGCAACCAGAGAGGTATCAATCTCCACACTGCTTAAAACCTGGCCGATAGAGGTATTGGTCTGGATGATCTGCTCTGGCAGCCAGATCGGCAGCATAGGGACATTCATATCGGCATTGATAATGATGGCTTTCCGTTTGTCCCGGGTCAGGGCTTTTGCCAGAATACAGCAGAACATGGATTTGCCGCTGCCGGGGCTTCCCCAGACGGTGATAACTTTACCCATAACGAAGATCCTCCTTCCTTGATTTGATTATTCTGCCGAGGGTGCAGTTTCATTAGTGGATTGTGCAGACTCTGCAGTTTCCGCTTCCTGGGGTTCACTTTCAGCGTCAGAATTTTCCGCATCTGCAGCTTCTTCTTCGATCAAAGTTTCGGGGAAGTAGATTTCCTGCAGAGTCTTATCTTGCTCGGCAAGCAGTTCATCTGCCAGTTTGTCATTGTTGCGGGAGATAAGAGCCACATGAGCTACGCCGTCATTTTCAAGACCGGTAATGATCTTCGCCTGTTCAGGGCTTGCCAGCACAGTGATGGTGGCCGACTGCTGCTTTTCTTCATCCTCCGTGGGCTCCTTGGCATTATCCACATTGATGCCGTCTGAGTCGGTGACGGACAATACTTTGACAAAACGCAGTTCCGGTACTTCGGCCGCTGTATCAAGAAAATGGTAAATACGGATGATGTCACCGGGCTGGAGCTTGTCAGAGAGGCCGGAAGCAAGTGTTTTAACGGTCAGCGAGATAGCAACCTTACCGGAAGGGATGCTGTTGAGCGCCACATCGGACGAAACCGGTACAGAGCTGATCTTGCTGGTAAGGATATAGTCACCCACAGCCAAGTCGGCGGTAGCGTAAAGACCATTTACATCGGAGAGCTGATGGGCGATGTTGGAGGGGAGGTTATAGCCGCCTACCTCAACCACCTCGGCATTTTCTGACGAGATTTGCTCGCCTTTCAATACCGGATGGGTGATACGGACGATTTCCTCTTTTCCATTGGTCTGACGGGCGATGGTTGGAAGTGCCACAAAGGCGATAACTGCCGCCAACAGCAGAGAGAGGATACCGAAGATGAATCGGTTATTCAGTTTCATAAGCGTTGTCTCCTATCTTAAAAATAGTTGGGCCAGGGTCGCTGTACAGCAGCCACAGGCGAGAAATGGCAGGAACGGGATAGCAAGGGGCTGCCCAGTTCGATAAAGCCGCCTGAGAAGAAAGATCACAGGCATTGCGGTAACAGCGGCAGTCAGAAAGACCAGCGCCATGCCGGAAGGGCCATAGACCAGCCCTAATATCCCGCAGAACTTGATATCCCCGCCGCCCAGACCGGTGCCGTTTGTTGCCAGTGCAGCTGCCAATGGAATACAAAAGCCGAGCAGGGCGCCTACCAGGGCATGGGTAGCGACCGGACAGAGGAAGAGCGGCGGGAGCCCATGATTTAACAGGAAATACCCCTGCAGGACCGGCGCCAGGGCAGCTAAGGGGATAAAAAAGACGAGTGCCCGGTCAGGCACCCGTCTGTAAAGCACATCGTAGACAGCAAAGCCGGCCACCACAAAAAATATGGTAAGCAGGTAAGCTGTCCAGAGATTATTCTCGATTGGTATACCAGTCATCATAAAGGCTTCCTTGGATCGAAACATAGTCATTTAGGTTGATGGATAACATGCCGTCAGGAGTCCAGGTATCCCACACCTGTGTATAGATGGTGTAGTCGGTGGCATCTGGGAACCACAGCGGTGTGAAATGCACTGTCCGGTCATAGGTGGAAAACTCGTTGGGCTTGAAGATGAATTTTGCACTTTGGCCGCCGGAACGCTGCAGAAGCCGCAGATAGGTCTGATACTGGAACTCAGGGAATACGGAAAAAGCAGTTTGGGGATAAGTAATGTGGCTGGTCGGGGCATCTGTGGACAGCGTTGCCCGCACTTCGGTTTTAACGCCGTACCCGCTTTTCATCGTCTTGCCGGATGCTGTGGGTACAATATCATCTGGCATTAGGGACATCTCGCCGCTGATGGAAGCGGAGTAGCCCGTATATTCGTATTCCCAATATCCTTCATCCACCCAGTGCCCGCCATCTTCACCGTGGTCGCACCATACCCATACAGGCACCCAGTAGCAGCTCCAGACGCCCCAGTTGGCAGTGAGCTTCTGCGTTTCATTGGGCAGGGACGGCACAGAGTAGCCGGGATTCGTGTCGGTTGCCACAGGGTCAGGCGGAATGTGCTCATTCAGATCCACGATTTTTGCGACAAAGGTATCCTGAGCGGTATAGGCGCCGCTGACAGATACTGTAATGGTCACGGTCTGTGGGGTGGAGGGGGTATGCCATTTCACCCAGACTACCTGACTGTCACCGGCTGGGATCACTATATCATTGACCCGGTAGGTGGTGCCGAGAATATGGAAGGTAACCGATGCCGGATTATCCGGCGTCAGATCCTGATCCGTCCGCAGTGTGACAGCGGTGATCACATCCGTATCTACTCGGTATTCGACATCAGGGGCCTCAATTTCTCCTTCCGGCGGAGCTTCATCAAACCAGACGATACCAACGCCGAGGGTGCTGATGATGTCGGAATTGTTCTGCTTCCCGGTGGTGTTGCCTGTCCAGGCGGAGATGCCAAGGTCACTGAATTCCAGGAACATGGACAGCGGCAGGTTTTTATGGGTAAGCGAGGTCATGGTTTTCCGCAGATTGCCGCCGGACATCTGATCATACAGGCCGGCTTCAGTAGCTGTCATACAGTAATACTGGCCGTTGTGTGTGAAATAGGCAATGGGTTCGATCAGCAGCTTGTACTCGCCGGCAATCATCCGCTCATAATCGACTCTGGCTGCCTGAGCGACCATCATGCACGCATATTCAGAACAGAAATACCGTTTGATGGCTTCAATGTTGCTCTGCCCCTTGCTGCTGACGATTGTGGGCATAGACTGCGCGGGTTTAATGCAGGAATAGGCAGCGCCGGACTGGAGGGAGAGACCGGTGCCGCTCAGGTATTGCAGTTTGTTGACTTTCCCAAAATGGAGAAGACTGGTCTTCTGCGTCCGGTTTGAAAAGTCCAGAGGAGAAGATACGGCAGTTCCGCTGGATGCGTCAACAACCGTAATGCGGACGCCATCATTACCCGGAGTCCAGAAGTTGCTGCTTGTGCCCTGACCCATGCCGCCACCTCCGCCATCTATGTTTCCATTTCCACCCGTTGCAAAGGCAGAGGAGGGGAATAGACAGAAAACAAGGGTGAAGCAGCATAGGAAGGCGAGAAGTCGTTTCAAATACATCACGCTCCAATCCTTTTGAAAATAGGAAGGCCGCCACAATCCTGTGACGGCCAAGTAGTGCCATATTCAGTTGTAGTAAATCAGCCCATATTGCCGACTTGTTTGTTCAGATCCCCATCACTGTCACCGTTGGACTGCTGTACATCTCCGGGAACAACCCAGCCAAACACCGGATCGTATACAGCTCCATTTCCGTTGCTGGAGCCGGGAGCCGGTTCATTGCTGGGCGGTGTTTGCTCGGCGGGCGGGGCAGTAACCTCCGGAACTGACGGGTCGGGATTGACGGTATGCTCCTGACCAGGATCTTTGATTTCGGTCTTACCTTCCGGCACCGGAGGAGGCGATTCTTCAGGCTTTTCAGTATCGGTAAAGTCGAACACAACCTCATCCTCCGTTTGGGAGGTTACTTTGGGATATTCTTCTTTGGCATCTGTGGACTGGCCGGGAGCATAAGCATCTGCTCCATTATCACCATCTGTTTGTGTGCCACCATCTGACCAATCGCCGGTGACGCTGCTGGGTGGGGATTCATCCGGCCTAAAATCTCTGGTACGGTCGCGGCTTACGAACCAGCAGACACCCAGAATAGTGACGCAGAGGAGAGCCAGCGAGGAAACAATAAAGCCTTTGGATTGGAAAAATTTCTTCATATTTTACATACACTCCTTTTTTGCTGTTATATAAAGCCTATACGGTAGAATGTGCCGGGCTTTCAACAGTATTGTTAGAATTTTGTGTTGTGGTAGCCTGTTAGCTCCACCCGTTGGGTGATAGCCGGATAACTGTGGCCGAACATCCACACATAGAACTCCACGTCACAGTAAAAGATGTACTCAACCCGTCCATCCTCAACATTGAAATCCAGGCTGATGTCGGAAACCTTGTAATCCTCCGTTGAAAGCGGAATCTTGGAGTCCAGGCCACCTGCCACTGTAGCCTCCAGCATGTCGGTATAGTCACTGCTGGAGTAAAGGGTATTTAGGTACTCTTCAAAGTTGGTCTCACGCTGGGAGCGGTAGGTGTCTGCATAAATCGTGCCGCTGAGGTTATTTAACTCCATTTTAGCGCCGTTGCGGATGTTGATGCAGGTGATCCGGATGGAAGCATACAGGAGCAGGAAGGAAATCAGCATCACGATGCCTACCACAAAAAAGCAGGCGAAAAAGGTGATCTCGCCCCGTTCGTTTCGCAGCGGCTGTTTCAGCCGCAGGAATATGCGTTTCATAGGTCACCTCACTTCCAGTAGTGCTCACTGACGCCGCTGCCACGGGCAACCACTGTGATGTTTACCAGGTCAAAATTCCAGAACCCGCCTAGTTTGGCATCTCCCTCGATAGTAATGAAGAAGGGGGTGCCCAACTGGATGGCATTTGTCATACCGGATGGCCTGGATGATGTGTAAGTAGCGTCAATGGAGTAGGAGATATTTTCGGCTCCTTCGATCTGAGAACTCAAAAATTCAAACAGCTCATCGGTCTCGCCGTTGACGCCGCCGGAAAGCTGGATCTGTTTGACCATCTGATCGGCAGCATGGTCAAGTTCCTGCTTGGTGGAAATAATGCTGAACAGGTCAATAATGAAGGCCAGCAGCAGGACAGCGATGAAGATGAAGACCACCGTACTGAAATAGTTGGCCTCGCCCCGCTCGTTGTTCAGCATTTTCCGGGCTTTTTGAAAGAGAATAGAAACCACCACCTTTACTGAAATTGAAAACAGCCGCTCCAAACCGGAGCGGCTGCTATGCAAAGTTTTGACTGTACCAAGTATAACAGATATGGATTTACGGCGAAAGGGCAGGACTGTGCCAATGTAGAGACAATTTTGTGCCAACCATGTTTCTTTGAAACATTACAGCAGTGATTCCACCAGCTGATAGATGTCGGTAAATGGATTGACAGCAATTCCAAACGGTTTGCTGCTGTCATTTTGAAGATGGTATTGCTCTACACGTTTGGCGTTCTGAATCGCAATGGCTGTATGCTCTGCTAACTGGTTATATACATCGCCAGCTTTCTCATAATCAGGGAGATAAGTGGTCAATGCGTTTTTCACTGCGGGATAGTCTTTGAAAAATTTGGTGGTGTACTGGAAATGCAACAGATACCAAAATTCAAAGCAGGGATTGGAGAGTGCAATCTGAATCCCCTTCGCATCTGCCATTTTCCTTGCCTTGGAGAGCAGACTGTCCTTTGCAGTGATGGGGTCAGGGTTGTTGTAGTTCACATCTCCATCTGCAACTACCCATACAGAGTCTCCCTCTGATACGGAAATCTGATTTTTGTTCTGATATTCCACGGCTTTCCTGATCAGGCTGAGGTAATCAGTTTCACCTCCGCTGGTGCGGCTGCCGACCACACGAATATCAATGTTTGTCTGACGGTTGCGGTAGTGTTCAAAATACTTAGGCTCAGTTTGAGAACCCTCCGTTACAATCAGAATGACAGGCTTTATTTTTCTGCGTCGCTGTCCACGCTTTTCAATTTTTCCATGTGCCATTTTACAGCCCTCCCTTGATAAAGGGGATCGCACCATAACGGCCAATCAGATAGCCCTTCTCCACCTTGGCATCCTTGCGGATGGAAAAATCGTAAAGGGAGAACAGATCGGTAGCCGCTGTTTGCTCGTCTTTTTCGGTAAACCAAATCTGATCTCTCCTCAGTACATCCAGGTCAAGAAGATTGGTGTTGTGTGATGTGAAAATCAACTGGGCTCCATTTGGATTGAACTCCACGCTGTTAAAAAGCGAGACCAGATGCTTTGTCAGAAGAGGATGCAGATGAGCGTCCATCTCGTCAGCGACAAGAAGGGTTCCTTCATCCAGCACCTTTTTTACAACACCGATCAGTTTGAAATAACTGTTGGTGCCATCAGATTCCTCTGCCATGTTCAGCGCGTAGGAAGAAGTATTTCCCTCTGTATCCTGTACTGTGTGAATGGCCTCAATATTGGTAAAGATATCATTGCGCTGAGAAGGAGCGGGTTCTGCATCACGCATCTGAAGGGACTGTATGCCAAAATCTGCAACACGCAGCATAGAGGCGATCACATGCCGGTAGTCATCATCTTTGAGTTGTTCTGCTTCAAGGCCGTAGGCGTCTGCAACAGAATTTTTCGTGATGATCTGGCAGGAAGCAAACCATTCCAGAACCGGAATCACTTTGGAATAGCTCCAGTTTGATGCGACAGACAGATAGAGCTTGTTGGCCGAAGTGCGATCCTTGAGAGTGTTTTGTTCATCGACATCAACGGTAAAGCGAAAATCTTTTGTGTCTTTTCGCTCAAAAATGAGTGCCTGCCTGCCATTGGGATAGTAATACAGATATTCTTCAATAACAGCTTTGTCTGTTACAGAAAAGCCATACGCATATCGAATGCCATTTGTGGTGAAGATGACCTCAAAACTGCTGGGGCGAGAGGGTGTTTCCCGGTCAAACTTGAAAGGCGAACGCTCAATGGTTTTGTGGAGCTGCTGGTTATGCGACGTCAGCACATAATTTACCATGAACCAAAACGCATTCAGGACATTGGACTTTCCGGAAGCATTGGCGCCGTAAATCACGGCAGACTTCAAATGCTTTTTGTTTCCGTCCACAATCAGGTGCTCCGGATGTTCGTTATCCTTACTGGCAAGCAGGGATAACACGACATTATCTTTGATAGAGAGAAAGTTCTCTACACTAAATTGAATCAGCATAAAACAACCTCCTAAATCCTTGCTATAATATATTATATCCGCATTTTTGTGAAAAATCAACGAAAATGAAAAATAAAAATCTATATAGAGGGTTTAAGAGGATGGTTGTGTGGAGAGGATATGTGGTTGTCAATCAAAAATGGCAACCACACATTAAATTACACATAAGTAATGTGCGGATGTCAAAAATTTAATATAAAGAAGGTGGTGAGCCAATGATAGAAGGCAGCCTGGGAAGCAGTTTATTTTGCTCCCCAGGCTACTTTCGCTTACAGGTTCTGCCGGATGATCCGGGTGATAATACCTACGGCCACACCCCGCTCCATATCCAGACGGGTGACAGCAAAAGATACATCGTCCTTTTTGCCGGGCATCCGGTAGTCATAGCAGGAGTGGGCTACCGCATTGACGCCATTGGAGAGGCGCACATAGACAACGCCCTTGTGGACATCTGTGACACGGCCGGCATACTTGCCCTGGATACGGCACTTCTGCAGGTTGTCCCTGTCGGTGTTCTCGGAAATACTCTTGATGTCAGCCTTGATGCCCAAGTCCTCCAGACTGTTGCGCCGCACGCTGAGAATACGGACCAGAACCTCATCGCCTACGGAAAAACGCTCATGGGCGTCACCGATCCAGTCCCAGGCAAGGTCACGGGCAAGGATAGAGGTTTCAACGCCGAAAACTTCCACGCGCACAACCTTTTCGGCCACTGCAATCACACGCGCCTGGACGATGCGCCCCTCATAGACACGGTACATACCGGCAGCATCCGTATCCAGATAGAAAATCTGGCGTTTGCGCAGCATGGCCTCCTTTCGGCTGGCAACTACGCTGCGGGTCTTGGAGTCGATACCACGCACGATGAAGTCAATGTCAGCACCGAGCATGTTGCCAAGGATCTTATTTTGGCGCAGCATAAGGTCGGCGTATTCCTGACCGGAAGGGCTGCGGCCCAGATTGATCATCATTTCCTTGATAGGGATAATAACACGGAATCCCTTGTAATCCACAACTGCCACCGTCTTGCGGTTGTCCAGCTGTTCAATGCCGCCCAGCTTGCCGGTGATGATCTTGCGGGTGCGGTAGGCATTATGGATCTCATGCCAGATTACATCATCACGGTCTTCGGCAGTCTCAACATCATCCCGGCTGCGGATGGTAAGGACGGGGGCCTCGCCGCGCTGGGGGCGGGGCTGACGCCGGGGAGGAGTGGGTGCAGGAGCGGCAGCTTCCTCCACGGCAGGAACGTCAGGCTCCACAGCAGGTTCCTCCGCAACAGAAATGGTTTCGGCTGTATCCGGCGACTCTGTTGTTTCGGCAGGAACTTCCTCTGTAAAAGTTTCTTCAGGAGCAGCTGCTTCTTTCTTCTTTCGGCTGGTACGCTTGGGCTTGGGAGGTGCAGGGGGTTCCTGCACAGCGTCGGCGTTATCTTCGTAAACATCAGGCGGCTGCACATCAGAGTCTTCCGGCATATCAGTGGGAGCAGCGCTTTGATCGTCTGTTTCAGCAGGCGTATCCCCGAACATTTCCTCCTCGGTGAGTTCAGGAAGGGGATCTTCAGCCATATCTTCGGCAGAGGTGTCCTCTTGGGGCTGATCCATCTGCCCCAGCAGTTCGTTCAAATCCAGACCATCGCCAGCGTCAGCAGGAAGGGATTCAGGTTGAGCGGTATCGGCCAGCAGAGTTTCGCCTTCTGACATAACGGTTTCGGTAACAGGAGCGTCCTGTTCCAGAAGTTCTTTTTTCTTGGTTGCCATAGATTAAAACCTCCTATGAATTTGATAGTTTTGTTCAAGACAGGATGGAATCCTTGTCTGTGGTGATAATGCCTTCCGGCGTACCGGCAGATTTAGGGGCCGGAGCCTCTTTGGGGGATTTATCCGTGGGGGATGCCGGCTTGGTGGCTTTGCGCTTTGCCGGTTTCTTTGCTGCTGGAGCTTTCGGAGCGGGCTGCGGTGTTTTGGCGGCTTCTTCTTCCAAGCGGCGCCATTCCGGCACATGGGCAGATGCTTTGCAGGAACGCAGGTACTTGGCTTCCGGGTGTTTGGAGTAATCCATTTTGTCTACCTGCAGAACCTTCTTGCCGCGGATGATGATGAGTGCCTGATCCAGCGGGAGCCGCAGGACTTCATCAGGCGTAAGTACAGGGCGTTTTCCAACACCGGAGGTCTCACGAAACTCCGGTGTATAGTTGGAGATACGCCAGGTGCCCAGCTGTTTGGATTGACTGGATACTGCTACAGAGGCAAGCCCTGTCCTGGCAGAAATAAATTCGGCAGTAAGCTGGTCTGTACAGCCTAAAAACAACTGCGCGTCACAGTTTCCAATGATTTCCTGCCACAAATTCTGCGGGTATCTGTTCTGCAATCCTGCGAGATTTTGGAACACACAGGACATGGAGATATTCCGGGATCGTATTACGCTGAGCCGGCGGGAGAGGTCGGGGATCGTGCCGCACGCTGTCAGTTCTTCCCCAAGGATATGGACAGGCACAGGCAGTTTGCCGCCCTCGCAGTTGTGGTCTGCATATCGCACCAGTTTGATGAAGCAGAAAGATAGAAACAGCGAGGCCAGAAAATCAAAGGTGCTGTCCTGGTCGCTGGTAACGAGGAAGTAGGCACAGGGCTGCTGACCCGGAAGTTCCAGATCGATCTCATTCTTAGCGGTAATTTTTTTGATCAGCTCAGACTGGAATACCTGCAGGCGGCTGCCCAGACCGATAATCACGCCGCTTCGCACTGTGTCGCTGGCCTGCTTGAACAGGCTGTAGGGTGCTTTGGCGGGGTGCGTGGAAGGAAGCGCTTCGAACAATGTGTCAAGTTGGGATTCCCCATTGAGGGTCAGCAGCCGGTAGACTTCGCCAATGTTGCGGTTTTCTTCCGCATAGCCTTGATCCACATACAGTACCAAGGCCTTGAGCAGATTCATCTCGCAGGCATCCCAGAAATGGTCGCTCTTGCCGTTGTTCGTGGTGTTCTTGATGATGACATCTACAAAAAGCTGGGCCATTAGTTCCTGTCCCTCAACTTCGGCAAGGCAGCACCAGGAATCTGAGTTTTCAGGTGAAACGAGGTTGAATACCTTGACACAATAGCCCCGGCTGCGGAGAAATTCGCTTGACTTCTCGTACAATTCCGATTTGGGATCGCAGATGATTAACGATTCTCCGGCGCCATTTTCGCCTCGGACAGTGGCCTGAAGGATACGGTTCATACAAAACGAACGGGTTTTCATGGAACCACTGGCACCGTAGACTGCCAGATTGCCGTTGATTCTGGTATCTTCCGGTATGCAGACTGCTTTGCCATCCAGCATACCCAGTACAACACCCTTGTGTTTTCGCAGATCGGGCACCAGATCCAGTACGCCGGACATCTCTTTGCGGGACATCCAGCCGGAGGTGCCATAAGTGCCTTTGGCGGAGTAGGAGAAATTACGGTCTTCATCATACTCGCCGGCATCACCATATCCCATGCGCATGACCATGATGAGCAGCACTGCTAACAAGCCAATGCAGATCAAGATGCCATACACGCCATAAGGCGGTCGGAGCACAGAGGAAAGGCAGAGAAGGAAGTCGGGCGAAGCGGCCAGCGGTGAAGTACCATCGCCGGGAATACCGCCGCCCTGTTTCCAGGTTGCATAGTTACCTAAAAGCTGCGCCAGAAAGCCGCCTGCGTATAGGATCGCAAGAATGGCAAAGGGCGTTGCAATCAGGCTCACAATCAGTTTTTTCTTGTTTATGGGAACAACCTCCCCTCGAATTTTGTGAAGTCGATGGTCTGGAAGCGCACTTGGGAACCACAGTAGCTGCGAAGTACCTCTGCCTGGAAGTCAAAGCAGATCAGTGTGCCCAGGCGCTCAGATAGTTCGAGAGAGGTATTAAAGCGTGCGATACGGGGCAGATCGCAGAAATAGCCAAACAGGACTGGTGAGCCATCCGGTGAAATGCCGTCATGCTCAATAGCCAGTCCGGGCTGCCTCGCAGTAAGACCTTGGAGCAGAATACGGTCCAGCTCCGCAGTTTTCCCAGGGTCGCACAGCAGTGCAAGTATCACCTCCCCCTGATGGTCGTTGGTAAGATAAAGAAAATGTTCATAGCTGCCATCCAGCATGAAGAAATCATGTTTGCGTCCTCCGGTGCTGGTCAAAATCTGGTAAGCCAGATCCATGCTGTTGCCCAGAATCAGTCCATGAACATCCTCATGGCGAAACTGTGGGGACAGGCGCTGTTGGCAGATTACGCTCCAAATCAATGCCTTGACCCGCATTTCCGATTTGTAGCGCCACTTCATCAGGGCGCTGCTGCTGTTGTAGGTCACGAAGATGCCGGAGGGCGCAAGGAGTATTCCAGTGGAGCGGGAACTGCGGATCTTCGTGGTGTCGATCCCCATTTCTTTCACTTCTCTGGAACTGAAAAAAGCAGGATAGACAATCCTGCCGCCAGCGTAACCCTCCGGCGCAAAAATTGCCGGCTTTTCATCCCGATACACACATACACCCGCATTATCCATGGTCACATAGGTTTCTGCCAGGCGGTGTAGCCGGAGTCTTCGGTCAATTTCGCATTTCAAACGGTTGGTGTCGGTATCTCCTGTCAGGTAGCTGGCAAACCTGTCCGGCCGGCTTTCCAGCAGGGTGGCTTTGGCTCGCGGACCCAGACGGTAGCCGCGCAGTTTATCCCGGTAATAGGTACGCAGCAGCCCGTCTTTTTTCAGTGCAGTGACAACAGACTCCAGATAATATGGACTGCCGGGAAGTCTGTTAAGCTGGTCTGTGGGGAACTCGCCTGAGATGGCAGTCAGAGAGAGAAGCCTGTACGCCATCGTGTCTGGCTGTGGGAATTTCCCAAGTGATCACCTCCTTGTGGTGTGTGGCTTTTACCGAGACTGCAAGGAACTTCGGTAAAAATCCGTGGTGTAATGACAGAAAAAAGCCCCGAAATCCGGGGCTAAATACGATGTTGCGGCAGGTCGGACAAGCAATGGCTGAAAATGCTCAAAAATCCGAGATGGATTTTAGGGTGTTTTCATGCTCAGCAAGCCAGGCGGGAAACCGCTTTTTTTCCATGACACTGATTCTGGTACAGTCCTTTTCGCCCAGCGCAGCGGTGTTGTAGGCATCGCAGAGCAGGCCGGTATCGTCAGCCATGACGAAGGTGGAGAGGACATCCAGAAGCTGCTTTTCTTCCAGATTGTCGTAGTCACGGATACGCCGGGTGGGAAGGCACTGGTCATAAACCTGCGTAAAGCACACCACACAATCGCTGAAGCGGGGCATGGGATGCTCTTTGGCGTATTGCTCCAATGAGAAGTAGAACGGGTCGAGCAGAAACTCGGTGTTTTGCCGCTGCTTGCGTTTTGGGAGCAGACCAGGCAGGGTGACCTCCAGTACACCGTCCTCATAGACAACCGCAATTCCGTGTACAATACCGGCGGATGTCAGGTAATCGCCTTTGCGGATGGTGGTGCTGGAATATATCAAATGCCGCAGCCTGCAGGCAATTTTCTCTGCCCGCAGGGCGGCATCAGTGGATAAGACTTCATAGTTGTCCGGATAGCGCTGAATATCCGTGGTATCCATCGCGTAAAGAGCATTGCTCAAACGGGATATATCATCAAGAATGCTTCCAATCCGGTGTGAGATGATTTTTCGTTCCAATCAAGTTCCTCCTGTTTTCTTAAAGTAATGCACCTGGCCCGCTGCATCCACGGTGCAGAAACCGGAAATGCCAGGGCAGTCAATACGGCGAATGTCTTCCGGATTATCGACCAAAATGATGCGGCGTCCACCGCTGCGGTCATCCCGAAGCGCATGGTTGATCAGGGCCTCCTGGCCGGAAGCTGCGTAGACGATTTCGTATAGTTCACCGTTTGCAAAGAAGATAAGCTTGACCGGAAAATCACCGGGAGCATGGTATTCCACCTGCCCGATAAAATCCAAGAGTACCCAGGCAGCCCGTATCAGGGAGTTGTCTGATTTTGCTGCCCAACCAGACGGAAAGTAACCGCCTGTATCAGTTTGAAAAATACGGCCCTGCTTTTGCAGATGGGAGAGCAGGGTCTTGATGATTTCTTCTTTGCCAGGGTGAAAGCAAAGAAGCTGCTGCATATTGAGACCGGGATACATCGTGACGATCCGCAGCAGAGCCGCAGCTTCATTTCTATAGATTTCAGCCCTGGTCTTCATGGGTATCACCTCCAATGGCGTAATATAGGCGTATTCAAGACGCATTAAATAGGAAGGAAAGCCAGTCAGTGTAAGCCCAAAAGATGATCTGGCTGGCAAAACCGGCTTTTAGGCGTAATACAGACGCAAAGCAGACGCATAGCGGCGTCTGGCAGGAAAGTTGCACATGGGAATCACCTCGCTTTTCAAATTGTTATATCTGCTGTTCGGCAGATGTGGATTGTTCACGGCGTTTTCGCTCTACGATTTCACGCAGCTCGCGGCGGTCGGTAGTGATCAGATCCTTTTCCAGAGGGCTGGCTTTGAACTCCACCATAATATTGTTGTTATTGGTGGAAATCAGACCGTGACCTCTTTCAAAGTGAGTGATCTCCATTGTTTCAGCATCGGACAGGTGCAGGGCTTCCTGTACCCGCTGGGCTTCGTCGTCCTCAAGATTCAGAATGATCTTGGTCTTGGAGTTGTTGATGATGCCCTTACCAAATCTGCCGCCGTCAAGGTCAAAGAAATCGGCAAGATCCTGGCTTGCAAAAATCGAGGCGCCGCCGTAACCGCGTATGGTTTTGGCAATTTCCAAAAGAAAATCGCCGGCCAATCTTACACCAGCAGCGCCAGCACCGGATAGAAGCTGCCAGCACTCATCGATGAAGATGGCTTTTTCTTCTGTGCGGTCGGCTTTGGCTCTGTCCCAGACAAAGTCCAGCGCCACAAACATACCTACGGTGAGCAGGTCTCCGGTGAGGGAGGAAATATCCAAAACAGTGTACTTGTTGTCGAGCCGAACATTGGTCTGCTTATTGAAGGTGCTGGCGCTTCCGTTTACCAGACGATTTAGGATGTGGGCCATGCGCATCGTTTCCTTGGAGGTTTTCAAAATTTCGTACAGGTCACCAAGAACCGGCATCTCACGGTATTGGCCGGGCTTTGCAGGGTCTTCCAAAGAGGCGTTATCATGAGTGATGCCTTTTGTGTTATAGGTACGAACAAGGGCTTCGTCCAAAAGCTGTCGTTCCTCGTGAGACATATCGGGGATCAGCAGACTGAAAAATATGTGGAGCTGCTGGATCTTTGCTGCAAGTTCAGATAACTGGATGCCTGGACCGTCCAGAAGTTCATTCACCGAGCGGTCTACCCGCCGGATCTCCATGACATTGATGCAGTGGGGACTGGCCGGTGAAATCTGGATAAAGGAGCCGCCCACATTGGAGCAGGCGCGATGGAATTCATGGCCTTTTAGGGGCGCAACAATGAAAATGGGGATATTTTTCCGCCTCATTCGCAGCGCCATCAACTGCATGGTAAAGGTTTTGCCGGCTCCGCTCGTGCCAAGGATCGACATATTGGCATTCTTATAGACCGCAGAATTGAAGATGTCCACGATAATAAGGGAACTGTTGTACTTGTTGACACCCAGCAGGATACCGTTATCATCACACATTTCATAGGATGTAAAGGGATAACAGCTTGCCGCACCGCCTGTCAGCAGGTTGCGCTTACCCCGCTCATACAGTTTCTTTTCCATTGCCACCAATGGCAGGGCAGATAAAAACGCCTGTTCCTCCCGAAAATGGCAGGTGCAGGCGTTCATGTCCTGTGAGAGCAGGAGCTTCTTCATTTCGCTGACCTTCCATTCCAAGTCTTCCTCGTTGGAGGCAGTAATGGTAATCAGCAGATTCAAGTAGTAGAAGTCCTCGTTGTTGGCAAGGCCCTCTTTGAGAAAGTACCCGCTTCGGATAGCGCCATCAATGTCATCAAAGTCGGTGTTGGTGTCGCTGGCGTCCTTGATTTTGGAACGGTTGATACGCAGCTGCTGTCCGACTTTCTGGATGATGGTTTCTTTGGGCTGACGGGAGAGAAACATATCCATATCGATCCCGTCACCGGCATTGACGATAAGACTGAGCCAGCCGGCTGGAACCTGCGTTTTGTAGCCATCAGAGGGCACCAGCAAATAAGCATAATACAGACCGTCAATGCAGATATGGTGACCATGCGTGAAGTCAATGCTTTTTGGCGCACAGAATTCGGTGGCAGGGATATGGTCGATCTCACTGTCGCGCCCTTTGGCAAGGTACTCAGCCACAACCTCCTGTGCCCGGACGGAGAGCGGCTTTACAGCACTTTCATTTCTGCAGAGCAGGTTATAGAGGACATCTACGGTAAACTCATCCCAGTTTTCCGGAACGATGACCTCGTTACCGCACTGACGGAGGTAGTTGGTAGCAGTATGGACTGCACTTTGCAGGGCATTGATTGCCTCGCCTTCTTCATCAGAGCGCTTGGTGTTGCTCCACGGCTCATATTCAAAAATCAGGAAGAAACGTCGGGTAATTGCCTCACGGGAACCGATCTGCTGAACGAACTGGAGGTAGTCTTCCTGCATGAGCAGACACTGTTCATTGGTCTCCTGTTCCATCTCCTTCCGAACGGTATCCAGATGGCGGTTGATTTCTGCCCGGCGTGTCAGTACCTTGATTTGCAGCTTGATGGGGCTGATTTTCAAGTAGGATACAAAGGAATAGATGATGTTCCGCTGTTCCTGGGCGCTGCGCAGCATAAAATTGATGGGTACTACCTCGACGACCTTGACATAGCGGTGGTCTTTCGTGTAGATGATGCCGTTTTCAATTTTGGAAATCGGCAGATAATCTGCTACCGGGTTAAGGCAGGCGGGCTTCGGCTCCTGAGTGCGGATAGGGCGTTTTACTTTGCGTTCCTTGGAGACCTTCTTTTTTTGCTTGGCGGCTTTCTTCTCCTTGGCAGGCTTCTGCTTTTTCACAGGACGGAGTTTTTGGCGGATCTCGTAGCTGCGAACTTCATCAAACTCTGCTGGGAAATCCTCTCTGCCGGAGCGCCGTGACCGCCTGGGAGCCTTATCGGGTTTGTGTGCCTTCTTTTTAATATGCTTGCCGCCATGCTCTGCCGCAGGAACCGCATCTTCTGCGCTGTTACCGCCTACAATGCGGCGGTTTCGCAGGTACTTTATGAAAATCAGCAGAAAAGAGGAAAGACTCTCACCGGAAATTCCGATAAGCGCCACCAATGCTGCCGGCAGTGCGGTCAGGCACAAAGCGATGATACGGGCAGTCAGGCCAAGAGGGAGCAATGAAAAAACCGGCACACCAATGGCAAATGCCAGGATGCCGGCTTCAATCACATTGCGGGCTTTGAACATACCACCGAAGAAGGTGCCTGACTCGATGAAATTCGGTGGTATTATGTAGGTATCTCGGTCGATTTTATGATTCATGATTAACCTCGTTTCCGAAGCCGGGCGGGCACATCAGCCGATAATCCAGAACGGACCGCCAGCTCCAGCGCGCCGGCTGGCCTCATTTAAGATAATGGACAGATCCCAGAGCTGTTCGCTCCGTGTGTAACTGGCAGGGTCAGCCACCATGATCTTGCCGTCCTTTACGCCACGCAGGACAATGAAGTGACCGGAAGAGGTAAAGTGGCCTTCAGACATGATTGCTACTACCAGTTTACCATTAGCCAGTGCGTCTGTGATGCGCTGTGGTTCCGCAGTGGTACAGCCGGAAACCGGAAGCCCCCATTCCTTAGCGGCGGCAGGTATCAGCGCATGGTAAGAACCACTGCTTTTACACCAGTAGCCGTTGTTGTAAGACCACTCGGCCATCTCCACAGGGTCAACCATATCGTCCGTCAGTGAGGACACCACGATTGCCATAGCGGTAGGGCCGCAGCCATAACCGCCAATATTGTCCGTACCATATGCTTTACCGGCATAGCGTTCATCCAGCTGATTATAGTAAACAACAGGTGTGATCCCGTCGGTGAAAGTAACATCGCCCAGAGCGGTGATGCTGTTTCCGGTCCACGCTTCCAGATTTTGCAGCAGACCATCTCCCAAGAACAGGCTTAGGTTGGAAGCGTAATCAGATGCAAGCTCCTTTTGGTCATCGGTAAGCTGGAATACAACATCAGAAAAATAGGACTCACCGTTGTAACGGACAGTATAGACCATCCATGTTTCGGACACCGTTGTTTCTTCCCCAGTCTCCGGATCAGTCACGGTGCTTTCACGAATCTCTTGCTTGCTGGTGTAGGAATATAGATGCTGTTTGTTTTCCCGCAGGGTGGCGGCAAGGTCATTCAGAGAAATGCTTTCAAAATCCTTGTCTTTGGCCGCGCAATACTGAGAGATAAACAGGTTGGCGTTATAAATGGGACCGCCGGAATAGGCATTTTTGACCTCCATATGGTCGGCTTCCGATGCCGCAAAGTCAGCTTCGATCCGGGCAAGTACATCATCCAGTGCCTCACCCAAGATGCCGTTGAGGGTAAAGGTGATCTCGTTGGCGTTCTCAATAATCGCTGTTTCGCTATTCAAAATCGGAATTTCGGGGTCAGATGGCGAAAAGGCATTGGTCAGTCCGCCGAAAATAAGACCGGGGAGCATGAGAACAAATAATACCGGCAGCATAAGCAGGGCAATGACTGCCACAATGATTTTTCCGATATGCTTCCGACCTGCCCACACTGCGCCTGCAACTGCACCATAAGGACCGCCTGCGGCAGCGCCTTTGGCAGCGGAGGAAATAGCCTTTCCTGTTTTGATTGCGCCGCGGATGGTATGCGCTGCGGAGGCGCCGGTCTCCACAGCTTCGGAAAAACTACTTTTTTGATCTTCTGGCATTTATATCTTGTCCTTTCTCCTCGGGGCTGGAGGCAGCTTTTTGACAATGGACTCGTTGAAGGCGATAGAACCGTCAGGAGCCATATAGGGCGATTTGTCAACAGAATCCACAGCGTACTGCTTATACCAAGCTGTGCCATCCACGGCATGAACAGTGGTGTACTGGCCTTCCGGGGCAACATATTGGTCTGCGTGGTACATACCAAAGGAGATGCCTTCGGGATGTTCCGCAGTCACTTCTGTGCCGGTGATGCGGCCGCCGCCAATTTCGACATTTTGGAAAGTCGGAACATTTTCAGCTCCGGATTCCAGTGCCGCATATCCCATGTAAGAGTGCAGGGCTTCGGCGGCTTTTTCACCGGAAATGGAACCCATCTGGCTGATACTGCCCGTGGCTACGCTGCCGATTACGTTGTTGGCAAAATTGCCGCCCTTACTGACGGAAGAAGCGTACATATGGCCGCCGATCCTTCCGGCTGCAGCATCGCCTAAAAGACTGCCAAGACCGGAAGGCTTGGAGCCGGGAGTTGTGGTGGCTGTTTTGATGGCGCTGTTTGTGACTTTTCGGCTTACCACTCCGGCAAGACCGCCGCTGGCAAACCCTGCTCCAAAGCCGCCGCTGCCTTTACCACCGTTTGCGTTGACATTGTTGGAACTGCTGTTTCTCCCGCCGCCAAAGTGGTGACTGGAAAAGTTCTTGATGCCGCCGATGCCTTTGGCAGCAATCATAGCCTCAGCCAGCATGCTGCCGCCGGTATGTCCTACATTGACACCAAGACTGGAGAGGAAGGAATCGATTTTCTGGCCGACTTTGAGAAAGCCGATAGCACAGAGAAACCAGATAAACACATTGCCGGAAACGGCTTCTTTTCCCACAGCGTCTACCTGAGCCTGCACATCGCTTTCGGAGATAGCGGCAAAAGCCGGCTGGCAGAGCAGGCAGGAGAGAATTGCGACTGTAAAGGCCGCAAACAAAAATTTTTTGAGTTTCTTCAAGGATAAGACCTCCTTACAACGAAAGCGGGTTCGCAAGGAAGGACCCCACCATGCTTGTGAACAGGCGCAGGCACCAGGCGTTCATGACCAATAGGAAAATTTGACCGCCAAGCATCCGGCACCAGGATTTCCAGATATTTGCTGTGGTCTGGCTGGCGCCCATAGAAAAAGCCACAGGAGCCGTGTAGACCAGTACACCGAGCAGAACATAGCGTTCGGCTGCCTCAAACAGAAGTTTTAGGTAGTTCCAGGCCAGGATGAGAACCAAAATCAAGGTAATCAGTGCCACAGCCCCATTGGCACACACACCGATGATGACCAGCATCACGGAATTGAAGTCTGCAAAGCTTAATGCAGGAAGGTCAGAATCCATGATCCAGTGATAGGGGGTGCCGCCGATGGTAAGAACAATATTGACGATCTCATCTGAAAAGAGCGTCAGCAGGATAAAAATAACGGAACGGATACTCAGCTTTACCGGGTCTTCTGCTTCCACACCTGCGCCAAGACCGAAGTTTTTGAATAACTGCCAGACCCAGCTGAGCAGGATGATCCCGATTGCCAGAGCCACAAAAACAGAGTACATAGTCTCTGCTGCGGGAAAATAACGCAGAAATACAGCCATATCACAGCCCAGCGCACCCAAAACCGATGTGGTCACCAGATCAAGACCGGCCATTACCTGTTCTGCGATCCATTCCACTATGCCGTCTAAAATGCCCATAAATGCAAGCCTCCTTTCCGGCGAGCAGTCAGACGGTCGATCAGCCTGTCCATTGTCCGCCACTAAAGAGCGGCGTTACATACGCCATGATAAAGCCCAAGCCATTGAGGATAGCCCAGGTGATACAGATCCGTTTGAGCCAGGCGCGGCTTTCATCCACCGTCCGTCCGGAACGGGAAAAGTTCATGAGCAGCAAGGCTACCGAAGCGGTGACGATGGCGGCGATAGTGGAGATGGCGAGGATTTGGGTGTACACATCCTGCATGATCTCTTTGGCCTTGGTCCATACATCTGTTGCCGCATAAGCCGGCTGACAGAACATCATGGACATCATCACACACAGGAAGGCGCTGTAAGCCACTTTGGGCAGCGAAAGCCTGCGCTTGGACTGGGTATCCGGCTCCTGAAGCTGCGGAGTTTGAGGGGTTTTCGTTTTCTTCAATTTGCGATCCTCCAATTCTGAATGATTTTTTGATGCTCAATAGGGAACAGAAAAACCCACACCTGTCAAAACAAATGTGGGCTTTCAAATGGCCGGGCGGCCATCTGGGCAGCAAAAAAGCACCCTGATGAAAGGTGCCGTTACTGTCCTGTTCGGTTTTGGGTGCAAGTTTGAGCATATTCAGTTTAACACATCGGTATTTACACTGAAAGAGCAGAACCATGCCAATTTTGTTCCCGAATTGTGCCAATTATTTGCCCGATTGTCCAGAAGGTGATTTTGTCTCTGGAAAGAACTGTTCCAGCATGTCTAAACTGTCCTTGGAGGTATAGCCCCAAAGGACAGAACTGAGGGCTTCAATGGCTTCTCGGCGTTTGCGGTAGTAGGTTCTGAAACTGATGTCACGAATATGCGGCCGCAGGGTCTCGATGATTTCCTCAACATTTTTGAGCTGCTGCGGCGAGAGGAAGGAGTAGTACAGCAGCCAGTAATATGCCTCGCCGTTTTTGTGCTTGGTACGCAGCAATTCGACTGCGGAATCCAGCAGCTTGAGCATTTTGTGGCTGCGTTCGATGCATTTGGCATGATGCTCGATGTCGCTTCCGGCCAAATCAGCGCCAGCCAGATAGACTGAATCCAGAAAATCCTCAATGGAAGTACCATACTCGATCTCAAACTTGGTGCGGACATGCTGGACAGAAAGCTCCAGGCTCCACACAACATCCCGGTATTTTTTCAGCAGTTTCCAGGTATCATGGTACAGGGGATTATCAGCAACATCAGGTTCAACAAATTTTCTCATTTCAGGTTCCTCCTATTTTCGTGCTCCTCAAAGGGAGTGAGTGTAAGTTCAAAAGTGGCGATTGAAGTGTTTGTGCCGCAGAGGATGGTCAGACCAAAGTGGGCTGTGGATTTCCCTCGCGCACGCGGAATCAACTCTTCCCAGCAGTCGTCCGATAAGGGATATAACTTATAGCGGGAGAGCGGGCAAGAAAAGCAGGAAATCCCTTGCGTAGATAGGATGTCAGCCATCTTGCGGAGTATCGTTTCAATGTGCGATTTTGAAACGCTGGAAAGTGCATCCGAAACAATGACCTCATGCTCAGAGATGGAATGGCTCCCTTCGGTTTCAGCAGTTTCCGGAAGCTCCAGATGAATGTTTAAGGTCATGGCAACTTCCTCCTTGTCGATTAAAACATCGGAAATCTCAAACATGGTGGACAGGTAGTTCTGCAGGTAGATCACGCTTCCATGCCGGCCGGGAAACGACATGATAGAGATATACCCAAGACCGTCCAGCTTTTTCAATATCCGGCATACGGTAGCGCGTGACAGCCCCCAGCGGCAGGAGAGTTCGGTATAACTGACCAGCGGGTTTCCTGTACCATTGCGAAAGTAGGCTACCGGACCGACCTCTGACCCCTGCACCTGTGTATCGTTGTAGACAGCGGATACCCACAGATCCAGAACGATGTCCATTTCAGAGCAGCGGGCAGAGCTGACCAGTTCCAAGGCAACCGAGACTGGCAGGAAGAAGAAACCGGTATCCTTTTGGCAGGGGGCATTGTACTCCAGTGCGGAATTGTGGCGGGCCCAGTGGAGGATTTTATATTTGACTACATTACCACGGCCCAGCAGTGTATAGGAAATCAAGTGCTGCTTCTGAAGGGTATCCAGCATGGACAGCGCCTGCCGATGAAAGCGGGTGCGGAACCAGCAAGACAGTTCCTTGACGGTGCACACCCATTCGCCGGGCGAGACGGTATAACTGATTCCGTCAATACGGCGGTATGAGGTGCGGAAGTTTGCATAGCTGCAAAGTACAGTAAAATGAAAAAGGCCAGAGCCCCCGTTTATGCGGATGCTCCGGTCGTTGATCAGTTTGTGGATGAACTCACGATAAATCCGGCATCGTGGGTAATCTACCACTTGTTTAATTTGAAGTTGGTATTCTGGCATAGTGAACCTCCTAGTTTTTTATGCAGACAAGTAGTTCATTGAAAAATGTTGACTTGAATAACTGATGGGGTTATACTCATATTTGTATGAGCTGCAAATAAGCAGTTTGTGCATTGCTGGTTTCTGCAGTTTTAGCATCGATACCTTATAATATAGGCTAAAAGCGATAAAGAAACAGTATCAGGGATGTTCTTCATGGCTCTACAATGTGCCAGTCCTTTTTGTGGAAGATTTATCCAATTTTTGACATTTTGGAGTTGACACACTTTTTCACAAAAAAATACGCCTACAAACAACTACAACTTTTATACAACTTTTCGAGTGAAGCGGACAGCCCAATAGGACACAAGACGGATGATAAATAGTTTCAAAAACCCAGCAATTATGCGGATTTTGCGCACTACGGAGCGGTATGAGGCGGGATGGAGAGAGCAAAATTTTATTCCC
>ENA-OPRR01000330-OPRR01000330.1-human-gut-metagenome-genome-assembly--contig:-NODE-330-length-52229-cov-4.765477_pt1 | contig 52229 bp, 40 predicted proteins | sample MGYA00241796_ERZ501883 | MGnify/ENA primary metagenome ERZ501883 (study PRJEB25962, sample SAMEA2042406) | human gut metagenome | biome: human gut; feature: human-associated habitat; material: faeces...
TGACCAGAAAAGACAAAACCGTGATCTCATCCAGATTCGTCATACGGATTTTCGGCTGAAACCTGTGATTTAAATATGTGCCCTGGGGGTTCTGTTCCAGAAAGAAACTGGTGCCGGATTGGTTTACTGTAAAAAGCAGACTCTTCTCGGTCCGGTTCCCGGCAAGATCACAGGCCGTATATTCCAGGAGGTAACGGTCATCCTGATCGAATGTCCCAAAGGTGCAGATTTCTCTTCCCTCTACCTGACGCCACTCCCCTGCCCTTAAAGCGGTGCCGTTTACCAGTCCTTTTATGACAGCCCTGCGCGCATACCGATCCGGATGATCTTCTTCCACTTCCAACGATACCTCAACAGGCGAACTGCTCGACATCCATTCCGAAACTCCGCTTACCTTTATCGTCGGTGCGGTTGTATCCACTGCGAATACCTGCTCTAAAGGGATCATTGCATTGCCCGCCAGATCTGTTCCGGAAATCCGCACATCATACTCCCCGTCCTGCGTAAGAAGCACCTCCTTTTTCCAGGTCATACCCTCCTGTATCCAGCCGTTTTCACCCGGCCGGGGGCCTTTCACAATGCCTATCTCAAACAGGACATCTCCCTGTGAAAAATTTTGATCCGTCACCCAGACAGTCAGTCTGCCTTGCCTTGCATAGTAAGATCCGTTTCCATAAGGAGAGGATGTCCTACAGAAAACATAGTCGCCCCTGTCCCCTACTACTAAGGGTGCATACCCTTTTTCCTTATCCTGAGCTGCAACTAATTTGTCATTCGGCCAACCAATCTGCCAGTTTGCCAGACCAAGGAAATACCTTTGAGCACCGCCTTTCTCACGTACCTGATCCCCATTCATCGTTGCCGACTCCGGATCAAGCGCGCCTGCCTGATTCATTTTAAAGAAGAATTCAGCGCCTGTAAGCCATGCACTGTCTTCTGCCAGTCGGGGAACTAATTCATCTTTTTCAAAATCTATATTTACAAAAATATTCTTATCCCCCTGGCCAATAAAGTGTGCAAAGTTCCAATCCAGGTATCCAAATTCTTTACTGCCAAGAGGGATTGCAACACCATAATTCTTCTGTCCCGCCTCATTTTCAGGTTCTAATTTCATTGCCTCCACACAATAATTGATAACATCATCATAGGTTTCAAGTTCTGGTTTCCCCATATCTTCCCACAAATCGTACCTATATGAAAATGTATTATCATAGCCTGACGGATACCAGTTAATACCGCCAACCTGAGCTGGAATAAAATAATTTTCCTGAGTGTTAAATTTAAATCTTGTAAAATCCAAAGCATCCTGAGCTACTTCCTGAATATCCTTCCCAAAACTATCTAAATAAGGATCAATGCTTATAATAAGTTTATTATTCAGTAAAGTCTGATTGATTGAAGGACTGTTAACCAGCCAAATATCCGGCAATTCATTAGATGCAATCAGCATTGAAGCGGCTTCATCTGCCGTATTGTTTCCCATAAAGGGAGACCAATCCAGAATAACACCTGTTTCTTCAGCTATTTTATTCATCACAGGGTTATCTAATATATTCGATGGCATATTAGATGCATTATGATTAAATATTGTCAATGTCACCATTTCTTTTGTCACATCCGCTTCCTTGCTCTCCGTACTGTCAACATTCTGTGATGTTTGGTTATCATTTTGCACCCCCTCTGTATTTTCCCCACATCCGGTCATCATAAATAGTACCGAACACATCAATACAGCAATACATTTTTTTAGTTTCATACACTTATCCTCCATTTAAATTTATATATTAACTGTGCGGCTACGCACGTTAGCCCTTGACTGCCCCAATCATGATTCCTTTTACAAAAAACCTTTGTGTAAACGGATACACCAGCATAATTGGTGTAATTGTAATAACCGTTACCGCCATACGTATCGATGTTGGATTGACCCTAAGTTTTTCTTTTAGTGCGTCACCACTCAAACGAGCCGCTTCACTTAAATTCATAGACTGACTTTGAACAAAATTTAAAAGCATAAGCTGTAAGGTTTCCAGATTTTTATCAGAACAATACCACAGGTTGTCCACCCAACTGTTCCATTGGGCAACTGCCGTAAATGTCGCAATAGTAGCTGTGATTGGCGTTATCACAGGTAATATAATCCGAAAAAAAATCTGATAATAATTCGCGCCATCAATCATTGCACTTTCTTCTACTTCAGCAGGAAGCTGCTCAATAAATACTTTTACCAGAATCATATTATAAACTGAAATCATCCCCGGTATTACGTATACTAAAAAATTATTACGAAAGCCATATTTTGTAAAAGTTACATATACCGGTATTGCACCTGCAGATATATACATACTGAATACCAATATCCGATACATCAGTTTACGGAACGGCAATTCTTTTTTTGTAAGGCCATAAGCCAGCATAGAACAGCCGGTAACCGACAGTATAGTACCGATAACGGTCCTTGCAACGGAAACAAAGAAAGGTTTAAAAATATTATTTCTGGTTATTACTTCAACATAATTAATTAGCGTCGGTTCTCTGGGTAAAACTAAAGCCATATCGCCCAATACCGCATCCGGGTTAGAAAAAGAATTTATTATTACGATATAAAATGGATACAGGCAAATAAAAGCAAATGAAGTCAAAATCAGCCAAACCACTCCCATAAAAATTTTATCGCCCAGATTATTTCTTCGATACATATTTCCACCCCTCCTTCCTATATAATTTTTGCACCATTTACATGGTAAGCAACCCGGTTAATTACGGTCAGAAGTAATACACTCACAATTGAGCGGCTCATACCTACTGCTGTCGCATATGAAAAATTCAGGTTTTGTATTCCAGTTCGATAAATATATGTATCCAAGTTATCTAATACCGGCAGCGTAACTGCATTTGTAAAAACATAATACTGATCAAATCCCGTGTTTAAAATATTCGCTGCCCCCAAAACCAACAATACAATAAATGTTGGCATAATACCCGGAATTGTAATGTAAATAATTCTTTTAATACGACCTGCTCCATCGACCTTAGCTGCCTCATAAAGGCTTTGATCAATTCCTGTAATTGCAGCCAGATATATAATTGCAGACCATCCGCAATTTTTCCATACACTTAAAAAGAAGGTCTGAAAAACTTTTGCAATGTCTGCGTTTGCCAAAAAGTTGGTAGGCACACTCAACCAGCCAAGCTTGTCAAAAAAGACCTGATTAATTAATCCGTCTTCAACTGAAAAAAAAGTTGCCGCAATTGAAAACACAATAATCCATGATATAAAGTTAGGAAAAGATGTCAGTGTCTGAATAATTCTTTTGTATTTCCCGGAACGGAATTCATTTAATAAAATCGCAAAAACAGGCGCGATCGGATAGGTCAGCAGAGCCATTGAAGATAATATAAGAGTATTCACCAATGCCTGATAAAAGTAACGATCATTTAACATTCTTTGAAAATACCGTAATCCGGCAAAATTTTGGTTGAAAATCGATGTACCAGGGAAATAATCATAAAAAGCAATCAACCATCCCCATAAAGGTACCAATGAAAATGCAACAACACAAAGGAAAAAGGGCACTGTCATCGTCAGTAGCATCCACCGCTGATTCTTGAAACAGTTTTTTATTTTTTTTCCAGACCACATATCTCATGTCCTCCTTCATCAAGTCAAAAAGCCTCACCATTCATTCCTTTCTGGCATGCTATACTCTTGGTAAATTACATGTTCCATTCTCTCCTCGTTTTTCCCATATAACCTGATGAACACTTCCAGTCTCACTAACCAGAACTACAGGCACATGCATAATTCTGCCATTCTTGTTTTCTTCAAAGATAAACTCGACCACAAAATGATAGATTGGTTTCAGCGGCTCATCAATGAGAATTTCATATTCCACTTCTTTAATCCCGGCTCCCATATGTGCCATTGTAAGAAAAACGGCTGCTTCATTTTGTGGCAAAACAGTACACCCCTCCCGATTATACAGATAGATATCAAGCCTGTCAGAAGTAATGGATTTTGATGTATTTGATAAAATCAATTTAATCTTTTTTCTTTCTCCCCGTTTGACCACTGGGTCCCCGCAGTAATCAATTCGTACATTTAAATATGGAAATTCATATTTCACAGTCTTCATTTCCAAATAAATATTCAAAAAATACGAACTCGCATAGAAATCTTTTGCCGTCATTAGGTCATTAACCTGAAAACTGAATGTCGCATTAGCTTTTTCATGTAAAGCCACTACCCTGTCTGTCAGTTCTTCGATCGTACCTGGTATCTTACCAAACATTCTAAATGGATCAATGCTGCAGGTAACAATTTTATGGCCAATGGGATCAATCCATTTTTTATCGAAAAACTCAATTCCTTTCATAATACCGAAAAGCGCCGCTATCGTACCGGAAGTACAATCTGTGTCTTCACCATAATGAAGTGCAGTTAACATTGATCTTTCAAAGTCTCCTCTGCCAAACAGTAAACCATAGATGATTATCATGATATTGGAAGGAACGTCCCATCCCATCCTGCCATTCTGATATCCTTTCTGCTCGTCTTCCTCAGAAATATAGTGGCATTCTAAATGTCCTATATAATTCTGCATGATATATTCCCGTGTTTCATCTTCGTTCATACCAGCTTCATATGTTTCAACCGCTTTCCTGATTCCTTCGCTGAGTTTACAGTCTGAAGGAATATAAGACAAACCGATCTCGATCAATTCACGAATATCATCTAAATAAAATGCCGCACTCTCCATGGCAGCTACAAATACTTCCGCATAGACCCCTTGCCCATCACCATGATCAATAACAGCATCTTCAAAAGCATATCTTGCCGCCATTTCCGGTTGTCCGGGAAACAAACATGCCCAAATTTCTGAACGAATGTAAGCGCCGCAGCTATCCTTAAATTCATTGTTAAAGCTACCTGTCACTGGCGGCTGTAAACCTGTTCTTAAATTAGTTTTAGCTACTCCATATTCCGCATGAGTAAAAATCATAAATTCATTAAAATATTCCCCAAGATCTTTGGAGTTAATATAAAATCCCCTTTCTTCCAGGGCTAACAGCCATAGGATCTGAATATCTAAATCATCATTAGGTAATGGCTCTCCATTTAAATCATGTGTATAATAATTAACATTATTTTTACATCTTTTCCATTCCATTGGCATTCCCAGAGTTCCGCCAATATTTTTTCCCATCCAACACCCCATAATACGGCTGCGAAATTCATTTTTAGTCATATACGTTTTCCTCACTTTATTAATATTCTTTACATCGCCACTTTTACATGGACAGACAGTACTTTTGGTACTATCACACTTATGGTTGAAAAATAAATCCGTCACTGATTAATGGAAGATATTTCAGTTCCTGTCCATCCCTTCATTTTCATTATGCCTGATGTTATGATAATTATAAAAAAAATAAAAGCAGCCCGGCATCCAGATGATATCAATCCTGGTGCTAACCTGCTTTTATATTATCTAAGTTTTGAGCCAATAACATTTGCCAGATTTCGCTATGCTATTTGCTGGGTTATGGATTTTTTACTGACTCCCGAAATTCCTTCGGCGTTACTCCTGTTATTTCCTTAAATTTACGATAAAAATGATCAATTGTTTTATAACCGATCATTTCAGAAATCTGTGCTATACTTAATATATTTGATTGTAACAATTCTTTTGCTTTCTCAATACGCACAGTATGAAGATAGTCATTGAATGGCATATTAAGTTTTTTCTTAAAAACCTGCCCCAGATAAGCGGGTGTAACAAACAATTCTTCTGCCATTTTTTGGATAGTCAGGTTCCTGTTATACTGTTCATCAATTATTCGGCACATTTCGTTTACTATCCGTGAACCCGCACTCAGCCGTTCTTTTTTTATCCATTCAAACAACTTCTTGTAAATATCCACGGTTTCCAAAAAATCCTTTTCTTTTGTATTATTAAAAATTTGTGAAATTGGCAGATTCATTTCATCACTAAACTTCCACATTACATTTATTATCTTTTCGCAGGTAATATAACGACATATCTGAGGCAGTCCTTCCTGTAATATCTGTTTTTCTTTTTCTCTCAAAATTGCCATCCCTGCATCCTCATCAGCATTAAACAGTGCAGATTGAAACGCACCTATGTCTGCTTCTGACAAAACCGGGTAAGAAGCACGAAAATCTAAAGTCGTTTTCGCTTTTCTGACAGCTGCAAGTAATTCATCCTCATTGATTGGCTTTAGTAAGTAATCCAGAGAATAACTCCGAATAGCTTTCCGGGCATATTCAAATTCATTATATCCGCTTATAACAATATTTAATAATTTAGGAAATCGGTAATGTATCTGTTTTAATAAACTAAATCCATCTGTATCAGGCATACAAACATCTGTTATAATTAAATCCGGTACAGCAGTATCCATCATTTCCAATGCTTTATCTGGTCTGGTTGTATATTCTACGCTCTTAAATCCTTCCTGTTTCCAATCTATAATTTCTGCCATTCCTGCAAATATGTATCTGATCATCAATAATAAGTACTTTATACATATCCCTCACTCCTCATGCTCCAACGGTATAATTAATTCAATAACCCATCCAGTTCCTCCCTTTTCAAAAGGCATAATTCCTTCAATACCATATTCTTTACCATAATGATGCTTGATTCTTTCATCAACATTTAAAATACCAATACTATTCGTCTCTTTTTCATATCTTTGTCCAGAACTGTCATCCTTCAAACATCTTTCCATTTCCTCAAAAACCTCTTTGGGAGCACCAACGCCATTATCCGCCACCCATAATCTCATGATCGGTTTATTATTCTGGATTTCCCGGCTTGCTCCAACCCAAACATAGAGTTCTTGTCCTGTATGAAGATTATTATGTTTAATAGCATTTTCCACCAAAGGCTGCAAAATAAATTTCAGAACACAATATGACTTAAGTTCTTCCTGACAAACCAGTTTAAAATGAAGATTACCTTCCACAAGTCTGCTTTGCAGTTCCAGATATTCCGAAGTAAATTCAATTTCTTCAGAGAACTTAATCTTTTCCTTTTTCCATGCCAGGCTTTTTCGCAGCATTTGAGACATCAAATATACCATTCTGGCATTTTCTCTGTCCTTATTAGTAATAAGTTTCATCCGGATTACTTCCAGCATATTAAAAATAAAGTGAGGATTAACCTGACTTTGTAAAGCATACAGTTCAGCTTCTCTTTTTGATAATAATATATTTTTCATTTTTATATCATTTTTATAGTTAACTTCTATCAGTTCCTCAAGCCCCTTTACCATATAATTGTAGGTTTGCACAATTTCGTCAATTTCATCTTTTTTGACTGCCAAAGGAATGGTCATCATTTCACCCTTTTGGGCATTACGCATATAATACATAACTGTTCTCAATCTTCCAAACTGCCTGTTCATCTGCCATACAAAAAGAACGCACGATACCAACAGAATAAGTACTGAGCTAATAATTAATGCATTTCGCAGAGAGTAAACGCTCCCCCTTATTTGATTCGTTGGAATTAAAGAAATTATACGCCAATCTGGAAGCATAACTCCTTTACTTCTGAAATCATATGTAAAAATATACTGCTTTATCTCTCCATAAACTGCAGGCTGCTTTAGATTCGCTGCCTTACAAAGAGCTCCTCCTACTGCCAGATCTGAGTTCGTCTGACCAGCTATGCCCTTTTTATTGGAAGAAATAACCATTCCTTCATTATCTACAAGCATCAAAACCATTTTATCTGCATCCTGGATTGTCAGATACTGCTCCAAAATATGAGCCGAAAGAGTTAATGTAAAAACGCCGTACAGTCTGTCATTTATATCTTTAATTTTGACGGCCATAATTACATCTCCCGTTTTCTGATCATAGCTCCAAATCATTTGTCCATTAGCTTGTACGGCCTGTTGAAATATATCGGTTTGCCGCACTTTATCATCTGCATAAATATAAATATCATACCCCGGAATGAGATTTTCATTCGTGTAATAGATTTTTATTTTACTGCTCATATTTTCAAACCGAAACTCATTTGTAATAATAGGCTCAAGATAAGAATAGTAAGAGTTAATAGAATCCATATATGATTCATACTTACGTGCTGGATTGAGCAGACTTTTTAGCTTCGTGTCATTGCTGAAACGTAGACATCTCGTACTATTACTATCTAATTCTTTTTGTGTTAATTCTGCAATTTTTAAAAATTCGGTTTGATATAAGCTAATAAAGTCCTTTTCCATCTGTTTATTAAAGAAATATGTAAAAAAAACAATCATGATTATCATAGGGATCAATACCGTACTCCCATAGAATATCATAAATTTTCTTTGAAGACTTGTTTTCTTATCCAAGATGCATTCTCCTTCAGGTTGTCGGTATGACCTATGCTGCAGTTCGAATGTTTCTCCAACACTTAATTGATTTTTTCATTCATCTGCAAATAAAAATGAACCATCTGTAAATCTGCTGCCTCAATATTTTACTACACATCCATATTATATCAAATAAACAGAATAATAACAGTATGAAATATATAACAGCATTTCAGGAAGCACACAGTATAACATATATTAATATTCCCAAATAAAAACAGGCGATTTAAATTTTTCCTGTCGCCAGGATATCAATCAGCCACTGTAACATACAAAGAGACAGCCTTAACGGTCATAGACCGTAAGAACTGTCTCTTATCATAAATATATTTACAAAAGGAGTTAAAATATCGGCAACTGCTACATAAATATCCTGGTGTCGGGAAAACTATCTGATTTTTACCTGCCATGTGCTCCTGTTTTTATTTATACGCTCCGTTCCCGGCCGCGCAGTTTTTCATCCTTTTTTAAGCCTGCTCATCAAAATATCTGCACATATGCAGTATAATATCCCTGATCCCCGCCATCTCCCTCTCCGGCGGCAAAATATGATTGCTTACAAAATAAGCGGCCAGCCCGTCTATCTGCGACCACCATAACCTTGAAAAAGCGGCAGCGGCGGCAGGATCAACCTCCGGTCTGCTTTTAAGGATGATTTCCTCCACCATACCCAGGCTGACTCTGGCTCTTTCCTTCATTTTTTCCCTGAGCGCTTCGTTTTTCGAAGCCTCCAGCCAGAATTCAAAATTAATCCGCGCAAAAACCAGATCCTCCTGCGTCCATTGCTTTACACTTTCATCCCAGACACAGATTAATTTTTCCGCCAAAGACATATTATCGGTAATAACCCGGCTCAGCGCATCCTTAAGAGAAGGATTCTCCGTCAGCTCATCCCAATGCTCCGCCAGCCCGAAAAAGATCTCTTCCTTACTCTTAAAATAAGTATATACCAATCCCTTGCTGATACCCGCTTCCCTTGTGATATCATCAATAGACGTGGCATAATATCCCTTGCTGGAAAAAAGCCCTAAAGCGGTTTTTAAAATATCCTTCTGACGCTGTTTCTTTTTTTCTTCCGATATCTTAGGCACTCTGATTCCTCCCCATACATTAATTTTGAAGCTGTTCCTTTTTTCCCGGGCTGCTGTGAAAATCCATCCCAAATCTCTTGAAGCGACGGATTTCGGCGCTCCCGGATCACTTCCGCAGACCATACCTCAGGTATACGGTGTACAGCCCTTACATCGTGTTACTTTTATAACTATAAACCAATATAACAATTGTAATAAGAATAATGCTTCCCCCTGATATAAGGTAAAGCTGGCTGATGCTGAATTGATTAAGCACCACTCCGGTCAGCATATACGAAACCGGCTGAAGCCCTGCCGAACACAAAAACTGAATGCCCATCACCCTTCCCACAAGGAAATCAGGCGTAAGCTGCTGAAGCACTGTAATGAACAGCACATTTATGATTCCCAATAAAAGCCCTGCCGCAAACGCGGCGCCCAGAATCAGCAGCCTTGAAGAACCGAAGCTGAAAATACTCCATACAGCGCCCAGCGCCAGGGAACACCACAGCATCAGCCGGATGGACTGCCCGTTCTCCCTCCGCTTCATATTTCCAATGATAACAGCACTTATCAAAGAACCCAGCCCCGTCATGGACAACAGTTTCGTATATCCGTCCACCCCTTCGGGCAGACAGTTCATGGCCACGACAGGAAATCCGACCTGCTGGGGGCCAATGACACACAAATTCAGAATGGCCGTAAAGCCCAATAACAATAATAACACAGGCAGTTTAAATAAATCCTTATATGATCCCTGCACAGCTGCCCGGGAGCCTTCCGGAACCTCCGCCTGCCCCTGTTTTTCCATATATTTTACCCTTGAAAAAAGAAACAGTGCGGCAATGGAGGCCAACGCCATTAACACATAGGCATTATCGCTCATTTTTCCAATCACAATTCCGGCAAAAAGAGGCCCGGCCAGCAATGACCCCTGGCTGATGAACTGCATCACTGAATTTGCCTTCTGCAGATTTTCCCCGCTTACCAGCGCCGGAACCGCAGAATAAAGCGCCGGCAGGATAGCCGCGCTGATTCCTCCAAACAAAACCGCATATATAAAAACAGTATATTTATTTACCGCATTTACCTGATTCACAACAGCCAGGGAAACCAGCAAAATTCCCAATATCCCGGTCCCGCCCGTAAGCGTCCTGGATACCCCCGCCTTATCCGTCAAAAATCCTGCAACCGGCAGCAGAAAAATTCTCGGCACCACCATTGCAGTCATTACCGAGCTTAGCAACAATACGGAACCGGCCCCCTTCATAATTAATGATACCTGCAAAACACTGTATAATTGGCTGATAAGAAACAATATGGTACACCCGCTGAAAAAAATTATAACATTAACGGACAGAAACTGCGATCTTTTGTTCTCAAACATACTGCAATCCTCCTTAAAATAATAAAAACTGACTGGTTAGTTTTTATTATACCGCTAATCTATAAATTTGCAAGTGTTTTTGTTAACAACGTTCTTTCCCCCTGCCTTTTCATAAACTCAGATATCTCTGCCAAAAAGGCGCTGCAGAATTTCTTCACCGCAGCGCCTTACATTACACAATCATTTAAAAAAACCTTTTTCCGACGGATATTTCATCCCAAGCCCGGCCCCTTGTTCCATTTCCGTATACAGCCCGGAAGAAATCGCTTCATAGCCTGCCAGATATCCCCGGGCGGTAAACACAATCGGAACCATCTGATCCTCCAATGGCACCTCATACATTTCAAAAAATGCCTGAAGGATTTCCGTATTTCTTCCCGACCTGGTGTTGATCCTGATTATCTGCTGCGGATAGGAAACGCCGTCCACCACTACAGTATCCGGGAATAAATCCAGAACCTCCCCGCTGGTCCTGATACACTCCTCGCATACGGTCCGATAGAAATAAACAACAGACGAGCTGCCTTTTTCCAGCTTATAATCCTCAAGCTGCTGTTTTAACGTCTCATTTTTGGTGGGATCATAGACGCCTCTGCCATAAACAAATAAATCCTCCCCCGCAGTCAGATAGGCTTCCCGGATGGATGAACGAATGGAATCTGTCCCAAAATAAATATTTCCATTTACAGTCATAATCGGGTAAGTGAGAGAGCCTGCAAGTTCTTCCTGAAACCCCAGTTTTTTAAGTTCAGAATCCCTTATCTGCGCATCTTCTTTGCGAAATACATTATAAACGGACACCATATAAGGATACAGTTCGGAAACATCATCCAGTTCCTCCGATACTATTTCAAAAAGCTCTTTTGTTCCGTCGCAGGAAGCACAGGGCTGATTATAAAAAAAATGTATTTCCACATTTTCCGGCTGTTCAGGTTCAGCTTCTGCACATCCGGAAAGGCCAAACCACAAAAGCATGGAAAAGAAGCATATAAAAACCTTACGCATATTTGTCAAAAATCCGCCTCCGTTAAACTGACTGACATTCCCTCTTTGAGGATGACTTTTTTCTTCCTGCCCTTATAGCAGACAGTCATCTCCCTTTCCTGCGGCCTTGTTCCCTTCAGCTCTGCTTTTTCAAGCCTGCCCTCCCTGAAGTTTATGGCAACAGTTGCCCCGGCGCGCGTACGCAGTCCGGAAACCATGCCTGTTCCCAAAGCCCTGGGAAGCGCAGGAAGCAGAGCAATCTCATTTTCTGTGCTTTGCATCAGCATTTCCGCAATGCCAGCGCAGGAACCGAAATTGGAATCAATCTGGAACGGAGGATGTGCGCCGAACATATTTGGATAACACCCTCCTCCCTGCCGGTAATTCATGGGATCGCTTCCGTCCACAGGACGTAATTGCTTTTTCAGTATACTGTAAGCCTTTTCCCCATTGTGCAGATGGGCCCACAGCGCCACCCTCCAGGCCAGCGCCCATCCGGTGCTTTCATCCCCTCTCAGTTCAAGCGTCCGGCGGCAGGCCTCTGCCAGTTCAGGCGTTTTCTCCACGGAAATCTGCCTGCCGGGATAAAGAGGGTAAAGATGGGAAGAATGCCTGTGTGTCGGCTCGTTTTCCTCCAACTCTTCACTCCATTCAAGTAATTCGCCGCGTGATCCTATCCGATACTCCGGAAGACGTTCAAGCGCCGCTTCCGTTTCTGCAAGAAATTCCTGATCTGTCTCCAATAACCGGCAGCAGGCCGCAGCATTCCCCAATGTTTCCCGGATAATTGCCATCGTCATCGTGGTCGTCTGACTGACCGCGCATGGTTTGCCGTGATAGACAAACTGATTCTCCGGCGAAGTGGAAGGTGCAAAAATCAGTTTACCATCCTCATTTTCAACAAGGACATCCAGGAAAAACCGCGCCGCATCCCGGATAATGGGATAACCTGTCCGGCGCAGGAAATCCAAATCTCCCGAAAAAAGGTAATGATCATAAACATGCGCGCTTAACCAGCCTGCCGACAGAGGCCAGAAGGCATACACTGCCGTACCCTTCCCCCGGTTTCCCACCGGAGTGGAAAGACACCATATATCACTGTTATGATGCGATACAAACCCTCTGGCATTATAATGGATTTCAGCTGTTTTTCCTCCGCTGACCCTCAGGTTATTAATCAGCTCCATTAAAGGCTCATGCATTTCCGGCAGATTCACCGTTTCCGCTCCCCAATAGTTCATTTCCGTATTGATATTAATTGTATAATTGGAACTCCATGGGGCGCGCATATGCTGATTCCAGATTCCCTGGAGATTTGCCGGCTGCGTTCCCGGCCGGGAGCTTGAAATCAAAAGGTAACGCCCATACTGGAAAAGCAGGGCATAGCGCCCGGGATCCACATCCTTTTCCCAGTCGGCGAGCCGTTGTGGAATCGGCAGGTCCTCTCTTCCCGGCCCCAGGTCAAGGCAGACCCTGTTAAAATACTGCTGGTATTCCTTTACATGCCGTTCCAGAAGCCTGTCATACCCTGACTTCTGTGCGGCAAGCAGTTCCCTGAAACAAGGTTCTTTATAAGGTTTTCCCTCCAGGAACGGATGCCTGAACGGACCGTTAAAGCTTGTCCGGGCGGCCAGAAACAGTGTAACGCTGTCCGCATTGCTTACTTCCAGTCCCTCCGGCAGCCTTTTTACTTCCCCGCCCACAGGCTCAATCGCTAACACCGCACAAAACCGCATTCCTTTCTTTTCCGGAGCTTCCTCATAAATAACCGGATCCGGAGAATCAACATAGGATGGATCCACCTGTGAGGGAGCGATTCCGTCCAGGATCATTCTGTTTTCTTCCGTGGATACTTCTGCCCGAAGCTGGCAGGAAAAACCTGCTTTCAGGGAAACCATGCCGGGCCTGTCGGCTGAAATGCGCATCACCATAACCTGATCCGGCGCACTGACGAACATTTCCCGCAAGTAATTTACCTTCCCTGCCGAATACTGCAGTCTGGAAAGCGCCTTCCCAAGATCCAATGACCGACGGTAGTTTTGGATCTCACCCTCAGGATGGACCATATCCAAGGTCAGTTCACCCAACGGCAGATAGCTCTGTGTGAATTCCCCAAGCACATTCTGTTCAAGGAGCGCCTGCGCCTCTTCATATTTCTTTTCCATGGCCAGCCGGCGTGCCTGCCTGTAGTATTCCGATGCTCCGGGAATATCGTGGTTCTGGGGATAACCTGACCACAGCGAATCCTCATTTAACGAAATTTTCTCCTGCTTTGTCCCTGACCATACCATTGCCCCCAGCCTTCCATTTCCCAGCGGAAGCGCTTCCTCCCAATAAGACGCCGGTTCTTTGTACCATAATTCCATAATCTGTGTCCCTTCCTTCCCTAAACCTAAGAACAAATATCTGTAACTAAAAAACAGCCAGGCTCCGGAGTTTCCCGGAAGCCTGACCGTTTTATCCGTTTTTATCTGCCGGTAGCCGCCTTATATATTTCAATATAGCGATCAACTCTGTAAGAATCGAGTTCACTCAGATACTGATCCCAGCCGTTTTCGATGTCACGTTCACCTGTAATAAACTGAACGGTAGCCATACGGACAAAGCTATTAAGGTTCGTCTGGATTTCCGCATAGTCATCTGCCATGTCCAGAGGAATGAATACCGTATAATCCAGTCTTTCTTTCGGAATATACTGTTCTACCTTCTGGGTATCAAGCGTAATACGCTGCTCATAATTTCCGGGCTGATAAATATCCTCCGCTTCAGGAAGCATGGAAAGACGGAACGGCGCCAGATCCGCCTGCGGCCCTACGCTCATCAAGTCCTTCTTTATTTCCGCACTCTGATCCTCTGTCAGAGAATTTACAACATATCTGGCCTCACCGCCAAATACATTCTTGGTTCCTTCAGGTACATAATCCCAGCCAACGCCCTTTGGACCATGCATACGTGTCATATTATAATCATCATCATAGAAGAACTCATCAATCAGACGGAACGCAGCTTCCGGATACTGACATGCATCTGTAATTACCGCATGGAATCCCTGTACTTCACCCTCATTTGCATTCTGTCCCTGACGTCTGAAACCATCCGGCCCCGCCACAGGAATCAGAATCTGATAATTTTCCGCTTCTACCGGATCATTATTGTCATAGCCCATACCTGCATGATCGCAGACATACATTCCAACCACATGCGGTTCTGTCCTGACTGTCTGTGCCATCTGATCCTCTTTCTGGGTAAAGGAAGTGCCATCAATCAGTCCTTCGTCATAAAGGCTCTTAATATAACGCAGCCCTTCACGGTAAGCATCTGTGGACGGAGAAAATTCCACCGATTTTCCATCAGCGCCCAGGCTGAGCCAGAAATCCGGTTTAACCGTCTGGAAGGACATACCCATTAATGCATATTCAACCATCGTATTCCAGGTAGTTGCACCGAGCATTCCGATTTCGTCTTTCTTTCCGTTTCCATTGGGATCATCATTTACGAAAGCCCTTAATACTTCTCTCAGCTCTTCGGTAGTTTCAGGCATTTTCAGCCCCAGCTTATCCATCCAGTCCTGACGCAGATAAATCTTGGGATATGCGCTGCAGTGGTAGCACTCCGAGAAACGTGCAAATCCGTAGATTTCCCCATCCGGTGCAACACATTTGTCCCTGTAGCTGGGATTATACTCAAAAATACGCTTCATATTGTTGCCATACTTATCAATGTAATCCGTAATGGGAAGCAGGACCCCTTCCTTCACCCCATACTGCATAATATCCGACTTTGTAAATACTGTCGGCCAGTCAGTCAGAATAAGATCCGGATAATCCCCGCTGGCCAGCATCAGATTTCTCTTCTGGAGCGCATCGGAAAGAGGAGTTGAAATAATCTGAAGCTTGATATTGGATTTTTCTTCGATCTCTTTTACAATCTGGTTTTGTTCCCAATCAATATCCGCCCCGCCTTCAATCCATACCTTCAGTGTGATTTTCTCATTCATGATCGGCATGCCGGTAGCGTTAAAGCCTTCCGGTAAGGAGGTATCCCCCGCCTCAGCAGATGCTGCATTTGAGCCTTCCCCTCCGCCTCCTCCGGTATTGCCAGCAGCGGTTTCTTTCCCCCCGGATGAACATCCTGCCATGCTTATTACCATACATGCGGATAACAGCAAGGCCAACACTTTTTTCTTCATAGAACCTTTTCCTCCTTTTTATTTATTCTGACACTCCATTGTTTTCCTGGTAAATGAAATGTTCAGACCACAGCCCAACAAGTCTCACCCCTTAATCGCCCCTACCATAATTCCTTTTACAAAATATTTCTGAACGAAAGGATAAAGCAGCATAACCGGCACAGAACCCACAATAATGCTTGAATACTGCAGCAGGTATTTCGTTTCCTGCATCTCCAGCTGTTTCGTAACGTCAAGCGTCATGCCTGCCGTGCCCATATTAACCAGGATCTCCCGCAGGACAAGCTGCAGCGGGAACTTGGTATTCGTACTCAGATACATCATTTCATTGAAATAAGAATTCCAGTGGCCTACCGCATACAGCAGGACATTTACTGCCAGAATCGGCTTTGCAAGAGGAATTGCAATTTTAATCAGGAAGGTAAAATCATCACAGCCGTCCACGCTGGCGCTTTCCTGCACTTCCCCGGGAATTGTGGACTGGAAATAGGTACGTGTAATAATCAGGTTCCAGACCGAAATAGAGGTCGGTATTACCAGTGCCCAGATGGTGTCAAGCATTCCCAGGTTCTTAATCAGAATATAGGTGGGAATCATACCGCCGTTAAAAAGCATGGTAAAAGTGAACAAAAGCATAACCGGATTACGGATCGCCAGATCCTTACGTGACAGCGGATAAGCCGCCAGCACCGTCATAACCAGGTTAATCACAGTACCCACCACCGTATATAAAAGGGAGTTGCAAAATCCGGTTACAAGCAGTTCATGCTTTAAAAGCATTTTATAACCACGCAATGTAAAATCCACAGGCACCAGGAAAACCCTGCCCGAAAGAAGTGCTTTCGGCGACGAAAAAGAGGCCGCCACAACATAAATCAATGGAATCAATATGCATATTACAGATACGGCGCACAAAATATGCACAAGCACCATGTATATGTAATCCTTCGGTTTCGTATAATACCGGACAGACATATTTTTCTTTTTTATTGTCTTTGCCATAGCCGCCTCCTTACCACAAGCTGGTCTCGTTTACTTTTTTAGAAAACATATTTGCAAGTACTATCAGAACCAGATTACATACGGAATTGAACAATCCTACTGCCGTCGCATATGAATACTGGAAATTGATAAGACCACGCTTATAAACAAAAGTGGAAATAATCTCGGAAAACTGCATATTCACCGGATTCTGCATCAGATATACCTTTTCAAATCCCAGGCTCATAATACTGCCTACCGCCAGAATCAGCTGAATTACAATTGTCGGCATAATCGCGGGAATATCTACATTCCACACTCTTGCGAAACGGCCCGCGCCGTCAATGATCGCCGCCTCTACCTGGGAAGTATCAACACTCGCAAGTGCCGCAATATAAATAACCGCGCTGTATCCCATTCCCTGCCAGACACCCGACCATACATACAGGCTTCTGAAAAATTCCGGCTTTCCCATGAAATCAACTGCCGTCCCCCCAAATGCAGTAATAATATTGTTAATCAGTCCTGTCCTGACCGAAAAAATATTCTGCATAATTCCTACCAGCACTACCGTGGAAATGAAATAAGGGAGATATGTAACCATCTGAACGACTTTCTTATAATGCCGCCCGCGCATTTCATTGATTGCCAACGCAAGGAGGATAGGCATGGGAAAGCTGATTACAAGGCTGTACAAACTGAGTGCAAGCGTATTTCTCATCAAAACCTTGAAATCCGGCGTGGTAAAGAAATTTTTGAAGTGTTTTAATCCTACCCAGTCGCTCCCCCAGATTCCGCCCCGGATGGAATAATCCTTAAATGCGATAATTGCTCCGCCCATAGGGAGATAGGCAAAAATAATCAGATAGGTAACAGGTAAAATTAACATCACATATAACTGCCAGTGCCTTTTTACCTCCGTAGATATTCTTTTCCCCAAACTTTTCTTGGCATTCGGCTGGTTTAACATAGCCGTCCCCTTTACCCTGGTAGCTTTCACCGCCATATATATTTCCTCCTCCCTACCAAATGTTAATTGTTATATATATAATTAGCATCCTACATGTGCTTTGTCAAGCAGATTATTTATGCAATCTGCACTAATAATTTTTATTTTTAGTCTTCAAACTATTAGAATCAAATATAGGTTTCTATTCTTGACACCAAAACCTTTGGATGATATTATTAACAAAAAGTAAATCGTTTAATTTTTTATGAGGAGTATTACTATGCCTGCTACGCTGAAGGATATTGCAAAAGAAACCGGCCTGAGCACCGCCACCATATCGAAATATCTGAACGGCGCAAAACTCCGCGAAAAGAACCGCATTGCCATCGAGCAGGCGATACGTAAGCTTGATTATACTGTGAATGAGTATGCCCGGGGATTTAAGCTGAACCGGTCACATATTATCGGGGTTATCATTCCGGATCTGAATAATCTTTTTATAACAAACATTCTTGTCCAAATGGAGACTCTCCTCCGGGAGCATGATTACAGTATCATGATCTGTGACTGCCATACGGATGCCGCGCTTGAGCGTGAGCTAGTCCATTTTCTGCTGGGAAGAATGGTAGACGGCATCATCAATATGCCTGTATGTGCAACAGGGGAACATTTAAAACCCGCATTATCGAAGAAAGTTCCCGTACTCGTTCTGGACCGGATGATCTCCGGGCTGGAAGGGCAGATCGACAATATCCTGATTGACAATGCCAGTATTGCCCGCAGGGCTGTCCAGAGCCTTATCAACCAGGGACACCGCCAGATCGGCCTGATCATCGGCCCCACCGATTATTCCACTTCGCGGGAACGTCTGGAGGGCTATCGGCAGGCATTGGCTTCCTCCGGGATACCGGTAAACGACAGTCTTATAGCCTACAGTGATTTTACTGTTGAGGGCGGATACGAGAGCTTATGTCATCTGTTAAAGTGCAATCCCAACATGACGGCTGTCTTTCCCACGAATTACGATATGACACTTGGCTCCTTTATCGCCCTTAAAGAACAGAATATCCGGATTCCGGATGATATGTCCTTCATCGGCTTCGATGATATGGGGCTGTCCAGGGTGACGCATCCCCCCTTAACCATAGTGGCACAGCCTCTTGAACAGCTTGGTATTTATGCAGCCAAGCGCATTCTCAGCAGACTGGAAGATCCTGATGAAGTTCCTATTTCCATCACGCTCTCCGCATCACTTAAGATCGGCACTTCCGTAGGCGTCCCCCGCCACATAGAAGATGAGTGATTAAAAAAGCAGCATAAAAACGACGTTTTTCCAGGCTTTTCTGGCAACAAAAAAACGGCAGCTAACCTGCCGTTTTTTATTTTAAATAAAGAGGGTACAACCCTGTTGTTTGAAATGCTCTATTTTCTGATCAATCAGCTCCACCGGCACATCCAGCCGTCCGGCCAGGCACCTTTTACACAAAAACTCCGCCGCGCCCCTGTTCACGAACTTTTTATATGCGCCGATTTCATTGTAGGTAAGCTCTTTACCGCATTGAAAGCACGCGGACATTATAGATCAACCACCTTTGCCCGGAAAACCTCGCAGTCAAACGGTGCAAGCTCCCTGGAAACAGTGGCGTTCTTCACTTTAATGCTCTCGCCGCTCCACACTTCCTTCATCTCCAGTGTTTTCCCTGTAGAAAAGCCCAGGCCCACTTCATCCAGGTTAAATCTGGCAACCGCCTTTTCCTCACTCATATTGAACAGGCCAATCGCAAGATCCCCGTTTTCCAGCTGCCTTGCATAAATGAGCATATCGTCCCCGGCCCAGATTCCCTGCAGCTTGTAGGCCTGACGGCAGGCGCTGTCCTGGTTGATACGGATCAGCTCTTCATTTCCCAGAATCTTCTTCGTTTCCTCCGTCATACTGCGCACATCGCAGCCGATCATCAGCGGTGAGCCAAGCAGGGACCAGATGGAAAAATGTGTCTTGTACTGCACGTCGCTGCAGCCCTTCAGGCCCACATTTCCATTGCCGTACATGCCAACAATCAGCATGTCCATATCATTGAAGCAGCCCACGCCATTATAAGGATGCAGCTTCTCCTGCTGCTTTACCAGATCCTTTACGGACTCCCAGGTATCGAAGATATCCCCGGTAGAACGCCACATGGAGGCTGCGGAGGTCTTGATCCACTCATGGGTCTGATCCGCTCCCCAGGAACAGGCGCTGAAGAGGATATCACGGCCGCAGTTTTCCAGGGCAAGCCCCATGCGCCTGTACAGGTACTGCCCATGAATGATAGGGCTGTGATAGCAGTAATCATATTTCAGGAAATCCACGCCCCACTGCGCGAATGTCTCCGCATCGATGAACTCATGCTCAAAGCTTCCCGGATAACCGGCGCAGGTCAGGTTCCCGGCGCAGGAATACATGCCGAATTTCAGCCCCTTGCTGTGCACATAATCCGCAACAGCCTTCATGCCATTGGGGAATTTCCCAGGATCCGGCACAAGCCTTTCTTTTTCATCCCTCTCACGCAGGGACCAGCAGTCGTCGATGACCAGATATTCATAGCCCATCCGGGGAAGCCCTGCTTCCACCATCGCATCCGCTGTCTCAAAAATCAGTTTTTCATTGATGTTCTCTCCAAAGGTATTCCATGAATTCCAGCCCATGGGCGGCGTTAATTTAACCATACTATTGACCTCCAAATTCCTGTTGGGTTATTATGTAGCTGTGCGGAAGGCTGTGTAAATGCCATGCGTTCTGTCTGCGGCGGGGAGCGGGAGCCGCTGGAAAACCGCCCCGCCCGATCCCCGCCGCAGACAGAACGCACGGCATCGCCGCAGGCTTCGGACATTTTTATTATAGAATGGATTTTAAGAACATTTCCATATAATTTGGTTGCAAAAGCATGTACTTTTCGTTCATTTTGGAAGATTCAAAAATGAGGAAGGGAGGGTTGACCTTGGAAGGGTATTCGGAGGAAACGGTGCGGCTTGTGGGGTATGGCCGGGAGGATTGTTCGGATCTGCATTCCTGGGGGCCAGGGGTCAGGGCTTTTTATATTATTCATTATGTGATCCGGGGCGCAGGGTTTCTGGAGTGCGGAGGAAAACGGTTTCGGATTACGGCGGGGGAGAGCTTCCTTTTGTACCCTTATACGGAGCTTTTTTATTATCCGGACCCGGAGGATCCCTGGGAGTATACGTGGGTGGATTTTACGGGGAAGGAGATCGGGCGGCTTTTGTCACGTACCGGATTCTCTTTCTCCTGGCCGGTTGCTCCTGTGATTGGTGCAGAGGATATTCTTCCTTTGTTTGACAGGCTTGGGCGGCTGGATTTTCTTTCCCGGGGAAAGGGGGAGGCAAACGGGCTTTTGCTGGCGATTCTTGGTGTTTACGGGGATATTTTTCCGGCGCCGCAGGTTCCCGCCCGTAAGGAGGATGATCGGCTGTCCACCGCGCTGCTGCTGATTCAGGGTAATTATCATAAGGCGGACTTTAACGTGGAGCGGCTCTGCACTGCCATGCATGTGAACCGGGTCACGCTTTACCGTCTTTTTTCCGGGAAACTGGGGGTGTCTCCTAATGGGTATATTTCCCATTACCGTCTGGAGCAGGGGAAAAAGCTTCTGGAGATGGGCTTCTCCGTGAAAAACACGGCGCTTTCCTGCGGCTTTTCCGATCCCTTTTATTTTTCCAGGGCCTTTAAGGCATATACGCGAATGGCTCCGGCGGCCTATAAAGCGGGGCCGCCGCAAATCAGCTGAAACCAGCTGTCCCGGATATACAAGTGCGTAACCCTTCCAATATAATCTTACCATTCATTTCCGCCTGGCTGAATCACATAAAATGAACATCTGCAGGGAGCTTCCGCCGGCCGTAACCAACCGGCCGACAGAAGCTCCCTGTTTTTATTCTATTCCACAGTTGTTTTATTCCGCACATTTTTATATCTAATTTTGGTAAAACATCGGCAAAATTTTTCAATAACCGGCAAAAAAATAAACGATGGGATAACTTTTTCCAGTATTTTACAATTCAATTGACTATAATTTTCGGATGGATTACAATAGATTTACCAAAAATTGGTAGTAGAAACTCTGGTAACTATGTGCATGGAAGGGTACGGCAAACCAGTAATACAGCAAAGATTATCCGTCCGGGACAGGGAGGAAAATCCTCTGCTCGCAGAGAGCAAATTTCTAAAGAAATTGCATTTTGCTCCGCAAAACAGGGAGGAAAAATCCTCTGCCCTCAGGAAGCAAATTTCTAAAGAAATTGCTTTTTGCTTTGCAAAAGAAAGAGGATTTCGTCAACGGATAAAAGGGGGAGCTCTATATGGCATGGTATTCCGGTACTTTTTATTGTGGGCATGAAGGCTACATAAACATTATCGGGCCTCTGAAGAACAGGGAAAAAATGAGAGAGTACAAGTTTTCCGGCCTCTGCCCGGCATGCTGCAGGGAAGCGCTGCTGCAAAGCCGGAACGAGCAGAACGCCGCCGCCAGGAAGGCCGCCGCCCGCATGGAGCTGCCGCCGCTTGAGGGCAGCCGGAAGCAGGTGACCTGGGCGGAAACTCTCCGCGTGGAAGCGCTGACCCGCCTGCAGGCCTTTATCGATAACCCGCGGAATGTCGATCTGGTCGTCAGGCGCATGACCTACGAAGCGCTGACTCCCATCGAACTAAATGCCGGGGAACTTCCTGTGATATTCCAGGAAATCGTCCAATATCTCATTCATGAAAAAACAAAGGCAGCCTACTGGATTAACAACCGTTTCAATAAGGATCTGTGCAACCTGGAGCAGCTTCTTCCCGAATATCTGGAATGGAAGAAATGGTGCCGCCCTGAGGAAAGCAGCGCCGATCCCGGCTTCATTTCCAAGGATTCCATTATTGCCCCCCATGCTCCGCAGTACGCCGGCATCGTGGAAATCAGGGGGGATGACAGCGAGATCCTGGCCATTTATGAGAAAAACGACCGATTCCGGGAAATTATCCGGGATATGGATTATGAATGGAACGGAAGCTGCTGGTACCGCAGGCTGAATGCCTGCCGCGGCCGTTTTTGCGACCGTGCCGCCGAACTTGGCAATCTTCTGCTCAAAAACGGCTTCACCGTATCCATTGCGGACCGCGAAGCCCGTGAACAGGCAATTACAGGCAATTTTCTTCCTGAACATAAACGCTGGATCAGCAAAAGCAAAAAAGGCAGTTTCTTTTACATTGCCATATCGCCCAATATGCCCAGGGAAATCTCTGTGAACCTGAAAAAAATACCTACCTCCAACTTCCACTCCGGCGGCATCTTCCTGGAGCCGTCGCATTATGAGGAACTGGAGGATTTTGCGGAAATGTACGGATTCCGCTTTGATCCGGAGGCCAGGGAGCTTCTTGAGTCCTACAGATTGACTCTGGACAGCGCGCCCCGCGTATCCCCGGCGCCTCCAAAACCGACGGAAGATATCAACAACCTGCACAAAATACTGGAATCCTCCGGAGCCATTCTGGATGATCTGGCGGATAGTGACTGATTATGCATTTGACAAACAAGCTCCTGGACTACCAGGAGAATGCGGTAGAAAAATTGAAAAAGGTCAAGGTGGGCGCCCTGTTCATGGAACAGGGCACAGGCAAAACCATCACTGCGCTGGAGCTTTGCCGGCTCCGTCTGGAGGCCGGAAAGGTTACCCACATCCTGTGGCTCTGCCCCTGTTCCACCAAGCAGAACCTGAAGGATGAGCTCATCAAGCAGTCCCCCCGGGAAATGCTTGAGAAAATTACCATATGCGGCATTGAGACACTTTCCCGGAGCCTTCATGCCAACAGCTATCTCCAGCTGCTCACCGAACGGGAAGCCTGCTACCTCGTGGTGGATGAAAGCCTTCTTATTAAAAATCCCTACGCCTACAGGACACAGAACATAGACCGGCTGTCCTCACGGTGCGAATACAAGCTGATTCTCAACGGCATGCCCATTTCCAAAAACCAGGCCGACCTGTATGCGCAGTTCCATGTGCTTGACTGGAGGATCCTGGGCTATAAAACCTACTGGTCCTTCGCCGCCAACCACATTGAATTTGATCCGGAAATTCCGCAGAAAATCATCCGTTGTCTGAATACGGATTATCTTGCCAGAAAAATATCCCCCTACACCGTGCAGGTTACCAAAAAGGACTGCCTCGTGCTTCCTGATAAAAGATATACCATTAACTACTTTCCGCTCACCCCGGAACAGAACGCCCATTACAACAGCGTGGCCGACACCCTGCTGTTTCACCTCAACGAAATGCATCCTGAGACAATATACCGGCTGTTTTCAGGTCTGCAGGCCGTAACAAGCGGCTTCCGTGTGAACTTCCGCAAAAGCGCAGTATCCGGCTACGAGCATATCGTAACCTCGCCCTTTTTTTCGGAGCCTACGGATAACCCCCGGCTGCAGCGCCTGCTTACCGTACTTGACAACCGGAATAAATACATCATTTTCTGCAACTATACCTATGAAATCGATGTGCTGTGTGAAATCCTTTCCAGAAAATACGGCCCGGAAAACGTGGCGCGCTTTGACGGTTCCCTTCCTATGAAAAAAAGGCTCCGTAACCTGGAGGAATTCAGGGAATCCGCCACCTTCCTCATTGCCAACCGGGACTGCGCGGGCTACAGCCTTAACCTGCAGTTCTGCCATAATATCATCTACTATTCCAACGGCTGGGATCTGGCCACCCGCCTGCAAAGCGAGGACCGTATCCACCGGATCGGCCAGGATCAGGACATCCGCATCCGGGATATTTGTGCGTATAACACCCTGGATGAAAGAATCCTCAGCTGCCTGTACAGGAAGGAAAAGCTTCTGGAAGCCTTCAGAAACGACATTAAAAACATGGAAAACAAAAATGGAATCGCGGAATGGGTATTTTACCGGCAGCCAAGCCGGAGCCTGATGGACTGCGACGATTTGGAGGAACCCCGCCATGCCTAAAATATACCGGGACAAAAACGTATATGAAGCCGCTATGGAGCGGTACGATATCATTTATAAAAATTTCGATCACATTTATTTCAGCGTTTCCGGAGGAAAAGACAGCTCCATCATGCTTCAGCTTGCCGCCGACGCCGCCCGCCGGACCGGGAAAAAAATCTCAGTCCTCTACATTGATCTGGAGGCCCAGTACCAGGCAACCATCGACCACGTGGACGAGCTTATACGCTGTACGGCGGATGTGGTGGACGCCTGGTACTGGGTAGCCATGCCGCTATCCCTGCGAAACGCCGCCTCCGCCATCCGCCCCAAATGGATCTGCTGGGATAAGAAACAGAAGGAAAAATGGGTGCGCCCCCTTCCCGACAGGGAGGACGTGATTATGATAACGGAGGACAGCTACCCAAAAGAATGGACCTGGTTCCGAAGAGGCATGGAATTTGAAGAGTTCATCCTCTTTTTCGCCCAATGGTTCTGCACCGCCCGCAAAGGCACTGCAGCCGACGGCATCGGCATCCGCTCCGACGAAAGCCTGAACCGGTTCCGTACCATTATCAGCTCCTCCAAGGAACGTTTCCAGGATTACCCCTGGACCACGCGGGTCAAAATCCATGACAAGCCGATTGACTGCTATAATTTTTACCCGCTCTACGACTGGTCCGCCGCCGATGACTGGACTGCCGTAGCCCGGTTTGACCTGAAATTCAACTACATCTATGAACTGATGTACAAAAACGGCGTGCCCATCAGCGAGCAGCGGCTCTGCCAGCCCTACGGCGACGACCAGCGCAAGGGACTGGATCAGTTCCGCTCCCTGGAGCCGGAAACCTGGGAAAAAGTGCTCTACCGGGTAGAAGGCGTGAATTTCGGCAACATCTACTGCCGCACCAGCCTTCTTGGGAATATTAAATCGGAAAAGCCCGACGGCATGACCTGGGAGCAGTACGCCGTATTCCTCCTGGAAAGCCTGGGCCTCTACGCTCCTGAGGTAAGAGATCACTACTACCGTAAAATCAAAAAATTCCTGGCCTGGTGGGAAAAGGAGGCCGGCATCACCGCAGATGCCATGCCCGACGATAAATGGAATATCCAGGGCTTCCGCCAGGCTCCTTACTGGAAACGCGTTGCCCGCGCCATAGAAAAAAATGACTTCTGGATGTCAGGGCTCAGCTTCAGTGAAACCAAGGGTGATGTAAAACGCCTGTTTGAGCTGAAAAAGAAATATGCCGGCATCATCCGGCGGGATATCCAGTCCACAAATAAGCAGCTCAGGGAGGCTGCCGGGAGGATTGAAGATGAATTTGCAAAAGAGGGAGTTTAAAGAAGACTATGACAAAGCCGCCTTTTATTCCATTATGGGTGAGTTCTTTGCCGAAAAAAAATACCGGGACGAGATGCCCTATCTGGTAAATACCGAGGAAAAGGAATGGTGCCTGTTTTTCGCAAACGGTAAGCTTGCAGGCTTTTATGCGCATGAGGAAAGGGAACGGCACACGGCCATATCCGGCGTATATGTGCTTCCTGCCTTCCGTCAGTATGGCGTCGGCACCTTCATGCTGGAGGACATGCTCCGCTCCTTCCCCACCGTGCGCATGGTCACCTCCAGCCCCAGGCTCATCGCCATGCTGGACGAAAGAGGGTTTCACCGCCTTTCCCGCCGGGGCAGCTATATTACCATGGAAAACTGATCCCGGATTACCCATACATACAACAGAGGAAACAAAAGAGGAAATAAAAATGGATTTGAATCAACTAATAGATGAACTGCAGGAATACATCACCTCCATTGATGATTTTTCCGAAAAAGTGGAAGCGATCAACAAAATCAGGAAGGGAATCTCCCAGGTCAGCCCTTTTCAGGAAGAGCCTACCGACTGCGTGCTCTGGGTCAGGCAGGAAAATGTGCAGGCCAACGAATACAACCCCAACCACGTGGCTTCTCCCGAAATGACCCTTCTGCACACCAGCATCCGGGAGGACGGCTACACCATGCCCATCGTAACCTATGACATGAGAAACGGAAGCCGTGAAATCGTGGACGGCTTCCACCGCAACCGGGTGGCCCGGGAATATCCCGACATCCAGCAGCGCGTCCACGGTTACCTTCCCGTCACCACCCTGAACAAGCCCCTCGACCAGCGTATTGCCGCCACCATCCGCCATAACCGCGCCCGCGGGACTCACGGCATCCGCCCCATGAGCGCGATTGTCATGGATCTCACCCGCTCCGGCTGGACCGACGAAAGAATCTGCCAGGAGCTGGGCATGGATCTGGATGAGGTCATCCGGTTAAAACAGATCACCGGGCTGAAGGAAGCCTTTATGAACCATGAATTCAGCAGGTCCTGGGAGGAATTTGAGAAAAAATATTATCCGGAGGAATAGACTGCCGGGCTGCAGGCTTTCAACTACGGGAAAGCCTGCGGATTATAAAGTGCTGTTTCTGTTCTTCTCCCTTACTAATTTTATAAGCATTCTTCAGAAGCGCTATACCGGGCAAATCGCCTCCCACACCGCATACCTTTGCATCCACATGCAGATGGATATGCCCTGAATCCCTCAATTCAAAAATATGCTCTGCCATGTCCAATGCCTCCTGACTGTACATATGAACACTGAAATTCATTCCGTCCCATGCCGTTATTTCTCTGTCGGCGGAATTATTATAATTATTTCCCTTATAATAGGCATCCACAAAGCTATTTATCTTGTTATCTATTCTTATGCCTGCTCCTGATTTATCCGTAATTTCCAGAAAACGCACATCACAGCGGTTACCGTTTTCCTGCGGCCGCATATATCTGTGTTCCAGGTCGGCTGCCTCCCCTTCATAAAGCCCAAAACGAGTGCCGCCTTTCCTGTCACAATAGCATTCCTCCGGCCCCCTGCCATACCACTTTACCCTGTTATAGCTTCCCGGAAGTTCCATGCGCATTCCAATACGATAGAGATCCACTTTTGGTATTCCATTCTGCTCTGCTTCTACCGCTCCATTTTCAAATATTGTATAAATGAAGGTTAACGGCCCTTCAAAAAGTGAATTTGCAAAAACTGCCCTTACTTTGAGCATACCGTTCTCTTCACAAAGCTCAAATTTCTCTAATTTTCCTTTATCAGCCGCCCCCTGCAGGATATCAGATGCGAAGAGCCTTTTTACCATATCTTCATTTCCAAGTCGTTCCAGTAGTTCTCTTCTGCCGAAATTAATGATTCCCCTGTCATTATCCGTTTTTGCTCTGTAATATTCCGCTTTCATTGGTATGCAGAACAAGTTCCCGTTCCCATAATCCAATTCACTTATCCAACCCGTTTTACGGTCAAAAGTGATTTTCCATGCACCGCCGGCATTTCCTGTAATCATTACCTTTTCTTTTTTGCATAAGGTATGTATCCCCTGACTTACCAGATCTGTATTTTCATGCTGTTGTCCGTGCTCCGGTATCCCATACTGAAGGATAAACTGTTCAAAAGCTTCCTCTTCTCCTTTCTGTGCCCACAGACATCCGCTTTTCCTGCACAGTGATACCGTCAGTATATATTCTTCCCCCGGCAGCATTTTATCCTTAAAAGGGATTTCCCATTCACCTTCCGCTCCAGGTGCCAGTGAAAATGGCAAACATCCTTCTTTTATTTTCCAGCCATTTTGCGCAACCTCCCAATGAAGCTCATAGATGCTTCCATCCAGAAACCGGTTATCATTCTGTATTACTATTTTGCCATCCTCCTTTCTCCGGATCCGGAAATTCTGGTATGTCTTTTTTACCTGGATTATAGCCGGATGCGGGCTCCGATCCGCTCCTGTCAGTCCGTTGGCACAGAAATACCCGTTTGTTTTTCCTTCCCCGAAATCACCGCCATACAGCCATTTTCCATTTACTCCGTGAATCGCCTGATCCGTAAAATCCCATATAAAGCCGCCTGCCATTTGATCACAGCCCTCAAAGATGTCCCAATATTCCTGGAAATTTCCCAAACTGTTTTCCATGCAGTGTGCATATTCACACAAAAGTATAGGACGTCCCGCATATTCCTCCTTTTTCATTCTCACGCCTTCCGCCAGTCCCATAACGCCTTCCACATCAATATCCTGCCCGGATGCCATCAGTTCCATTATTTCTACAGGGTAGTACATGGCGGAAAGGAAGTCGGAGCATTCCTTCCTTTTATCTCCTTCATAATGCACTGGCCGGGAAGGATCCAGCTTTTTACAGGCGTTGTACATCCACCTGAAATTTTCCCCTTTTCCGGCTTCATTTCCCAAAGACCAGATAATAACACAGGGATGATTCCTGTCGCGTACGATCATACGCTCAAGCCTTTCCTCAAGGACAGGCCTGAATTCCTCTCTGTCTCCGGGGATGCTGCTGCGAACCCCATGGGTTTCAAGATTGCATTCATCCATTACATAAAGCCCATATCTGTCACATAGCTCATAAAAATATTCCCCATCCGGATAGTGGCTCGTCCTTACCGCATTTATATTATGCCGCTTCATAATACGGATATCTTCCTCATAACGTTCCCGGGAAACTGTCCATCCTGTATCGCCGTCAAAATCGTGTCTGTTTACTCCTTTCAGTTTCACTTTTTGTCCATTTACATAAAATATTCCATCTTTTATCTCTATTTTTCTGAATCCATATGATATGGATTTTTCTTCGAAGCTTCCATCCTCCATTACAACTGCTGCGTAAAGCGTATACAAATTAGGTATTTCTGCACTCCAAAGCTTTGGCTGACTTATCATCCCTTCCAAAACCACAATCCGACCTTCTCCCGGCTTCAGAAGCACCTCTTTTTCCCCAAGCTTCAGCTTTTCTCCTTCATCCGTCAGCCAGCCTTCCACGGTCACTCTGCGTGCTGCTGTATCCCTGTTTACCAGTTCCGCCGTCAGCCTGCAGTCTGCCCTGGTATAATCCTCAGCTAATATGGAATCCAGATGGAAGTCTCTTATATGCACCCTCTCCTCCGCCTGCAGATATACATCCCTGTAAATACCTGAAAACACCCACATATCCTGGTTTTCCAAATAAGAGGCATCCGTATATTTCCTTACTGCAGCTACGATTTCATTCTCTCCTTCCTGAAGAAACGAAGTTATTACAAACTCAGCCGGCAGCATGGAGCCCTTGGAATATCCGGCTTCTTCACCATTAATAAAAACTGTCAGATCCGATTTGGCTGATTCAAATACCAGATAAATCTCCCTGTTTTTCCATCCTGCCGGGACGCTGAATTTTCTTCTGTAAATTCCAATTTCATTAATCTTTGGATCAATATAAGGTATTTTTTCCGGGTCAGTATCCACGCCCTCCGGAAAGCTGTGGGCAAGATAGATCGGCGGCCTTCCCCAGCCCTGAAGCTGCCATACGCCCGGAACCGTAATCCTGCCCCACCTCGAAATATCCGTGCGGGATTTTTCTTCCTTATCTTCATCGATTATATTTTGGCTTACGAAAAACTTTTCTATATCCGGCAGTTCATCTCCTTCCGCCAGCATAAAATCCCAGCTTCCATTCAAACTGAGCCTATATTCCTCATAATCTCTGCTTTCATCCTTTCCAGGCTTCTTACGGAATGGGCTGGCCATTACCCTCGCTTTTTCCTTATTTCTTCCCGTTACCGAAAAATCCATCCAGGCTTTCTTCTCATCTCTTTTCATTATTCCTCTGCCTCCTCATTTCTGCTTTCCGCTTCCAGTTCTTTTACAATCCCCGCATGTACCTCCTCTGTCAGGCCATAAAAAAACATGGGTACCATAGCCAGCGCAAAAGCAGCGGCAACCACAAGCGTCATCATCATATGAAACGCCATAAGTGTTGTACCTGTCTGCACCTGGCCTGGGGTATAACCGGTAACAGTCAGTATCAGGCCAATCAATCCTCCGCTGAGGGCAAGGCAAAGCTTGGAGACAAAGGTCTGTGTAGAACTGATCAGCCCTTCCCTTCTCTGTCCGGTTTTCCATTGGGCGTATTCAATGGTATCCGCAATCATGGCAGATTCCAGTACCAGAATAAACCCAAAGCTCACACCGGTAAGGGCTATCATTAAAAATACCCGTACCGTATCTGTATACTCTGTAAAAAAGAAAAGCAGATTACTTATCATTCCATAAATACAGGCGCCAAGGAATACTTTCTTTTTCCCAAATTTCTTTGCAAGAACCGGCGCCAGAAGCATACCGGCCAGCATACCGGGAATCGAAAGCGCCGTTAAAATGGATACCAGGGAAAGAGCTCCCAGATTGTACTGAGCAAAATACGGCAGTGTACTGTTCCGCAGCCCGTTCGCAGTAAGAATAATCAGGACGGAAAGTATAATAAGCAGCAGCGGCTTATTGCAGGCAAGCACCTTAAGACTGTTACCCAACCCTTCTTTTTTCTGTTTCACCGGTTCTACATGCTCACGGATATTCCCGAACCCAATCATATAAAAAAAGATACTGAACGCTGCAAATAGAACAGCTGTCCTGAAAAACCCCTTTTCCTGGCTTCCGCCTCCCAGCCGTTGTGTCAACGGAATAATGATCACTGCCGAAATCACCGATGTCAGCGTAGTTGCCGTTCTCGCAATGCTGAAAATTCCGGCTCTCCTACTGCTATCCCTTGTCATGGCCGAAGGCAGGCTCCAGTATGGGATATCCACAGCCGTAAACGCCATACTCAAAAGTACATAGGTTATTGCTGCATAAGCCACCTTTCCGCCTCCCGATAAATCCGGTGTATAAAAATTCAGAATCAGGAGAATTCCTACAGGTACCGCCATAAACAACAGCCACGGTCTGTACCTTCCCCACTTTGTCCTGGTACGGTCAGCAACCATTCCCATCATGGGATCATTGACAGCATCCCAGATACGTGTAAACATCATAATCAACCCTGCCGCTCCCGCAGTAATTCCAAATACATCCGTGTAAAAAATGAGAATATAGCTTCCCCACAGGCCATATACCAGATTCTGCCCGATGCCTGCCGCCGCATGTCCTGCAATCTCTCTTTTCTTTACCACACTCTTCTGGCTTCCGTCTTTTCCAGCCATAAAAATACCTCCTTTTTCTCATTTAGACAGCAACGTTTACCGGCCGGTGCCGCGCTTCTGTATCCAGTGTAAGAAAAAGAAGGCTGTATGTCATTCTCCGAACCTGACACGAATTTTCCTTCGGTGTCATTTTCCGACTTTTTTCCTGTATTCCATTGGTGTCATACGATGTCTTTTATAGAACAGACGATAAAAAAAGGTTTCATTTTCATAACCCAGACGTTCCATGATATCATTCACACTTATTTCTTCTGTCAGCAACAGATGCTCCGCTTCTTCTAAAAGAAGATCCTCCATATAGTTTTTCAGTGAAACACCGGTATATTTACGTACTACCCTGCTCAGATAATCCTCATTATAATGAAATCTTTCAGTCAGCTCCTTTCGTGATATCCGTCTTCTGTTTTCCCTGAGATAAGACATGACTGCCTCTGCCAGCCTGGAGTCTTTTCTGATCCTGACTGTCTGCAGGGCCGGATGATATGCCGTCTCATTACAAAGCCCGGATAGCAGACGGTATAAATATCCCTGCACCACAGTTTCATATCCCGGCTCATGCGCATACATTTCATCAAGTATATCCGCTATGACTGCCTCCTGTTTTCCACTGCAGTCCTGTTTTTCAAAAGTGATGCATCCTTTCAGATTTTCATTTTCTTTTTTTACAAATTCGTTATAAAAACTTCTGAATATTCCGGATTTATCCTCTACAGGCTCCAGCAGCTTCATCATCAGCTCCCGGGAAATACAGAAATAGATAACCTCCGCCTCCGATGATTTCCCCTCTTTCGTATTCTCATAAGCATCCGTTTTCAACGCTTCCTCCAAATGCATGGTATTTCTGTCCAGAAGATAAAAGCCGCCCTCCTGGCTGGAAAAAAGCTGTCCTTCAACTCTCTGTACCATTTCCCCATGGGAAACATACAAAAGCTCATAATAGTTATGTCTGTGAAGATCATACATTTTCGTTTCCAATATCCGATCCATCTGTTCCTGTATACGTCGGCAGCTCCCCTGCTGCAGGATAATATAGTCAAAAATCCCTGCTGCGCTGACAGAAATCAGGTTGATGCCGAACGGAGCTTCCAGATTTTTTATATGGCCGCACTGCCGGTCCTTCAGACGCAGCTGCCCCATTCCTGCTTCCCTCATATCCTCCAGACTGCCTGTTTCATATTTGATCCGGCCAATCACGCACTCCAGTCTGTCCCTTTCCATCACATCTCCCTAAATGGTAAAATATTTATATATTTACCAGAAAACGGCACCTGCCAAAATTAATTCAACAAGTGCCGCCTTCTAACCGCGGCGATGCCGCCGCTTGTATTCTCTTATTTTTCTTTAATAAACTGGGCCACCTGCTTATCCCATACACAGATATGATTCAGCAGCCATTCCACAATGTTCTTCTTCACAGCCTCCACAAAAGATTCGCTGGGGCCTTCCTCCTCATCCAGCATATCCTTCAGCTCGTTAACGGCCTTTACGAAGGAAGCATGCTGCACCTTATGTGCTTCCAGCAGCGGATACTCGTTGTCTGCCTGAAGCTTTTCCTCATCTGCAAAATGAACATTGGTATAATCCATCAAAAATCCCAGTGTCTGCACTGCAACAAGCTTCTCCGTCCCTACCCTGCAGTCTTCGGTCAGCTTGTTGACCCTTGCAATCAGTTCCTGGTGCTGGCTGTCAATCAGGTCATTCCCTGTTCTCAGCGTATCATTAAAAACAATTGACATATCCTTACCTCCCAAAATCCTCCGGGCAATACGTTCCCCTCTCCCGGATTTCCTCAGATTACTCGGTTACGGAAAACTGGTCCTTGCCTACGCTGCACAGCGGGCATAACCAATCCTCGGGAAGATCTTCAAAAGCTGTGCCGGGATTGATTCCGTTGTCCGGATCTCCAAGCTCAGGATCGTAGATATATCCACATACATCACATACATACTTTTTCATTTTAACCACCTGTTCCTTTCTTAGTTATAATATTTTAACCACAATATAAATTATTATAACAAAAAGGAGGCTATATTACAATCTGTCCGTTTCAATCGCATCCAGTTTTTTTAAACCAGCTCATCCTGGATGCAGGCAGTATTTATGTTCTCTTCTAATGCTCCCTCATTACGGAGCTTCTTCAAATAATCCAATGCAGCAGTGCGTGTATCACCTATAATTCCTGCCTGTGTGGAAATTCCTTTTTCCCGGAAAAGCTCTTCTGTCCGGCCGCCCAGCCCACCGCAGATGACCGCATTCACCTTCTGCTTTTCAAGAAATTCCGGCAGCATGGCAGGACGCAGGCCGGGATTCGGGATATCCGTTTCCTTCATTATCTTTCCGCCGTAAACCATGTAAATATGAAATCTTTCGCACAGTGCAAAATGTCTGGCCACATGGTTACCGGTACTTGCTACAGCTATTTTCATCCTTATACCTCCTGCATATCGCAGGCTTGCCTGTGATACTGCATCAATCAAGCTGGTCATTTGAAAGGAGCCTGTGAAACCTGCGCCTCCCGTTTTTCCCTTCCGCTTTTTTATCTATTAATGGGTATCAAAGCCTGCCCTTAAGCCAGTTCGTCCAGCGTACATTCCAGGATTTCCGCTATCTGCTTCCCAAGCTGTATGGACGCTGCCTTCGTTCCTCTTTCTATCTGGGATAAATAAGACTGCCCTACTCCAATTGCGCCGGCAAGCTCGGCCTGGCTAAGCCCCTTTGCTTCCCGCCTTTTCTTGATATTTTCACCTACAGACATAATTTTCCCTTCTTTCCAGTTTATTACTATGGTAATATGTTTATATATTACCATGATAATAGTATATCCCACAATTGGTGGATTGTAAATATTTGGTATTACATTTGTTGGATAAATAAAACTATTAAAGGAGTACCCCATGTACGAACCCGCCAATGTCGCCGAACGAATTAATAAGCTTTTGAAAGAAAAAAATCTGCAGCAGAAAGATATGCTTATGGAATGCGGGCTGAACAAAAATACGATATCCTCCATGCTCTCCCGAGGTTCCATGGTTAAGGCCGACACACTTGCCAAAATAGCCGATTTCCTATCCTGTTCTGTTGATTATCTTTTGGGTCGTACAGAAAATCCGGAAATTTACCATTACGAAAAAGCGTCTCAAAACGCAAATAAAACGGCAGGTAACATTCCAGTCGTCAGTTCCGTTAAAAATTTCCCGATTTTCCATGAAGAAGCTGCCGTACCTGATTTCCATGCTGTGCACAACAGATCAGTAGCATACTCGCTTTATGCTGATGACAATAGCATGGAACCGGTTATCCGTATGCACGAACTAATTGATATTATCCCATTTACAGAGCTGGTTTCTGAGGAAATCGGTATTTTTTTGGTACAGGATGAGACGGTATGCCGGAAAATAAGGCTTTTTGTCGACAAAATAGAGCTTTGTCCATTCAATCCCGATTATCCCACATTACATATTTCCAGGTTTTCCCCGGACCATTTTCAGGTTCTGGGCAAAGTCGCCCTGAATGCCGCACAATACGCGCGTATGAAATCCATTTCCGCATCCGTTCGGAAATGATCCATAATTATTTCGTTTTCCTTCACAATTTCTTCAATTGTTTAACACAAAAAGGTCACAATTATAAGGTATCCTATAACCATAGAAAGCCAATAACGCTTTTTCAATATAGATACTCTTTTTCATAACTCAAGCCAGTACCAGCAGGGTACTGGCTTCCTCCCTTTTTATGGGGTGTTTTTATATCTGCGGTTCCCTTTTATTTTATGGGATATTTCATGCCTGCAGCTCTCTTTCATTTTCTGTGATATATTTCATACCTGCGGCTCCCTTCATTATCCTCCCTCCCCCAAAGTACACAGACCCGGCAAAAAGAAAAAAGGCAAAAAGCCCGCGGCTAGTGCGCCGCGAATCCTTTTTTGCCCTTTTTTAGCCATTTTTCTGAACATTTTTTACTTGAATTAATTTGCATTGGACCGCCTTAGTCCTTTGGCTGAGTCCCTGCTTTTCCTATTTCCGCCGGACCGCGCTCTCCATTTCAAGGCCGGTGTCATAGTCAAGCTGTCTTGGTTCATATTCTTCATTTTCCCGCTGGCGCGTCATATGGCGGCTGTCCCAGTCGCGGCCCATCCTGTGCCAGGGCCTGTCCTCCCAATGATAGGAACGGAAGGGATCCCTGGTGCGGTACATCTGATCGATCAGTGCCTCGTGAAGCTCATTGCGGACGGCACTTACGCCTTCTTCATTAATCAGATTTACCATTTCATCCGGATCCTCCTGCAAATCATAAAGCTCATCCGTATCCAACAGGTTCACCACCAGCTTATATCTGCCATCAAAAATACAACGCATGGGCTGGAAGGAACCGAAACCATCATGATCCACCTCATATCTGCCGTATTCCACAAATACATGGTCATTCACACGCACATTTCCATCCGCCAGCTCCAGATACAGGCTTTTCCCTTCAAAAGCCTTCGGGATTTCTATTCCCATCATTTCAAAAACAGCAGGCGCAAGGTTGATATGGGAAACGGGATTATCATCCACTCTGCTGCCGAAGCCTTTGATTATAAGCGGTATTCTGGCATTTTCCTGATAAGGCGCCGGGCCTTTTCCTATGAGGGAATGGGAAAACATCATATCGCCATGGTCGGAGGTATAGATGATAACCGCGTCGGGCGCATATTTTTCCGCCGCTTCCAGCACCCTGCCTATTTCATAGTCCACATAAGTATTACAGCCGAAAAACTCTTTATGGGAAGCCCTGAATTCGGGATCCGCCGTCAGATGACGGAACGGCCTGACCCAAAGTCTCTGGAATTCCGGCTTATCCTCCAGCGTATCGTCGAAATTTTTCGGCCTGGGCAGCTTGTAATCCGCATACATATCCACATATTTTTTCGGGCAGAGGAACGGGCCGTGGGGCTCGTCAAAGGATGCCACACAGAAGAAATCCTCTTCCTTATAATTTTTAAGGAAATCAATGGCCCTGTCGGCTACCCGGTGGCCAAAGGTCAATTCTTCTTTAATATCATATTTTTCTATGCTGTCCGTTCTTCTGGATATCACCCGTTCTTCCGGCGTAAGCTCGTCCAGGTAATTTTTCATATCATACCAGTACCGTGCATCCCAGCCGTCAGGACATTTTCCCAGGCCGAAATAATCGCCTCCGTCCAGATGCCATTTCCCGATATATGCGGTATGTATCCCATGGTCGGACAGGCGTCTTCCTATATTCTGAACGTTTCCAGATACGCCCATGGAATTGGACCAGGAAGCGCAGGAATGTGGGTAGCAGCCCAGGAAAATTCCCGCTCTCGCCGGCTGGCACAGGGGCTGTGTGGTATATGCTTTATTAAATCGGATCCCCTCTCCCGCCAGCCTGTCCAGATTGGGCGTATGCATATCCGGATTACCGTAACAGCCCAGCATATCGGCGCGCTGGGAATCGGTCATCAGGAATAAAACCTTTCTTTTGCTCATTTGATTTCCTCCTAGTGTTTTTTATGATAAACCGGCAGGAATTACCTCCGGTTATTCGCCTGGTAAAGGCCTGCCTGAGGTGCCTGCCTGTTACAGCAGCTCCGGTACGGAACCGTTACGGGCCTCTTCATTTATTTTGCGGATTACCCTGCAGGGATTCCCCACTGCCAGGGAATTGGGAGGAATGTCCTTGGTTACCACGCTTCCGCCGCCTATGACACAGCCGTCCCCAATGGTTACGCCGGGAAGGACGATTACTCCTCCGCCCAGCCAGCAGCCGTTCCCGATTATGATCGGACGCGCATAGGTACGGCAGAAATATTCCCCGCTTTCCGGATTCCAGTCCGGTGTGAGCCGCTGGGATAATTCCACAGGATGTGTCGCCGTATACAGCTGCACATTCGATGCAATGAGCACATTGCTGCCGATATCGATCCTGTTGCAGTCCACAAAGGTGCAGTTCATATTAACGGAAACATTGCTGCCCACATAAATATTTCTTCCGTAATCACAGATAAACGGCACGCCTACAGATACGTTGGTACCCATGCCGCCGAACAGCTTTCTCAGGATTTCCGTCTTTTCCTTTTTCTGCTCGTAGGCCAGGGCATGGTACTGGGCCAGCAGCCGTCTGGCTGTGCACTTGAATTCCAAAAAGACTTCATCATGACAGTCGTAATACTCTCCGGCCATACATTTTCCCAATTCGTCCATAAGCCACCTCTTTCTAAGCGCTGTTTATATTCTAATATCGTAACAGCGGCTGTAAATAGTGTCAATAATTTAGGTACACTTATATTTTCCCATTTATATATTTGTTATTGCCGTTGCTAACTGGATTATGTATAATACAGATAGTTATATAAGCTCATAATATGGTTGAGCGTTTCTACCAACTGCCGTAAATAGTTGATTATAATTAGCTGCAATTATAATCAACTATTTACGGCAGTTGGTATTTTATATGGGAATTCAATCAAATACCCCATATAAGCAACGGGGTATTTGCCCCTCGCTGCAGTCGCCAAATATCCATGCCGGCATGGATACTTGGCTCATTGTCCACGGGAATAAATCGGGAGAAGGAGGATTTTGATGAGCTACAAATATCTGGATATGGAGACCTATAGTAGGAAGAGACATTTTGAATATTTTAACGGCTTAGCTTATCCATACGTTGGCCTAACGGTAAATGTTGATATTTCCGATTTTATTGAAGCGGTTAAAATTAAAAAGTTACCGTTTTTTCTCACCTTTTGTTACTGTGTGTCGAAAGCGGCAAATGCCGTTCCTGAATTCAGGCAGCGAATCCTGGAAGGAAAAATAATAGAATTTGACAGCTGCAGAACCTCCCATACCGTAGCATTGGATGACGGGACCTATTGCTATTGTACCCTCAGCAGCAATATGCCGTTTTCTGACTTCCTGCCATATGCGAAACAGGAGCAGGAGGCAGCAAGGCAAAGCCGCACAATAGAGGAAGAGGCCGACATCCATGACAAAATTTTCATATCCACGCTGCCGTGGATTTCTTACACTGCCCTTGTCCAGCCCGTGCCAATCCCCGCAGACAGCAATCCCAGGATTACATGGGGAAAATATTTTGTCCAGGAGGGCAAAACAATAATGCCTGTTTCCGTGCTGTGCCACCATGCCCTGGTTGACGGTATGCATATTGCCGGATTTTATAAGTCATTGGATGAACAGCTCCTCTCCATCGTCCGGCCATAATAGGAGCTATGCTCTCTGCGTTTCGGCAAAGGAAGGGAAAGGACGGACGCGCCGCCGCATCCGTCCTTTCCCTTCCCCCGGAGCATAATTGAAAATTGCCCCGGGCATCAGTTCTCATTTTTACCTGATATCATATACGCTTCTCAGCCGGATTCCCTCCGTATTTCCTTCCAGAACCCTTACGGTCTTCGTTCCCCCGTTCATATCAAAGAAATTATCCGAAAGCACCAGATTATCCTCTTCATTGCGGATTTCCACGCTCTTCGCATACGCCTGTGCCGTAACGGTGATTTCATCCCCTGTTATCTCATAGGACAGCTGCGGATTCTCATAGCAAAAATACTTGGGATATGAGAAATTGACCGTGCCGTCGGAAACGATCTGTCCGTCCATTTCCATCTCATAGCTCACATAATTGGTGCGAAGCTCCGCCTCCGGATAAAGCACCTTATCCAGCCAGACGCTTGTGAGGGCCGGCACTGAAAGGGTTTCCTCACCGCCCGTAAGGATTTCGGCTTTGGGATTGCGTAAAGCCCATCTTACCGTGACCCGTGCCTCCTGCATCGTCTCGTTGGCCACATTCAGGCGGATGGATTTCTCAAACTCAAAATGCTCCCGGTTCATGTTGGCTTCGGCGCTCATCATACCCTGTTCCTCGCAGGAAAGCAGGACGGGGGCGAAGAAGCGTCTGGCATAATAATGCAGAGCCTTCAGCCTGCCCGTATAGTCCACGCTGGACCAGGACACCACCGGCCAGCAGTCGTTGAGCTGCCAGTAAATCGCCCCCATGCAGCGGCCGCGGTTGCGGCGGAAATGCTCCACGCCGTAACGGATGGCATCCGCCTGAAGCAGCTGGGATGCATAAATAAAGGTATCAAAATCCGAAGGATATTTGTAGGTCTGCTGCATATAGTCCATGATTTTGCCGTTGGCGCTGTACTGCCGCTGGTGTTTTTCACAGATATAGGAAAAAGCATTGTAATCCGCCGGATCGTCCGTGAAGGTTTCAATGGTTTTCAGGGACGGGAACGCCTGGAAGCCAAACTCCGAGGCATAACGGAAGAAATATTTCCGGTACTCGGAAAACGGCCGGTTGCCGTGCCATACCGCCCAGTAATGCACATCCCCTCTGTTCGGATCGTTTGGCTCGTCCAGGCAGCCGCCGGAGGAAGGGCTGGCGGGCCAGTAAAAGGCCTGGGGATCATAGGTATGGACAATCTCCGGAATAATGCGCTCAAACATGAGGAAGTAGTCACGCACCTCGCTGGCCTTGGTCAGCCAGCTGTTTTTCTCAAACACGAACTGCTCCATTTCATTGTTTCCGCACCACAGCCCCAGGGAGGCATGATGGCGGATCCTTTTTACGTTTTCAATAAATTCCTGACGGATGTTGGCTTCAAAGGCGGGCGTCAGCTCATATACGGCGCAGGCGAACATGAAATCCTGCCAGACCATCAGCCCCATTTCATCGCAGAGGTCGTAGAACCAGTCGCTGGGATAATAGCCGCCTCCCCATACGCGGATGGCGTTGTAGTTGGCAAACCGGGCTTTTTTAAGCAGCTTCGCGGTGGTTTCCGGCGTCACCCTGCCTAACAGGTTATCCTCCGGGATATAATCGCCTCCCATGGCAAACACCGCCACGCCGTTCACCTCATGGGCAAAGCACTCGCCCCATTCATCCTTCCTTCTGCGCATGGCCATGGTTCGCAGGCCGATACGTTTTTCCCAGCTGTCGATTTCCCGGCCATCGGAATACAGGATCACCTTTACGGTATACAGATCCTGCGCGCCGTAGCCGTTGGGCCACCACAGACGCGGATGTTCAATCCTGATTTCAGAGGGCGAATTTTCGATTACGCGTTTCGTCCCGTCAGGCTCCGTGATTTCCACCGTATAGCTCATATGCTGGCCGCAGCCGCAGAATAACCGGCCCCCGGTCACATCCATCAGCTTCGGCACCCCGTCGGTGATGCCCGCGGTTTCCTCCGTCACCTGAAGCTTCAGGACCACCCCGCTGACAGAACGGTTGCCAAGCGCCGCAATGGCGGCATCGCTGTCCGCCTCCGGCACGCGCTCATGCTCCTGCAGGATCAGTACATTGTCAATTCTTCCCCTGTCTATGCCAAGCAGGGTGACAGGCCGGAAGATTCCCGCATCCGGCAGATGTGCGCCCCAGTCCCAGCCGAACATATAATGGGCCTTCCTGATATGGACAAAGCCCTCCAGCGTATCATCATTTCCCAGGGTACGGCATTCCTGGAAGGCCTGGCGGATGAATTTTGTGGGGGAATGCAGAACCACCTTCAGCTCATTATCTGCTGGCCTGACTTTTCCCTTCACATCATATTCCCAGATACGGTGCATGCTGTACGCATTCCCCAGGTGTTCCCCGTTCAGGTATACATCGGCAATCGTGTCCAGGCCGTCAAAATGCAGAAGCGCCCGGTCTGACTCCCGGATTTCTTCCGGGCAGTCAAACTGTGTGACATACTCATAATCATATTCCATCAGGGAAAGGGCCTTGTCCTCATTGTCCTTCCAGAACGGATCCTCCATCCTGCCGTTTGAGAGCAGGTCCCCATATACGCTTCCGGGCACGGAGGCAGGCAGCCATTCCTGTTCTCCCGCACGGCGCATAGTCCAGCCTGTATGTAATGTCTGTTCTATCATCCCAGATTCTCCTTTCCGCGCAGATAATCCGCGTACCAGATGATAATCTCCTGAATGCGGGACAGCTCGGATTCCCGGCTTACGCTGCGGTAGATCTCCTTATAATGATACAGCCAGTTTTCCAGCTCCTCCGCCAGCTTCCATGCATCGGGAAGGCTGCCATAGTTTTTGCCATAAGCCCTGGACGCTACCACCCTGCCCAGCTCATTGAACAGCCGGATGGCGTCCATGGCAGTCAGATAGGGCTTTACCAGCCCTTTGGTACGGCTGTCCATGCGGGCAATGCTTTCATAGACCGCCCCCTTGATTTCCTCCAGGTTCCGGTTCTTTTCCTCCGCATTGTCAAGCAGATCCAGCTGCTGCGCAATATAGGCTTTGTGATCCTCTGCAAATTCAGCCACACCCAGCTCCCGGAAACGGATTGCCGTCTCCCAGCCAAAAGCGCTCTGGTTGGCGGCCGATGCGATTATGCCCACGAATTTTTCTTCCCGGTCACGGAATTCCAGCAGGGAAATCTGACGGTTGATCTGCTCGAATTCAGGGATCTGTGTATTCCAGGAAAAAGCCGCGCCGTATATCATGCCCACAATGCCGAATTCCGGATGGTTCACATGCAGGAAATCGCCCCAGTCCGTATTCAGCAAGCCGATGGAATGGTATTTTACGGCATAGGTACACATCCGCTTAATATTTTCATAGGAATTTTCAATCAGATAAACAAACTGGTTCCAGCCGCAGGCGCCCGGACAGGAATATTGCACCGCTCCCGCATCAGCCAGCCATTTCGTTTCCTCCTCGCGCTGATACTTTGCATAGCCCCAGTTCAGGCACACGGTTTCTTCGGGAAGCTCCTTTATCATCTCAGGAAAACCGCAGATGACATCGCCCCAGAACATGGGACGCCTGCCGTTCTCCACCAGGAATTCGCAGAGCGCCTTTACGAAATCAATGTAGATCCGATCCACTCCCTTTTCCCGGGCCGCTTCCCTGCTCTTTCCTTTTCCCAGATCAAAGGTTTCGTCCGCACATATGTTAAACTGCTTTGAAGTAAAAAGAGGCATGAACTCCGCGATTTTGCCTTTGATAAATTCCAGGCTTTCCGGATCCGTCACATTAATGGTATGATGGTGCATCCTTCCCCGCAGGGAAAAAGGCATTTTCTCCGAATCCTCCAGCTCGCACAGATGGGAGTAGCCCTGGGAGCTGAGCACCTTGTAGAGATGGCCGAAGCAGGACAGGGAAGGCACCAGCTCTATCCCCCTCTCGGCGCAGTACCGATCCAGCTCCAGTATTTCAGCTGCGGTCAGCGGCGTATCATCCCGCCAGATTTCACTGAAGTCACGGAACAGGAAGGTATGCTCAATATACAGCTGAAGCTGGTTCATTTTATAATACGCCATTTTATCGGCCATTTTTTTCAGGAAGGACAGCTTTGGCACCCGTCCTCTGGTAATGTCATGGTAAAACCCTCTGTTGGGTATATCCGGCTCGTCCTCAATGGTGACGGCAGGAAGCACGGCCCCGCACTGCGCAGCCATCTGCAGCAGGGTCTGGCAGCCATACCATACACCGGCCTCCCCGCCTGTAATACGCACATTTTTTTCATCCACAGTGAGCCGGTAGCTTTGAGGCGCCATCTCCTCCGACTGCGACAAAATCACATCGCCCGGACGGCCCGTCCCCCTGGTCAGCGCAGGGGCAAAGCCCAGCTCCTCCTTCAGCGCCTCCACAGCCAGCTTTGCCTGGGCGGTCAGCTTTTCGCCGCAGCACGGCTCCAGCACCACATAGCTTCCATAGGACAGCGTAAAATGGCTGCCCGGTTCTCCAAATTCGATGTTTTTGGGTTGCGGTATCAGATACATGTTCCCTCTCCTTTTGCTCGTATGATTTTTGTATTGTTTTCGGAAAGCTTTGTAAACGCGGCCAAACCGCAGGGTCACAGCTCCTTATATTTTGTTACTGTTCACCCCGTGACCAGTAACTATATTTTTCCTTCAGCAAAGGAATGCCGTATTCCCTCGGCGTGCCTGCCAGACGGTCCAGATAAGCCTCCAGGTGGCCCCGGCAGTGCTCCGGCCCTCCCTCGCGCATGACGGTCCACATGGGATCCGCATCATAGGCTGAGGTTTTCATCATTTCATCGTTCCAGTCCAGTATCATCCTGGCCCCGCGGGCACACAGCTCAGGACGCTCCTCTGCCAGGTTGTGCTGCTCATGGGGATCCGCCTCAAGATCAAAGAGCATTTCATCCGGAAGCAGATGATAGCCGCCGTGCACCGTACGGATATAAATATAGTTGTCAAAGCGCACGCTTCTCTGGCACACATGGGCGCACTGGGTCAGCACCTCACAGGGCCTGGAGCAGTCCTTCCCCTCCCGCAGCGCGGCCGCAAAGGAAACGCCGTCATAACGGTAATTTCCAAAGGTCTGTGTCCCCAGAAGCTCCTGTACGGTAGGCAGCAGATCCACATTATCATGGAAGCCCGTCACCCGTTTTCCACCCTCCACGCCGGGCCAGCGGATGATCATGGGAATCCGGCATACCGGCTCGTCCGCCATGCCATGTTCTCCGTATACGCCGAACTCGCCCAGATCCTCTCCGTGATCCGCCGTGATAATGATTGCCAGATTTTCATCATAAAGCCCATGGGACTTCAGATAATCCAGAACCATTCCGATATTATCGTCCGTATAGCGCACCCCGTCGTCATACAGATCAATCAGATGCTTCGCTGCCTCCCTGTCCTCCAGCCTGCCCGGATGCTTGGGCCACTGAGGGAAGGTATCGTCATTCCACATATTGATTTCATTGGCGCAGTGAGGCCCGATATGAAGCAGGTGCTCCCTGAAAATATCATCAGTAATCCAGTCGTCCGGCAGCGGCGTCCCCTGGAAATGGCTCTCATAATCCGCAGGCGTGCGGTAAGGAGTATGGGGATCCCAGTAATGCACATGCAGCATCCAGTTATCCTCATCCCCATTTCTTTCCAGCCAGTCCAGCACATGGGGCGTCACCATTTCCGCGGATTCCCCTCCCCGGTTCCCCACATTGAAGCATTCATGAAAGCCAGCATTGAACCACCAGGCCGAATGGCGCTCCGCAAAGGTAGAAAAGGACACCGTATGAAAGCCTGCCCGCCGGAACTGCATGAACAGCCCGTTCTCCGACATCAGATCCGTAAAGCCCCTGCTTTCCCCCTGCAGACGCATATCCGCCGCTGTGCCGCCGTGTCCCACGATTCCGTTATGGATGCCGTACTGCCCGGAAATCAGCGATGCCCGGGAAGGCAGGCAGGGCGCGTTGGGACAATAATAGCGGTCAAAGCAGACGCCCTCCTCCGCCACGCTGTCCATCACCGGCGTGGTATCCCTGCCGTACCCGTAACAGCCCATATGATCCGCCCTCAGGGTATCAATATCAAACATTATTACTCTCATTGCATTTTCTCCCTTTTCTCATTGTGTCTTCACATAATCAGGTTAATTTCCAGCTGTTTGTCCCTTCACAGTCCGGCCTACCGTTTCGCCCGCATATCCGAGGGCGTGGTATTATAATAGCTGTGAAAATGCTGGTAAAAATAATTCATATTGGAATAACCCACATCCGCCGCGATCACCGCGATTTTTTCATCGGAATTCAGGATTCTTTCCTTCGCCACATAGAGGCGGTAGCACATGAGATATTCCGAAAATTTCATCCCCGTTTCCTTAATGAAAATCTGCCCCAGATAAGTGGAATTCATCTTGAATTTGTCAGCAATGCTTTTCAGTGAAATGCGGCCGCCATATTCAACCCTCACCATCATGACAATTTTATGGATCAGCGGCGACATGGCGCCATAGTCCATATTCAGCACCGGATCACAGTTCTTTTTTTCATCCTCTTCCGGAAGCGTTCCGTGAAGCCTCTCCACGATTATTTTTTTCACAACCTCAAGAAGCTTCTTTTTTTCCACCGGCTTGAGCAGGTAGTCCAGCGCGCCGCAGCGGATGGCCTCGCAGGCATAGCTGAATTCATCATAGCCGCTCATCATCACATAATTGGAATGCACCCCCAGGTTATTCAGGCAGTTGATCACCTCATACCCCTTATCGTTTCCGATACACACATCCATCAGGCAGATATCCGGCCTCCAGTCAAGGATGTGCGACATCACCTCCATGGAACTCCGGGCCGTCTCAATCCTGCCGAAGCCCAGGCTTTTCCAGTCCAGAAGACGCTTGATGCCTTCCAGAATATTCGGTTCATCATCCACAATCACTAATGTATACAACAGTTCCCCTCCTTTCCTGCCTGTGTCGGAATAAAGACGGAAATACGCGCCCCTCCCTCCGGGTTATTCCCGATTTCCATAGTAAAATTCTCTCCATAAAAATATTTCAGCCTCATATATACATTCCGAAGCCCGATATCCGCATCCGGATCATCGCTTCCCTCATACATATTTTTCCTTGTGGCCTCCAGCCGTTCCGGGGCAATTCCCAGGCCGTTGTCCGCCATCAGCACCCTGACGCCCCCGCCCTCAGGCTTTATCTCCAGAATCAGCAGATTGAATTCCGAGTCCCTGTCAAAGCCGTGGGTAAAAAAATTCTCCGCCAGGGGCTGCAGCCAGAAGCTCAGCGTACGTACCTCTTCCGCCTCCTTTTCCACCTCCAGCTGGTAAACGAAATTCCCCGCAAACCGAAGCGACATAATCCGCAGATACATCTCCAGCAGCTCCACTTCCTCCTTCATGCTGATCACATCCGGACAGTGGACTATCATACGGTAAAGCGTCCCCAGCTGGGTAATCGCCTCCGCAGTCTCCTCATCCCCCCACATCAGCGCCTTGGAGCGTATGCTTTCCAGCGTATTATACAAAAAATGCGGGTTGATCTGATGCTTCAGGGCGCGCATGGCCGCCTCCTGCTGCTTCAGCTTCAGTATGTATTCCGTCCGGATATAGCCCTCCAGCTTCTGGCTCACATCCTTAAGGGCAATCGCGATCCTCCCGTATTCATTTTTATTCTCCTCATGGATATCCAGATTCTTCGCCACAGAAAAATCACCATTTTCCATAGCCCCCAGCATCTGCATGATATTGGAAAGGAACCGGGCGTCATTGCGTATTCCCACAAAAGAAACCAACAACGCTCCCCCCGCCAGGATAATGAGGACAAGGCTTGTTGCAATCAGGGCCCTTCTGTTCAAATCCCAGATCGTATTACTGTTAATCACTGAAATATATGAAAAATCATACTGGCTGGAAGGAAACACCGTATAAAAAATACGCTCATACCTGTTCCCATAGAACCAGCCCTGGCTTTCCTCCATATTTGCCGCAGCCCTGAGCCACTTCATCTCCTTTTCCTGCCTGTAATCCGCATGAAGTACCTTGTCCCCCTGCATGACAGCCCAGGCCCCTGAAAGGCCCACTCCCCGAAGCAGCTCGTCCCGATCCACCCAGAAGGTAATAGAACCCAGCTGCCTGCTGATGGAATCCGGATCCCGTATTTCAAAAGAAGACAGCATCATATTGCCGAATCCCGGAATTTTCATTGCCTCCTCCTCCGATTTCAGGCCAAAGGTAACATGGATATCCCCGGAAACCCGATCCAGCCATACCGCCTTCGTCCCCTCCCCGGAAACAAAGGTAACGCCTCTCACCTGAATCCTTCTGTTAACAAACAGCTTCTTCATATCCCCCGGCATATAGGCTATCTGCGCGGAAGAGGACTTACTGTTCCCCAGCCTCTTATGCACATATCCGGCCTCTGTCTCCGCCGTAAACAAAGCCCTCGCATCCTGCATCATCTTCCGGCTGGCATAGCAGCTCTCAATATATTCATTGAGCTGATCCTTCACCGTGCCGATTTTCTTCTCAACCACGGAAAAAGCATCCTGCGCCTCCTGCCTCTGCTGCGCCGCCCAAATCGTGGTAAAAAAAACCGAAACGCCCAGAAAACACAACATGCACAATACCAGAATCGCCGCCGCATTTCCCAGAAACTTCCGCCTGTATACCTTTATCTTCAAAAAAGAAATACTATGCTTCCTCATCCCGGCTCCCTTTTCTTCCTGCTTTCCCCGTATGCAACTTTCCGCTTACAGTTCTTTTCTTTACCGCCACTACCATTATACTGTCAAAAACTTCCGCCCACAAGAAAAGGTTATACTTTCAAATGTTTTGTCAAAATTCCCCTGACAATCCCCCAATTTCGAAGCGCCAATACCACAATCTGCCCAACATCAGTGAAAATCCAATCTCTCCTCTGCAGGTTGGACAGAAACAAACCTCCCCGCCGTGAACGTTGGGAGTCCGAACTTCACGCCGGGGAGGCTTGTTTCTAAAGATCACCGCAAGTGCACGATTTCACTTTATTTAAAGAACTCATTAATCTGCTTCTGTGCTTCTCCGATAATCGTATCCAGACCGGAATTCTTTAATTCTTCCAGACATTTCGGAACGGTCGTTTCCGGATCAGACGCACCTGTCAGCATATCATATTTATATTTATCCCAAACTGCCTGGCAGTTTGCAACTTCATTCTGGATGTTTGTGATATCCAGTGCAAAACCAAGACATACGGAGGAAGATGCTTCCTCGTTCTGTTTCCTTACCTGCTCCCACTGCTGAGGATCCGCATCCTCTGTAATGGACATATTGAAGAAGGTGCCCTGTGTGTATGCAGCCAGCGGCCAGTCGTCCCTGAGCTTCTTAATCACGCCGTCGCTCACATATTCGAAGGTATTGCCTTCCACGCCGTAAGCCAGCATGTCACGGAATTTGGAATCGCTGTTAACCAGTTCAAGAACCTTCAGACATTCTTCTTTGTATTTGGAGTTAACGGAAATAGCGTTCATGGAACCCTGGATGGTTTCTGTGGAATACATAGGTCCGAAAACCTTGAATACATCGTATTTCTCAACGCCGTTCAGCGTCTGCCAGGTAGCTGCCGCGCTCGGCCAGCCCTGTGCGGAGGAGAAAGGAAGCTTCTTGGGAATTTCCGTCAGGACGTTTGCATCGGGATTCACGATTCCGTCCATATACCACTGATGCAGCAGCTTCAGGTTATCCATGATATCCTGCTGTTCCAGCGTGCAGACTACGGTACGGGACTCATCATCGATTTTTACGCCGATAGGCTGAAGGCCTGCGGTAAGTCCGTCATATTCATTGAAAAATCCGTTGAACGGGCTGCCCTGCGCCATCTGCAGAGGATAGAAGCTCTTTCCTTCGCCTTCCTTCATCGCACGGAAGGGAGCGTCCAGATCCTTCATGGTCTTGATGGATTCCAGGTCGATATTGTATTTCTGTACATACTGGTCATCGAAATACCAGAACTGGGTAATGGAGGAATCCTTGTAGCTGGGCACTCCGTATACGTTTCCGCCGATTGTAACGCCGTTCCACAGTTCTTCCGGGATAAAGTTGTAAAGATCCGGGGTTGTGGTCTGCACCATATCGGTCAGGTTCTCAAATGCGCCCAGGTTGATAAACTTACTGTAGTTGGTGTTGTTGGTAAACATCATGTCGAAATACTCGCCGGAATTGACAATGGTATTCATCTTCTGATCGTAATCGCCCCAGCCTGCCACCTTGATATCAATTTTAACACCCAGCTTTTCCACCAGGTAATCATTGATATTTGCCAGACAGTCCGTATAGTCGCTGGGAGTGGTGCCGCCCACCGTCCACCAGATCAGGGTGGGGATATCGCCGCTTGCTTTATCTGTGGAAGCGCTTGTATCCGCAGTGCTCTCTGCCGCAGGTGTAGACTCAGCCCCGCCTGCTTCCCCCGTTGCCGCACCGGCGCCGGATTCTGTTTTGGAACCGCAGCCTGCCAGCATACCAACACTGAGTATACAGGAAAGACCGATAGCCAATAGTTTCTGAACCGTGTTCTTTTTCATAGTAACCTCCTTAAAGTTTGATTTATATCAACCGGCGGCCCATCCCGCCGGGATGATAACATAAAATTATCTGTGATCAGCCTTTTACCGCGCCGACCGTAAGACCGGAAATGAAATACTTCTGGAAGAACGGGTAGGCACATGCGATGGGCAATACGATAACCACCACAATAGCCATACGGGCCGCTTCCTTGGGCATGTTCGCCACTGTATCCGCCATGCTCGCCCCCATAGTTGCCGCATTCTGGGCCAGCATATTCACATTCGTCATGATGGCGTTCAGCAAAGCCTGCAGGGAATACAGACGCTGGTCATCGATATACAGCATGGACTGGTACCAGTCATTCCAGTATGCAAAGCAGAGGAACAGCCCGATTGTTGCAAGCACCGGCAGGGAAATGGGAAGGACAATTTTGAAAAATATCGTAAACTGCCTTGCCCCGTCCATCTTGGCCGATTCAATCAGCTCCTCAGGAACCGTGGTTTTGAAAAAGGTCCTGCAGATAACCACATTGAAGGAAGAGACGGCCAGCGGCAGTATCAGCGCCCACACCGTATCCTTCAGACCCAGCAGCTGGGAGGTGATAAAGTAGGTGGATACCAGGCCTCCGTTGAATACCATGGGGATAAACACCACCATTGTGAGGAAACCGTTCAGCTTATAACCGGGACGGGAAAGCACATATCCCATCAGCGTGGTGAGCAGGATTCCCAGCACCGTACCGAATATGGTGACGAAAAGGGAAACGCTCAGCGCCCTGATGATCAGCGTGCTCTGTGTTGCCAGATAGGAATATCCTTCAAAGGATACGATCTTCGGAATAAGATGGTATCCGTAATCCGTAATGGAAGCCTCTGCGGACAGAGAGATGGCAATAACTAGCAAAACGGGAATAATACATACCAGCGCCATCAGGAGGAACATGAGATTCAGCAGAACATTGGCCTTATTGGACACCCTGTTGAAGCGGTCGAATCCGTCCGGCTCATTTTTTCTTTTCTTTTTGATAGTTTCAGCCATGAGGCACCTCCTTAAATCATAGCGCTTTCGCGGTCAACCTTACGCACAATGGCATTGGCTGTCAGAATGGTGATACAGCCCGCCACCGACTGCACAAACGCGGCTGCGGAGGCCATGCCCGTGGTGGATGATTTCAGCTGCTTGAATACGAATACATCCAATGTATAGGAAACATTATACAGAGAATTGGAATCACGGGGCACCTGATAGAACAGGCCGAAATCGGAGTAGAAAATACGTCCCACCGCCATGATGAACATCATGATAATAACTGTCTTCATCAGCGGAAGCGTCACATATCTCATCTGCTGCCACACGGTAGCGCCGTCTATGCCGGCCGCTTCATAATAGGTCTTGTCAATCCCCGTAATTGTGGCAAGATAAACCACCATGCTGTAGCCCAGATTCTTCCACATATACATGAAAATCAAAAACGGCGGCCACAGCTTCGGTTCCATATACCACTGATGCGGGTCCTTGCCCATAGACTCCAGAAGGCTGTTAAGCAGTCCCTTGTCAAAGCTTAAGAACGCCCAGACCAGCGCGGTTACAACAACCCAGGAAAGGAAATAGGGCATGAACATCGCAGTCTGATAAACCTTGGCCATTTTCTTGTTATGCAGCTGCCCGATGAGCAGCGCCATCGTTACGGGAACAACAATATTGAGTATGATAAACGCGATATTATACAGAATTGTGTTTCGAAGGATAATCCAGATGTCTCCTGCGGAAAACAGGAATTTAAAATTTTGAAAACCAATCCAGTCGCTCTGAATAATACTTTGCAGGAACCCTCCCTTAATCTTGTAATCCTTAAATGCAATAATAATACCGAACATCGGCATAAATGCGAACAGGAAATACCAGATAGTCGTGGGGAGCGCCAGAACGGTAAGCTCCGTATCATCACGTGTCCAGCGTCTTTTCTTTTTTTTCGTTACGTCCTTTGCAGCCATGTGAAACCTCCCTTTCTATTTGCTTGACGGCGTTCAAAGGGGTCTGATCGAAAGTCCGCCGTCCTCCCGTTTCCCGTCAGCCGGCCTGCCGGAAAACAGCCGCCGGAAACGCGTACGCCTCATTCTTCTGCTGGGGAGCTATTAAGCTCCTTACTTCCGGCCGCTTTATGAATTAATTATAAACTATGCATTTCGCCATTACTATCTAACATTTCTTATATAGTAGTCTAAAAACAATATGTTAATTTTAAAATTTGCCTTCACATTTTTATACATATTGCACAATGATTATAGAATAATCCCCTATTTTCCTTATCTTTAATTTGTGTAACTTTTTTAGTACCCTATCTAACGTTTCTGATATAGACATCCTCCCCCCCGCCCGCCTATACTGATTATAAGAAACGCCGCCTCCCCCGGGAATTTGTTGCTGTCCCCTCCCTCCACTTGGATTCCTGGCGCTGCCGCCCTTTGCCCGTCCCCC
>ENA-OPRR01000334-OPRR01000334.1-human-gut-metagenome-genome-assembly--contig:-NODE-334-length-51893-cov-3.806455_pt1 | contig 51893 bp, 46 predicted proteins | sample MGYA00241796_ERZ501883 | MGnify/ENA primary metagenome ERZ501883 (study PRJEB25962, sample SAMEA2042406) | human gut metagenome | biome: human gut; feature: human-associated habitat; material: faeces...
GCACCCCACTTGTTAGTCAGTATATCATACTGTCTAACAAATGGGGTGCAGTTCACTTTTTGGAATACCTGCTTTTTTATTTATATAGAAGAGATGTTTTAAACAGAAAATAATTACATGAAGAAGCTCAATACAAGGACTTCCACAACACCCACAGCCCATGCGATGGTTGAGGTTACAGACCATGTGATCAGCTGATCTTTTGCTTCTTTTACGCCCAGTGTACGGTTTACAACCCAGAAATAACTATCGTTGAAGTAACCGAAGAACAGGGAGCCTACGCAGCAGGCGATGCTGCCCAGCAGAGGGCTGACACCGGAAGCAACGATGATAGGAGCGGAGATACTTGCAGCTGTTGTCATAGCTACTGTACCGGAACCCTGAATGAAACGCATCAGTGTGGAGATGATCAGAGGCAGGATGATGATGGGGATAGCTGTCTGAGACAGACCTTCCGCAATATATGTGCCCAGACCAGAGTCTTTGATGATCTGACCCAGGGCACCGCCGCCGCCGGTAACCAGCATAATGATACCAGCAGACATCATACCTTTTTCCATTTCAGACAGTGCTGTGTGACGATCCAGGTTTTTGCCCAGACTGAAAATAGCAACTACTAAGCCCAGACCAACAGCTACGATGGGCTGCCCCAGGAAGATGAGGATTTCCATAGGGCCTGTTGTTTTACCCAGTGCAGAAGCGATGGTGTTGATCAGAATCAGCACGATAGGAACGATCAGAGGCAGGAAGGACTGCAAAGTGCTGGGCAGACCTTCTTCTTCCATTTTGAATGTGTTTTCGTATGTAGGTTCCTGATAAGGCATGGATACGAATTCGCCGTTTTCATTGGGAATCTGGTAATATTTTTTGCTCAGGTACAATCTAGCGTAAGCAATACATGCGATTGCCATGGGAATTGCCAATACGATAGTCATCAGAATAAATTTACCAACGTCAACACCGAAGATACCGCATACACCCAGAGGGCCGGGAGTAGGAGGAACCATAGAGTGGGTGATTACCAGACCTGCTGCCAGCGCAACACCCAAGCCGATGACAGATTTTTTTGTTGCTTTGGAAATTGCTTTTGCGATGGGGGAAAGTACCACAAACCCGGAGTCACAGAAAATGGGGATGGATACCAAAAAGCCAGTCAGCGCCAGGGCTTCTTCTTCTCTCTTTTTGCCAAAGAGTTTCAGGAAGGTGAAGGCCATTCGCTTGGCAGCCCCCGTTACTTCAAATATTTGCCCCATCATAACACCGAAGCCGATGATGATACCAATGCTGCCCAGTGTACCACCAAAGCCGGTGGTGATGGAATTGATGATGCCAAATGTTTTTCCGTCGTCCAAAGTGATGTTTGTCAAAGGCATGCCGCCTACAACACCAACGATGATGGTAGAGATGATCAGTGCCAAAAATGCCTGTACTTTTGTTTTCAGTACCAAGAAAATCAGTACGATAATACCAATGGCAAGACCGATTAACATTCTGTCGCCGCTTAATCCGCCGATCATTGTCATAACCTCCCTTAAGTAAACATGTGATTATTTGGTGAAATAAGGTGCATATTTTGCTGCCAGCAGGATGGCTTCGATCATGCTGACTGCGCTTACTTTCCCAGTGCCAGCAATATCAAAGGCTGTGCCATGGTCTACGGAAGTACGCAGGATGGGCATGCCGTTTGTGATGGCAATGGTTTTTTCAAAGTCCAGAGTTTTGGTAGCGATGTGGCCCTGGTCGTGGTAGAGGGATAATACGCTGTTGTATTTGCCGATGGCAGCCTGATGGAATACAGAGTCTGCGCCAATGGGGCCGACAACAGGGTAGCCTTCTGCCTGCAATTCTTCTACGGCAGGGATGATTTCGTTCACTTCTTCCCAACCGAACAGACCATGTTCCCCGCTGTGAGGGTTCAGTCCGGCAATGGCCATAGTGCCATCCTGCACGCCCAGTTTCCGCAGAGCTTCCAAGCAGCGTTTTACATAGTCTTTGATTCTGTCTTTTTTGATCATGTCCAGCATATCCCGCAGGGAAACGTGTCTGGTCAGGAAGAAAACACGCATGCCGTTTGTTTCGAACATGGTCAAAGGATCTTCTGTGTTTGTCAATGCGCCGAAAATTTCTGTGTGACCGATGAAGTTGATGTTTCCGGCTCTCAGAGATTCTTTGTTGATAGGAGTTGTGGCAACTGCGTCTACTCTGCCTGCGTTGGCAAGGGCGATAGATTTTTCAATGTAAGCAAAGGCTGCCTGACCGCACATGCCGTTGACTTTGCCATAAGCAAACTGTGCCATATCTACGTTGTCCAGGTCAATGAGGTTCAGAACGCCGGGACGGAAATCGCCGTCTTCAGGTTCTGCAATCACATGAACGGTAATATCTACGCCAGTGATTTCGATGGCTTTGTCGATGATCTTTTTATCACCGATCACAACACATTCAGCAGCATCGAAAACTTCCTGAGATGCGATAGATTTTACAACAATTTCGGGGCCAACGCCCGCAGGATCTCCAAGGGGGATTGCGATTCTAGGTTTTTTATTCATGGAAATTCCTCTCTTTCCGTTTATTTTTCTTAAATATAAAGTTTTTCTTTCAGATAGGTAATGCAGCGGTTGATGGCATCCCGTTCACCCTGACTGCCGCCTTTTGTGATGATATGGATGCCCGCAAACTCGCCGGTCAGGAATTGACCGTAGGCAGCCAAAGGCAATACTTCGTCAGACAGAGATAATCCGGCGGTCTGGAATTTTTTGCAGACAGCTACGGTCACATCGCCGCCGCTGGTATACAGACCTTTATATTCCGGCTGTGCCTGGAAGATGCCGTAAGCAATTTCCGCAAAGGCGGAGTTGATCTTATCGGTTACATCATCCATGGAGCAGTGATATTTTTCCATATAAGGCTGGAAATCAATGCGGTTTTCGGGATAGATGCCGTCACCAGTTACAGTAGAAACTGTATTGAGGTGACTGACTTCCAGAATTTCGTGGATCACCCGCTGAATTTCCGCGCTGCGCTGTTCTTCGCTTTCCAAAAGTTCTCTTGTTTTCACAAAGACGTTATGGATGCGCTGGGACAGCCACAGTTCTTCCATCTGTGCTTTTGTATTGGGATTCACGCTGCCGACAACAGCCAGAATCCGATTTTTCTCTTTTTTCTGTGTGGGTGTGATGAGCTTTCTGGATAATGTTGCCGTGAAAACACCGGGGTCAACAGCTACGATTTTCAGCTTGCTGGTGATAGCGGCATCGGCAATCAAATCCAGATCTTCCTGAGTGACACAGTCAACCACCAAAATCCGGCAGCCTTCCGCTACATGGGCTTTCATCACATCTGCCAGATAGTGTTTGCCATGCATCAGGTCTTTCATGAGAATGGATGCTGTTTTGTATTTGCTCTGCTCATGAAAGAGTACTTCCACTTCGGACACCTTAACAGGTGTTTTCGGGTCGATGGCAATATCTGTTTTATGAAGGGGCAGGCCATTGACCAGCATATAGCCGCCAATGACGATTCTGCCGGAAGCAGGGAAGCAGGGTGCAACGATGGCGACGTAATCCTCTCCCAGACAATCCAGCATGGCATCGGTTTCGCTGCCCAGATTGCCCCGTAATGTGCTGTCGATGCGGTTGGAATATACTTTTACAGCATCGTCTTTCAGAAGGCTGCATATATCGTATACCCGCTGATAGGCAACTTCCGGAGCAACACCACGGCTGTCGGTGGGATAGATCACGCAGTCACAGTCTTCCAATGCCTGCAAATCCATGCTTTCCGTATTCATGACCGTATAGGCCTGATAATTCATTTTTTTCAAAAGAACGCCGGTGGCATTTCCGCCGGTTAAGTCATCTGCGATTACAACACATTGTGGCATGGGAATCTCCTTTCCTTGACATGACTTCTGTCAGTTGATTTTCTTTTGTATATTAGATTTTGCGGAAAGAAAGAGGCCCTTGCTTGGATTCGATTTCCCAGGCCATTCTTGCGCTTTCTTCCAGTTCTTCCAGGCAGTAGAAGGCATCCAGCAGATTTTTGCCCCCCACAATGGGCCCGTGGTTTTCCAGCAAGAATCCATCGCTGCCGGAAACGCACTGGCGGAAAGCGGAAAACAGTTCTTCAGAGCCAGGCTTTCCGTAGGGAACCAGTCCCACTGTACCCAGTTTCATTTTCAGGTAAGGGGTGTACTGGGGGATGCAGTCTGTGCGGTTTTCATGTACGGCACAAGACCAAAGAGTTGCGTAAAAGCTATGTGTATGAATGACAGCTTGGATCTCCTCGCTTTTTTCATACATCATTTGGTGCAGCGGAAATTCTTTGCTGGGCTTTGGCCCGGAAATCCATTCTCCATCCAGTGAAAGTACGGAGAAATCTTCTTCTTTCAAAGTCCCAAAGCAGGTTCCGCTGCCGGTGATATAAATACGATCCTTCTCTTTAAAGCTCATGTTGGCAGAGGAGCCGGAGGCTTTTCCTCTTTCAAATAAGCTGTGTGCAATCCATACTGCGGTTTTCAGATTTTCCATTTGTTCACTTCCTTGTCATTTGTAATGCACGGGCAAAGAAATCTGTCTGGCCAAAGTTGCCGGATTTGAGAACAATGCGGATGTTTTCATTGGACAGTGGCGCCATGATCGGCACACCCGGCGCGATGCTTTCCCCAATTTCAAAGCAATGATAGCCCAATTTTTTCGCAACGGCACTGGAGGTTTCCCCTCCAGCAACGATGATTCTTGTATATCCGTTTGCAACGGCACGCTCCGCAACGGCAGCAGTCAGACCTTCCAGCAGAGCAGCAATTTTATCTTTGCCGACTTTCTGGATTTCTGCTACATTTTCTGCCTGATCGGAGCTATACAGCAGCACTTCTTCGTCTGCGTGTGCTTTTACAAAATCCCATACAGTGTCTACGGTTTCTGTGCCGGACAATACAGCCATGGGATCGATTTTATAAGAAGCATATCCTTTTGTCTGGAAGTCTGCGATCTGTTCCAATGTTGCTTTGGAGCAGCTGCCAGCCAAAACGATGCCTTTTCCGTCCACACCGTTTGTCATGCTGTCTTTGGCAGCCTGTGCCTGCTGATATTTCGCAGCCAGAGGTGCCAGAATACCGCTGCCACCTGTCAGAACAGTCAGGTCACCGAAAACTTCTGCAATTTTGGTGCCGTTTTCGTCGTTGACATAGTCGGGTACGATGTAGAAATGTTCTTTGTCTTTGCCGAACTCATCCACAACAGCCAGAATTTCTTCTTTGCTCTTTGCCAGCAGTTCGGTGTTTACGTTCAATGTCTGATATTTTCCCTGAGGATCCATGAGTTTTGCGATTTCAGATTCCCACATGGGTGTCAGAGGATGGTTTTTCATGTGTGTTTCGCTCAGAGGCACACCGTCTACATAAAGGATACCGTTTTCCACAGTCCGTTTATTGACGGGAAGAGCGGGGCACAAAATGGTGTATTTTTCACCGAAGGCTTCCAGCATAGCATCCACAACAGGGCCGATATTGCCTTCTTTTGTGGAGTCAAATGTGGAGCAGTATTTGAAATACAAATGTTGTGCGCCTTGTTCTTTCAGCCAGGTAAAAGCAGCCATGCTGTCTGCCACAGCGCTTTTTGTTTCCTGTGTTCTGCTCTTCAGAGCAATGACAACCGCCTGGCAAGGGGGGATTTCCCCATCGGGTTTTCCGTTGAACAAAATGGTTTTCATACCTTTGCTCATGAGGAAAGAGGCAGCGTCACTGGCGCCGGTGAAGTCATCGGCAACACAGCCGATCAAAATATCCTGTTTCATATCATCCCTCCTGTTCGATTTCTGCGACAATCTTTTTCAGCAGGTCAATGGAGCGTTCTGCGCCTTCACGGACATCGCCGTCAAAAGCTTCTGTGCAGATAGCACCCTGATAACCGCTGCGGATGACAGGTGTCAGCAGTTTTTTGTAATAGTCATAAAGCGCATCGGAAGGGTATCTGCGTTCTGCGCCCACACGTTCCGCAATGTGGATGTGATGTACATAGGGCAGAGCGTATTCCAGTTCCTGAATGTCTTCCTGTTCCATAGCCATATGGTAAATATCGAATACGATTTTCAAATTGGGACGGTTGATTTTCTTTACTAAATCTGCACCTTCCCGAATTCTCAGACCAAATACACTTTCTGTATGATTCAGAGATTCATACATGACGATGATGCCATAGGGTGCTGCCACATCTGCAAACATGGTCATGAATGCTTCTGTTTCTTTCCATGCTTTTTCCAGATCATCGCCTTCCTGAAATTTTCTGGATTTGGGGGAGCCGATGCCAATGGCGGAAATATGTAATTGGCTGCCGCGTTTGCAGAGAAGTTCTGCATAAGCTTTGGCTTTTTCCAGGTCGTAACCTTCCCCAGTGATGACGATATCAGGTGTCAGTGCCGCATTAAAGCCGCAGCATTTTACACTGCCGTTTTCCAGAATGGTTTTCAGTGCGTCGAATTCTTCATCTGTCATTTTGGAGATCTGGTTGCCGGGCAGTTCGATGTAATCAAAGCCCAGATCCTGCAAAATGCTGTAATTGTCAATGGTGGTGCCACATCCGTATTTCATGACAGACCTCCTTAAGCGTTGACTTTTTTCACTTCCACGCCTGCCAGTTTTTCGAAGTATTGAACGATGCCTGCATGGTCTTCATCAAAGTGACCGTCTACTTTCAGGTACTGCATGATTTCGAAGAGCTGGCTGGTCAGAGGCATGGGAACGTCGATGGAGTGAGCTGTTGCCATAACGTTTTTGATGTCTTTGTGGTTGATAGAGATTTTGCCGCCGGGTTTGAAGTTGCGTTCGATCATCATGGGCACTTTTGCGTCCAGAATAACGCTGCCAGCCAGACCGCCGCGGATTGCCTGATATACTTTTTCGGGATCAGCACCAGCTTTGCTGCACAGTACAAATGCTTCAGAAACAGCAGCGATGGTCAGGTTTACGATAACCTGGTTTGTCAGTTTGGTAACGGAACCGCTGCCGCTTTTGCCGATGAGCAGTGCGGAAGCGCCCATAGCGTCAAAATAAGGTTTCAGTTTTTCAAAATCAGCTTCGTTGCCGCCTGCCATGAATGCCAGTGTACCGTCGATTGCTTTGGGTTCGCCGCCGCTGACAGGAGAGTCTACAAAGCCGATCTGCATTTCAGCCAGTTTTTCTGCGCATGTGCAGGATTCAGTAGGTGTTACAGAGCTCATGTCACATACAACAGTACCGGGTTTCAGATAGCCTGCCAGACCGTTTTCACCAAAGAGTACACTCTGTACGATAGCACCGTTGGGCAGGATCATCAGAACGATGTCACATTCTTTTCCGATGGTTTCGTAATCGCCTTCTTTTGCGCCGGCAGCAATCAGTTCTGCAACGGCATCTTTGTTCAGGTCGTTTACATACAGTTCACATCCAGCTTTCAATAAGTTTTTTGCCATGGGTTTGCCCATGATGCCAAGTCCGATAAATCCAGCTTTCATAATTGAATCGCTCCTTTGTTTGTTTTGTGTTTGTTTTATCATAGAATAAAGTTGTTTTCATACACTTATTATATTGCATACCGGTATACCGGTCAATGCGGTTTTGTAATTTCTACATATTACATATATAAATGGAAAAATTTTTGTTCACTTTTTTGTTCTGTGTTTTGTGGAAGGAAACTATTTGTGATATGTCCGTCCTGTGTGGTTTTGATGATAGGCGGACAATTGTCTGTATTATATGAACTGGACAAAAAATGACTGGGTATTTTGTCATGGTGTGAATGTATATAAAAGATACGAAAAATTTGCAGAAGCATTACTTTGAAAATTTATACAATTTTTGTACCAATATGTACCTGACATAATAAAATACGTCCGTGTCATACTAACATTGCAACACCAAACAAACAGTTTTTTGAAGGAGGTTTTTAACCATGAGCAACACATCTTCTACAAGCAACAAAGTAAACGTACCTGAGGCAAGAGCCGCTTTGGAACAGTTCAAATACGAAGTGGCAAATGAAATCGGCGTGCCTCTGAAAAAAGGTTATAACGGCGACCTGACATCCGCACAGAACGGCTATGTAGGCGGCTATATGGTAAAAAACATATATCCCGAACAACACAGAAAGTTTTTAAGGAATTTAAGGAGTTGTCAGGGGCATAACTTTGCAGTTACATATTTTTATACCATTTCTATATAACAAGGTCTGGTTTTGCATACCCAAACTGCAGTGTGCTCCCGTAGAAGAAGGGAGAATGAAAATGAATAAAGTGATTGCTATTGTCAATCAGAAAGGTGGCGTAGGGAAAACAACGACTTGTGGAAATCTTGGAATCTGTCTGGCAAGAGAAGGGAAAAGAGTGCTTCTTATTGATGCTGATCCGCAGGGGAGTTTGACAGTCAGTATGGGTTATCCGCAGCCGGATCAACTGGAAACTTCGCTGGCTACCATCCTTGGGAAAATCATTCAGGATGAGGAAATCGATCTGCAGGAGGGAATCCTTCATCATGGGGAGGACGTAGACATCCTTCCGGGAAATATTGAACTTTCTGGTTTGGAAGTTTCATTGGTGAATGTCATGAGCAGAGAGCGGATACTGAAGCAGTATGTAGATATGGTAAAAGATGCTTATGATTATATTTTGATCGATTGTATGCCTTCTTTGAGTACATTAACCATCAATGTACTTTCTTGTGCTGACAGTGTCATCATACCTGTGCAGGCAGCATATTTGCCAGTAAAAGGCTTAGAACAGCTCATCAAAACCATTGGGAAAGTAAAACGGCATCTCAATACGAAAATAGAGATTGCAGGTATTTTGCTCACTATGGTAGACCAGAGAACAAATTATGCAAAAGATATCATAGCCATGCTAAAAGAAGCCTACGGCAGAAAAATCAGGATTTTTGAAAGTATGATTCCCATGTCGGTAAGAGCGCAGGAGGCTTCTACAAGAGGCGTAAGCATCTTTTGCTATGATTCCAAAGGAAAAGTTGCAAAGGCATATCAAATGCTGACAAAGGAGGTGCTGGAAGGTGAAGAACGGCTTGGATAAAATCAAGTTGACCAGCTATGATGATTTGTTTGGTTCGGATACCATGGAGCAAAAGGGAAAAAGTGTCATAGAGATACATATTTCAGATTTACATGAATTTCCAGACCACCCTTTTCGATTTGAGATGGATGCAGAGATGCAGGAACTGGTAGAAAGTGTAAAAAGATATGGCGTTTTGGAACCAATTTTGGTTCGACAAAGAGAACAAGGTGGATATGTGATCATATCCGGACACAAAAGAGCAGCAGCCTGCAAAGAAATCGGACAAAATGTCATTCCGGCAGTTGTGACAGATTGCAATGATGATGAAGCAACCATACTGATGGTAGATTCTAATATCTATCGCAGAAATATACTGCCTAGTCAGAAAGCAAAAGCCTATCAGATGAAGTATGAAGCATTGAAACATCAGGGTGTGCAAGGTGGTTTACATACACTGGAGCAGATGGGAGAGGCTTTTGGAGAAAGTGGAAAAACGGTACAAAGGTATGTCTGGCTTGCCAGATTGAATGATGACTTATTGGAAATGCTGGATCGGAAAAAAATAGGTATTGTTCCGGGTATTGCGTTATCCTTTTTGAAGAAAGAAGAACAAGAGTGGGTAACAGATATCCTGCTGGAAGAAAAAATAAAATTGCAGACCAAAGAGGCAGAAGAATGTAAAGAGCAGTCACAAAAAGGGTTGTTGACGCAGAATGGTGTAAAGGAAATACTATGCTGTAAGAAAGTCAAAATAGATAAACCATTTATGTTAAACGCGAACAGAATTAAGGGATATTTTCCAGATTCCTACAGTGAAGAAGTTATGGAAGAAATTATCTGTCAGCTTTTGGAGCAATGGAAACAGCAGCGAGCAGGAGGTGGTGAGGGTGGAGAAAGAGAATCAGTTTGATTATTATTATGGTATAGAGGCAGAACAATTTGCTTTTTTCCGTATACCGAAAGCACTGATACAGGAAGCTAGATTCAAAGAATTGTCAACGGATGCAAAACTGCTGTATGGTCTTATGCTAGACAGAATGTCCTTATCCATGAAAAATGGATGGCTGGATGATCAAAATCGTGTATATATCATTTATACTTTGGAGAATGTTATGGCTGACCTGCAATGCGGGAAAGACAAAGGCGTTAAAATTCTGGCGGAATTGGATACTGTAAAGGGCATAGGCTTGATTGAAAGAAAAAAAAGAGGCTTGGGAAAACCAGCCATCATATATGTAAAAAACTTTATTACTTCAAAGCCTGCATTGTCTGCTTTAGAGGGGCTAACTGCGGAAAACCAGAAGTCCAAAGATGAAAATAACAGAATGCCAGAAGTCGGAAAAACAGAAGTGTTCAGTACGAAAAAACAGAACTCTGAAAGTCAGAAAACCAGAAGTTTGGACTTCGGAGAAAAAGATAGTATTTATACGGAGTTAAGTGAAATTTATAAGAGTCAGAATAATCCCATCAATCCATCAAAGGTTGATGGGATTATCTGTTTTATGGAAAAAATAAAGGAGAATATTGATTATGCTTATTATATGGAGCATAGCAATGTAAGAGAAAAGGAATTGGTAGAAGAACTGTATCAGCTTATTTGCGATATTGTGTGCGTAGAAAGGGAGTGTGTAACCATTGGAGGTGTACCATACCCTTATGTACTGGTGAAGGAAAAGTTTTTGAAAATCCGACAACCTCATATCGAGTATGTACTGGAGAGCATGAAAAAAATGACTACGAAGATTGGCAATATTAGAGCTTATTTATTGACTACGCTTTATTATGCACCGACAACGATCAATTTTTACTATCAACAGGAAATGCAGAAGGATTTATATGGAAATGATTGATTGTTACCTTTGGACATAATGTCCAAAAGTTAAAGATATATAAATTTAGATGACAAAGGGAACTTCTGGACATTATGTCCAGAAGTTGGGGCAGAGTGGTCGGAAGTTGAAATGTGACTTTAGGACATAATGTCCAGAAGTAAAGGGAGTGAAAATGGTATGAAGCAGAAAGAAAAAGAAGACGCAACAGTGTATCATAATACAGAATTGCTGTTGAAACATTATAGAGATGTTGTTTGGAGTTTGGAAGTCTCGGTAAATCGGATCAATCGAAATTTCTATCAGGAGTATGGGAAAGATATCGAAGGTTTTCTGGGATTGACCTATGAAGCAGGACTTGACTTAAATGGTACAGAGATAGAGGCACAGACAAAAACCATTGCAAGAAGCAGGAATATGCTGCGTATGATTGACTGTTCTGTAGATTTGCTGAGAACAAAGCATAAAAATGGTGAACTGTACTATTGGATCTTGTATTATACATATCTCTCACCACAGGAAATGCAGAATATTGATGAAATCGTGGATAAACTTAGAGACTATATGAAGGATATTTCAAGAAGTACCTATTTTCGTAAGAAGAATGAAGCCATTATGCATCTAGGAATGGTATTGTGGGGATATACTGCCACAAAGTGCATAGATATTGTGAGTTTATTAGAAAGCAACAAAGATATATTAAAAAATAAAAGTTAGGTACATAATTTATAGATGACGATATTTTTTAGAAATGAGGAAAAACTAAATTACGAGCATATTTCTGATTTACACTTTTGATCCAAAAAGTATTTCGATAAATATATGTATCCAAATAAGAAGTTAGAGAATTTTTATAGTCTGAGATATTTAGAAATAAAGTAACTGTTGTATGGATAATTTTATAGTAGAATTCATCACAATTCTATAAAGTGTAAAAAATATATAAAATTATATAGTTTTTGTATTGCGATGCAAAAACTGTTGTAAATAAATGATTTTTTGTATATAATGTTATTGGTGGTGATAGAATGCAAATTGAGAGAAAAGAGTATTTTGATAAATTGATTGGATATAGGGACAAAAAAATTATTAAAGTAATTACAGGTGTAAGACGTTGTGGAAAATCTACATTGTTGAAAATGTTTCAAGACTATTTGAAAGCTCAGTCAGTTGATGACGAACAAATTATATATATAAATTTTGAAGATTATGATTTTGAAGCACTTTGGAACCCAAAAGAATTGTATGCATATCTCAAAGAAAAAATTGTGCCAGGAAAAATGATGTATTTGATTTTAGATGAGATTCAGAATGTCAGAGATTTCCAAAGAGTGGTGGATAGTTTCTTTATAAAGGATAATATTGATATTTATATTACTGGCTCCAATGCCTATATGTTATCTGGAGAGCTGTCTACATTGCTCACAGGTCGTTTTGTAAAAATTGAGATGTTGCCATTCTCATTTTATGAATTTGTACAGGCAAATTCAATGGAAGAGAATCTGGAAAGAGCGTACCAAAAGTATATTGAAACAAGTTCTTTTCCATATACGATTCACTTGGATGAAAAGAGTCATCAAGTAAGAGAATATCTTCAAGGAATATGTGATACGATTATACTCAAGGATGTCGTTAGTAGAAAAAAAATTGCTGATGTAATGATGCTGGAAAGCGTTATGCGTTTTTTGGCAAATAATATTGGTAATCCACTTTCTACAAAGAAAATCAGTGATACAATGACTTCAGATGGTAGAAAAATCAATGTAAGAACCGTTGAATCTTATGTATCAGCTCTGATGGAATCTTATATTATTTATCAGGCTAAGAGATATGATGTGAAAGGAAAACAATACTTAAAGACTTTGGAAAAATACTACGTAGTAGATATTGGTTTGCGTAATATTCTTCTTGGAAGTAGAGCTAATACAGATGTAGGTCATATTCTGGAAAACGTGATTTACTTGGAATTGATTCGTAGAGGATATGATGTTTATGTTGGCAAATTGGATCAAGTGGAAGTTGATTTTGTTGCCCAAAATTATAATGGTATAGAGTATTATCAGGTTTCAGCAAGTGTAAGGGATGAAAATACACTAGATAGAGAATTACGACCACTGAAGATGATATCAGATAATTATCCAAAGTATATTCTAACACTTGATAATGATCCAGGAGGTGATTTTGATGGGATAAGACGAATCAATGCATTGGATTGGTTGATGAAAAAATAAAACTTCTGGACATTATGTCCAGAAGTTTTATAGGTATCTAAAAATGTCTATAAGATTAGTTTCATAAAAGATTCTTAGTTTTGTAAAGGGTTGAACTTTTTGATTTGTGTACATGTAATTTGAGATAGCAAGATAGAGGGAAGAACTATGAAATATAAAGATGAGTTTCAAAGAATTATAGAAGCATCTGAGAATCATACTTTGAGTTTTTTTGTAGGTGCCGGAGTATCGAGTTTATCAGGAGTACCATCCTGGAGGAAATTGATTCAAGCGATATGTGAACAGATAGATTATACAATTAAAGAAGAATATTCTTCAGACGAAAATTTAAGAATACCTCAAATATTTTATCATTCTATAGATCAAGATAAGGACAAATATTATAAGTTTATGGATGAACAGTTAGGAAGGAAAAAATTTTCTACTAATCTTGTACATAGGGAACTATTGAGCTTTAATCCAGTTTCTTTTATTACGACTAATTTTGATGATCTTTTGGAAACAGCAGCTATTCAAAATTGTCAAAGCTTTATTAGTGTGGCTTGTGACAATGAAGTTTCGAATATAAATGGAAATAAATATATTTTAAAATTGCATGGAGATATTGAACATCAAAATATTGTGTTTAAAGAAGAAGATTATCTTAACTATAGTGAGAATTTTAAGCTGATCGAAACATTATTGAAGTCTATTTTTTCCATGAATACGGTTGTTTTTGTTGGTTATGGGCTGAATGATTATAATATAAAATTAGTGCTTAATTGGGCAAAATCATTGTTAAAAGATCAGTTTAATAAACCAATTTTTATTTATACGGATAATAATCCATTAAGCGATGCAGAACTTCTTTATCATGAATCAAGAGGACTTTGCGTAATAGAAAGTTCAAAGGTAGAAGAAAAGGTCAGAGAAGATTATTTATCTCGTTATATGGCAGTATTAAAGGCTATCAAAGCTAGTAAAGATATTTCAATAGCAGGAAAGACAAAAGAAGAAGCATTTGAAATTTTATACCAGATATTAAAACCATTAGATAAATTGCAGGCCCTTCGTAGGAGTGATGTTGCGCAAAGATTAAAGGATTATATAATAATAAGTGAAACTGGGCAAATATTCGTATTGCCAAATGATTATAGTCATCTTTTTATAGAGTTTTTTTATGAAATAAATTGTATGTCTGCTGAGGAGTACAATTTGCTTGAAAAAGAAATACAGGAAAAATATTGTACAATTGTAAATGTTTTTAAAAAGGCTCATATTCATTCTATAGAATTGAATTTTAAGTCAGAATATTTTATAAAAGAAACTACGAGCTGTGATTCATTATGTATTTATTCGGATTATCTATCAATGCACAAAATTGTCTATGAATCAAATGCAGACACTATTGAAGAAAAATATAGAAAAGCTTTTTATTTATCTCGATTGAAAAAATATGATGAGGCTTATAATTTATTTGCAGAAATTGCGAGAGAGGCATTTAAGAGTAAAGATTATCTTCTGTACTATCTATGTAAGAGTAATTGCATCAGTTTGAAAAAAATCATAGAACATCTTCAAAAAAATTATTCTATTTATCTAAATGTTGATGTTAATAGCTTTCCTTCTACAGATAATGTAGAAAAGTTATTCGAAAATCTACCCATTGAGTTTCAGGAACAATATAAAAATCTGAAGGATTTATTTTCACCAACTCTCTTATATAAATATTCATATGAGGCATCTTTAGATAGTCAGAAATTACAAAAGGCAATTGAAACAAATACAGTGGAGTTTGGACAGACAAGCATTCAAAAAGTGGAATATCGGATTCATGATTATTTGTTTTTTTTATTAAATAATGGTATTATTGCTGATGTTTTTTCTGAATATAAGAACACAGTAAAAAATCTTATGTCTGTACTAGTTTACAAATTTGCTGAACAAGAAAAAAAGATACTCCATAATCAGCCATTTCCAGAAATTGTACAAGATAAAGTTATATTTGATAACATTAGTTTTTATTGTTTTATTGAATATTTTACTGGGGATGAAATAGAAAAACTTTTTTCAAAAAATCATATAGAGACAATAACTTTTAATGATGGCAGTGACATTGAAAGTGTCATATATAATATCATTGATTATTATAAATATTTGATAAATGATAAAGAAACAAGATATGAACAGTTTTTGCTACAGCAGCAGATTAAAACTTTGCTGGTTCTTTTGAGATACATCGATTTAACACAAAAATCAGTAGATTATATCTGTGAATTTATCTTAAAATATGACATCAAAGATATATATATAAATGATATAGTGATATTTTTGGATAAACAAATTTATAATAGAAAAAAGTATAGTGATATCACAGCAAAAGTTATTAAAGATAAATTGCTAAATTATCTTGATCAGCATATAGAAGCTATTGAAGCTAAAAGAAGTTTTTCAGTTTTATCAACTAATAGTGCAATCGATTATCCGAATTTAATCCATTACATTTACCCTTATGAAGAGAGAAAATATATGGAAGAACTTACTATCAGAATTTCTCGTATTTTGAAAAATGATATTAATGAACTGATGCCATCTGTTTTTAAACATTATTGGGGTTACCTTTCTAAATATATGAAGAATAAAATTATTCGGAAGGTAAAATGCCATCTAAAACAAGAGTTTGATTTTGAGTGGTTTAAATTTTTAATTTTGTGTGATGCTAAAATTGATGATGAATTTATTATTTGTCTAAAGCAGTATTTACATGAAATGGTAAAAAAGCATTCTGATAAAGAAGAAATAAAAACTACATATCCAAATTTAAATTCGTATGATGATTTGGAGCAGGTTGGTTACTGGTGTTTAATTAAAAAATTAAAAAAGGAGGATTTTTTAGAATTTACTGGTATAAGCAGTGCATTTGATTTTTATATCCTATATAAAGATTTTGACTTTGCAAAATTTGAGGTTTCTTGGTTGTTTAATTTATATTCATATGCTATAGATATAATTTCTAAAAACAAAGAAGTCAAAGAAAATATACGTGCTTGTATCAAAAGTCAATTAGAAGTGGAAAATATATCAGAGGTTGACAGAGATAAATTAGTAGATATCTTGATAAAGTACTTTTGCTGAAGATATCCTTAATTAAGGAACAAAGTTAAGTGCAGTCCATATAAGATAAAGGTTTAGATGGATATAATTAAGTTCCATGCTCAAAGGGGATTTGTGAAAAAATCATGGAGATAACGTAATATATTAATTATATTTTTATGTTCAAAGTATCTATCAATGGTTGGAAGAATGTGACATCCAGACAGATTTAAAAGATCTTCTGGGTAAAACTACTAAGGAAATGATGGGAGCTGAAATGTAAGAACATCTTAGATATGAAAAATCAAAGATTTCTAATAATTCTGATTATCGGAAATGCAAACAAGTCAATAACTGCTATGGTTTTATTGAAATTGAGATCCCGCAGAATTATAAATCAACTTTTTAGTAACAAAAAGTGCTAAAAGACCTCTTTGCTATTGATCAAAAGATTGCCTCTATGTAGTATGCTAAAGGAATAACTACCAAACAGATTTTGGAAAATATTAAAAATATTTATGGTCGGAGTGTAATCATAGGATCTGAAAGAATCCAGTCATATTAATGATTTTAGCATAGCAAGTAAGAGATTTTATCCTAAAAATTGGATATTGAGCATTACGCCGCCTGAGTGAGACTATAGGCGGCGTTTTCATAATTGTTGGAAGGGTTGTTTACCGATGCAATCGGACACCCAGATGAGCTATACCACCAGATGTGGGAAAGAACATTTATTCAGTTTGGTTGAGGGGGGGTAACCGTTTCAACAGGGCTCCTTATTGGAGCGGTTACATCCCACTATAACCGGGCATTGGAGGTGTGGTTCAATATGGCAAAACAAATCTTGTCGCTTAAATTGGACTCACTGTGATTGATATATTTGGAATTTCCGAATAGTTGGTTCAGTATCAAGTACCTTATCCGATTTGGGCTTTTTAATTAACATTTGTTGTGTCACAAAATTGATTGAATAAATTGAATTAGTGTAGATACTGCAGCTCCAAATTCTATTGTACCTTTCACGGATTTCAAACTATCTATAGCTGCTTTCACAAGTTTATTTCTGGGTTTCTCTTTACTCAATTCTTCTGCTATAATGCTAAGGTTTGAATTAATTTGTTCAATCTCATTTGAAACCATTTCTTTTGGCAAGGATTTAGAAATATTTTTAAACAAATCTTCCAGTATTCTTTTGTCAAAGTTTGTATGTATGCTAGTATATTCATTCATGCTACTACATTCAATTATCCAGTCTATCTCAACTAGTATATGTTCACTTTCACTACTAAGATTGCATAACTTTTGTTTTATTATAGAGATTTCAGATTTCGCTTTTTTGATATCTATAATCTTTTTTTGGATATTTTTATCAACTAAAGATACATCAAAATCTTTTCCTGTCATTCGCTTATAATGCGTCATCCAGCCTAAATACTGACGTAGCAATCCAAAGATTGGTTTATTAAATTTTCCGTATGATAAAGTATTGACACACTCATAAAGAGAGCGTCCTTTATCATCAACCACATTTTGAAAAGAAGGAGAGAGCAATTCCTCTCGAAGCGCAAGTATCTTTTCTTCAAATTTAGGTGGCTTTTGTTCAATTATTTTTTCGAATTCCTCAATCTTCTTCTTTAGTTCTTTTTTTGCTCATGTATTTTGATATATTCTTTTAATAATGGATCCATTGAATTAAATAGAACTTTAAAATATCCATAAATATTATTTCCAGATATAGGAACTACTTGGAGGATATCATTACAATTACAGGCGTTTAATCTAATAAATACAAGACAGGGAACATCTTTTTCTTCAATAGAAAAATACTCTTTTAAGGAATTAATAGCCATTGTCTGATTTTCCTCGAGCTTGTTCATTTGCGTGCATATACTTCTAAAATAATCTTTTATAATATCTGCATCGAAAGTCATTTCTTGATTTAAAAACTCTATATAGCGATTATATTCGCTAAAATAACTCGTCTCAGAATCTCTTATTCTAGAGTTCCAATATATAGGATAATCTGAAACCGAATTTTCCTTGCCAGCAACAACAAATAAAAAATATTTTCCCGTGATGCTATTAAAAGAACTCCATGCTTTATGTAGGTTTGAATAAAGATCTTCAACATCGGCTTCACTAACGCACCATATAAAGCCTCTTTTATATGCTGCTGATAATGAATCTCTTAAAAACTCTACAATCGGCCTGTTTACAAATTCCATATTTTAAACCCCCTTACTTCGATATATAGTCAAAAACGAGGCTGTTATTACGGTAAGAACTAGATTTTTGTAATTTAATACAAACAACTCAAATGATGACTTTATTTTATTATAATATGGAGTCCATCTAATAATAGATTTAAAAATAGACAGGCTTCCCATATTGAAAAAACCTAATAGAATAGCTGGTGGCAGCCATAGCTAGGAAATCGCAACATACCCACTTGACCGTTGTTTAGTTGAGTCTTTACTCCATAAAAGCTTCTTAAGCCGCTCTCCGTTTCACGCTTTATGAAACTGATTTCTTTGTGCCAATTAGGGAAAATGCCTGTTTCATGACGTTCATCCCATTATATGTCAGCACTGCTGACCTTGTCAGGAAACTTTCCAACACAGCACCTCTAATTCGGCAATATCTCATTCTAATACTCCGCAGATACGCAGTAGCATTTCCATATAGCAGAAATCTTGTGTTTTTACAATATTACGTTCTGTTTGACTTGGGTGTTCATTTCTAAACTTTTATTATATCCAATTAGCCATGTGCTACATAACCTCAATTTATTTACATTGACCAAAGAGCAAAAACGGTCAGGGAGAATAAGTTTTGCAAAAACAGTATAGTGATTGTCCGCGCGAAGAAAGTAATGCAAACTTTATTTGTTATGATACAAAGAAAGAGACCTAAAATCTTATGATTTTAAGTCTCTTTTGGTGGAGATAAGCGGGATTGAACCGCTGAGCGCTTGAATACCATTCAAGCGCTCTCTGAACCCATCGGTTACATACTCCCGTAACTTGGTCTGTGAGATATGCTTCAATACACAATACCACCACCAAAAGTTTTGGTGCATTTGATTATAGTGGATACGGTATATTATAGCAAGATTGAAATACGGCCCAGCTGCCTCTCAATCATCACCTACTTATGGTATAATTTTAATGTTCAATAGTAGAAAAAGGGTGTAATATGGAAAAGGAATATGTAGTGGGAGAACTCCAACGATACCAAATCGGAAATTGTGTTTTTATTGTGGAGCCTTACTACAATAAAAACGGCGAAAGTATGGAGGACATCTTATTGAAGTTACTGATGGCCGACATAGAATAAAAATTGTGGAACGATAATCATAAGGAATAATTAAATATTTTTGATAAGCAGTCAAGCAAGGTTCTTATCCAAATTCTGCCATTTTTCTAATTTGGCGAACGGCAGAATTTTATACTCGTTGCCACGAATAAAAATCTACTAAAATAACGCAAGAAAAATCAATCGCAATGTCTATCTTCTTCTATGATTATTTTTCTAAATCATTCCACTCATTGTAAACCAGGAGAATACATTTATATCTTGAAGTAACCGGATTAAATTTCTCACGATTGTTTTCATCTTCAACTAACTGCCTGATTTCAACATGGTAATTTTTCTTAAATCTCTCTCGGTCTACCTTTCCATCTAAATATTTGGAACAGGCCTCATCATAAGCGTTCAAATTTAACTCTCTAGCTGTTTCAAATGCCTGTCGGATTATATCTGCTGATTGGTCGCCTTGAAGTTTTAGTGCAAGATCCAGAAGATCTCGCTTTGTTTGAGAAAGAATTTGATGAATTTGAAGTTCAATTTGCCCTTGTGAAATCATCGTTTGTTCCGCTGCTATATCATTGGCTTTTTTTGAAGCACGATAAGAGAATACGACTGATCCTAAAGCAAATAAAGCACTGAAAGAGGCAACTATAATAGCAGCTAACTCATAACTTGTCATATCACTTTCCACCTAACGCTTTAATTGTTGTGTCTAATAATTTTAAAAATTCCAAGTTGTCTTGTGCAAAACGGACAGTTGATTCTAGTACTACTTCATAATGAAGAGCTTCAAGTATTTCCCTTTTAACTTCCTGCGAAATTGGATCACCAGTTTGAGAATCTATAAGCCTATCAATTTCTTGTAGGATCTTTTCTAATTCTGCCTTTTTGTTGGGTGTTGATTCTATACGGTTTCTATATTGCTGTACTAATTCATCAAACGACATAGTTCTTCACTCCTCTAAACATATAGTATTTTAGCAAAGTCGACAATATAGTTTATATTACCATAAAAAAATACTTTTGTCATCTTCATACTGTAAATCAAAACCCCTCGTTCAACAGGTGGTTTTGATTTAAAATGAGAATTGGGAGGTTATTAAAGTTGCACTTTTTTAGGATATCACGGTGTCTGGGAGGTATCGCTGTGTTCTTCATGTAAGAAATACACTGAAGTATGTTCCAGGTAAAGACGGGAAAGTTTTCTAACGGATCTGAAGATGATCTATTAATAAATGTTAGAGAAAAAGAAATCTTTGACAGCCCTTGACTGAGGTACTAAAAAATGAACACCTCAATATCCAAATCTTATGGAACGCTATAAGGATAACTGGGATACAATTTTTTTGATTTTCAAGTTTTCAGTAGACGTCTGAAAAGCCTTATATACATATGATCAATATCATAGAATCATTGAGTACTACCTCTTAGAATTAAAACCAGTAGAGAAGTGTATTTCCAAAGAAATACTTCTTTACTAAAGGCATTATATCTGCTATCCTTTGGAGAAATAAAAAAGTGGCGAATACGATTCAGAAGAGAGGAACGGTTTATGGTCAATTGAATATTGTGTATGAAGGCTAGCTTCCTGAATAAATTGATTTTCTAGTTGAAGTAGGTACAAAAACAGCCAGTTATTGATATGTTATTCTTTAGTGGGTATATATAAAACAAAGGTGGAAAGTCCAATTTTTGGGCATTTCACCAAATCTTATCATTGATACGATTTATGGACTTCTTTTTATGTATTCTTTTCACTAGTATCTTTATCAGCTCCAAATCCTTTATCTTTTCGATCTCAATGTTAATGATTCCATAAATGGACGAGATAAAAATATATGGGATTATCCAGGAGATTTTGGAGGATAATGGTAAATCAATGGATAAATATTTATAGAAATAGTTTGAATTTTAAAAACATGTGTCACTTTTTGAACTTTTATTTACATATATAAATAAAGCTTTTAAATGTAAGTAGCATAATAATATAAATTTGTACTAATCTGGTGCTATATCATGAAATAATGTTGGTTTTAAGGAGTTTTATAATGAGTCGATTACAGATATTACTAAAAATATTAATTGTTCTTTGCGCTGCTGCGACATTAGTTATTTTATTTGTTTTTCACAGCAGAGTATTGAGTAATGTTTTTCTAATTTTTGTTGCTATATTTGAATTGATTGAATGGAAAATTTTTAAAGATTAGTTCCGTAAAAATTATATAATTTATTGCGATAATGAGCAAAGAGTATTTTGTATAAAAAGTACATAATTGTGATTTAAATTATGAGCAAAGGGTTGTATATCAATAGAGAGGTTTTAGATATGGAGCCTGAAGACATATCTTGTATTCTTAAGATAGATGATATCATCACATTTTGCTTATTATAATTCGGATGAAAAGCAAAAACAAAAATTAAGAGCATGTATAGGATTACTTATAAAAATATGATTAAAGAAAATGGCAAAAACATTGAAGTATAAATATGATAGATGGTCTATATGTGTTTGTTACAATACTGAACCGATGGACATAATAGGTTTTAATAAAAAATGCCTATATAAATTTGTAATATAATACATAAGAATGATTTTTAGAAGAAATCAATAAGTACAATCTAGTTTACGAATAGCGGAAAGAATGAGATCAAAAGGCAGCCACTTTTAGTGGCTGCCTGAAATTACAATGCGATACTAAATTTTCAATCTTCCTTTTCAGGGAATAAGTTTGTAAAATTTTTTAAGATGTTTTGATTAATCATAGGATTAAGATGCCACCATTTTAATCGTTCTATCAACAACAGCCCAAGAAGGAATGTGTACAGTTAGACCCTGCTGAGTATATTCAACATTTTGATACTCTAATTTTGTTGTTACTTTTACTTTAACAGGTTCAATTTCTTCATCGAAAATCATTTGTACGATTGTTGTTGCAAGAGACATAAGTGTAAATGTCACAAAAACGACAGGACTCCCACCTGCAGTCAATGATCTTTTTAGTATTGCTTTGAAGCCTGATACCATGGCAGAAAAGCCCGCTGTTGCGACGTCTAGTGCTCCTAGATCATCCAAAATTTCTTTCATAGGAATTGTTACAGTAATGGAACCTTTATCACCAATTTTGGGATTAGAGGGTACATTTCTTTCAATGTTCATAATTATTTCTCCTTTCAGTTAAGTAATGAAGTGCTTGGCCAATCTTCAAATATATAAAGAAATTAATATACCATTTGTCAACCATTTAATTAGATTATAAATGAATTAAAAGTCTTGCATTCAAATTTAAACTAAATATTATAACAACAAAATATTTGCTTCATTTGTTGGGATAACGTAAGTTGAGGTGAAAATGCAACAATATCTTAAATTTTATTCTGGAAAAATAAATTTGGATAAAGCTCGAAATGAGTTATAATTATATTGTAAAACTAGTTATTCAATATAATTGATGATAAGGAGGAGAAAAATGATGATTGACTATCGCAAGGCTTTACAAAGATTGATTTGAAATTTTAGAGTTGGAAGTTTTGAAATATATTTAACTAAGTGTGGACTACTCTTAGCTATTTATTTAGAGTTGATATTAAATTTTGAATTAAGAAATGGTTATTAGTGTTGTAAAAAAGGAGGGGTTATTATGTCTTATTGTGTAATCAAAGATGGTGATAAAAATACTTTGCGTTGTCTTATGGATAAAATATGCCGGGAGCAAGATGAAAAAATTGATATTACGAAAAATGGAGATGAATATTCCGTAATATTTCAAGATTCAAAGTTTTATTTGATTATTACTGATGCAAAAAGAATGCATAGAGATTATATGGAAGGTCCATTTTTTCTAGAAATAGATGAAAAAAGAACTGAAATGAAAGATGGTTCTTCGGGACACAAAAAGATGAAAGCTAACCAAGAATTTGCTAGATATATTACAGAAATTATTAAACAACTAAAAAATCTTTAATATAGTAGCTTCGAAACATTATGTTTAAAAGTATTTCTGAAATTAAATTGGTACTACTTCGACACTTAATTGATACTGCTCTGACATTTACACGATATTTCTTATATGATAAGATACCAATATGGAAGTCTATCCAAACAACAAAATATATTTTTTATTCAAAGGCATTTGATTATGAAAATCAGATGCCTTTTTTATATTCCATTTACAGGAGGTCAAAACATGAAAAAAGAGAAGAAGAAAAGATTTTCCATTGCTCAGGCAGGCTATCTACTTTTTTGTAGCAGTACCATGTTGCTTTATATGACGGAGCCTGTTTTTGCGGCAACTGTATGGGAAAAGGCTACGGAAATCATGAAAGATGTATATGGTCAAATTGTAGCTATATCCACCATAGCGGCAGTAGTAACGGCTGCTATTGCACTTTTGATGATGAACTTTTCCAGAAGTGGCAGGACGGTAGACGAGTCCAGAGCTTGGTTGAAACGAATCATCATTACATGGGCAATCATCAATGGTCTTGGATTTATCATGGCATATATCACACCATTTTTTGAAGGTGGTCAATGGAAGGCATAAGCAAAGGAGGGATTTCCTTTGGGAATACTTGATGGAATTGTAGAATGGATTGCAACACAGGTGATGAACATACTGGATATGATCAATACATCGGTTTTAGGTGCTTTGGGATGTGATATGGAAACATTTTTGATGTACTTCCCAGCAGCTGAAACATTTTATAGTATCATTGTTGCACTTGCCATTGGCTTGCTTCTGTTAAACCTAGTCTTTCAGTTGTTCCGAAACTTTGGAGTATCCAGTAGTGGAGAGGCAGAAAATCCAGTCAGTCTTACAGTCAGAACTTGTATTTTTCTGTTTCTTGCTTTTTTTGCAAAGGATATCTTAGATATTATCTTAGATATCGGAGGAACGCCTTATGCATGGCTGATGACAGAAGACTTGCCGCCACTGGATTTTGCAGATTTCAATTCTGTATTGCTTACTGTACTAGGGGCTTCATTAAGCGGTTCCATTGCACTGATTGCTTTGATATTACTGATAATTCTTGCATGGAACTATATTCGACTGTTATTTGAAGCGGCAGAAAGATATGTTTTATTAGGTGTTTTGGTATATACAGCACCATTGGCTTTTTCCATGGGTGGTTCGCAAAATACCATGAATATTTTTCGAAGCTGGTGCAGGATGCTGGGGGGGCAAATTTTGATGATATTGATGAATGTATGGTGCCTTCGTATCTTTACATCTATGTTTGCAGGCTTTATTGCCAATCCTTTATCCTTGGAAAACGGAAATTTTCTGATTTGGTTTCTGTGTGCAGTTGCTTTTTTGAAGGTTTCCCAGAAAATAGACAGTTTTGTTCAGATGCTGGGAATCAATGTAGGCAGAACAGGAAGTTCTATGCTTGGTGAAGCAGCCATTACTATGCGTACCATTGATCAGGCGAGAAAGGTCGGTGGCAGCACATCTTCTACCAGCAGTGCTACAAATCATCAGGAAACATTTTTGCAAGGTGGCTTGGCAGGAGCCGTAGGCAGACAGTTCAGTCAGGGTGCAATCCATAATATCACTGGAAAAAGCGATAGTATCGCTTCCAATATTGCCAGATCTGTTTATAATTCTTCTATCCAAAACGGTGGTGGATTTTCCACAAATGTCATAAGCAGTATTGCAAGGGGTGATGTTACGAAAACAGGAACCATGAAGGGAGAAGAAGCAGTACAAGCATTTTCTTCCTATATGGGCGTGAATCATTCTTCTATGGAACAGACGGCTCATACTGAAAATATGGCGCAGAAAAATGATACAGAATCTACAGGATATTCTGGTCAATTCTCTGTTGCTGGTACAGAAAGTAACAATATGCAGGAAACGACCTTTGTAGATATGCAAACTTCTGCGGAACAGGTGATTGCGGAGTATCAGCAGAATATTGGTACTTCTACTTCTGAATATTATGGAAATGATGCTGTGGATTCAAGTCCACAGATGAATGTTGATACAATCCCATTTTATAGTGAAAACAATCATCAGGAACAAAGTGCTTTTCAGGATAGGGGCGGTGTTTCTGTGCCTTATTCAGAAAATGAAAGTTTCAGCAGCGTAGAACCTAATGGAGTTACAGAAGTACCCGTATACAGTCAAATAGAAATGGGCGGCGGCAGGATTACAGGTGTGGAAACAACACATGAGTTTTCAGAAGGCAGGGCATTTGCTATGTATGATACGGAAAAATATATGCCGCCAGTGAAAGGTGATTATAAAACAGTAACCGCAGCGGATGGGTCAAAGTGGTATCACCAGTATGCTCAGCCAACTGTAATCAAAGAGCCTTTTATGAAGGAAGATGGAAAGATACAATATCAAGAACACATTGAAAATAAATTGCCAGAGCCACCGAAAAGAAGGGATAGGGTATAATTTTCTATATGTTGTGTAGCTTTTTTATAAACAGCATATAATAGAAAAAGATATTGACGTACAATAAACTGTACGTTATAATTTAAGTACAAAATATCGTACGTTTGTAAGGAGGGGTAGTATGATCGCTGTTAACTATACAACATTACGTGAAAATATGAAATCCTGCATGGATAAAGTAACTGATGATTATGAAACACTAATTGTTACTAGAAAAGACAATAAAAATGTGGTGATGATCTCTGAAGAAGCTTACAATAACCTGATGGAAAATGTTTATGTTGTTGGCAACAGAGCAAATTATGATTGGCTGATGGAATCCAAGGCACAGTTAGAGCAGGGGGATTTTTCTTCTCATGAATTGATCGAGGTGCCTGAAAATGAATAAGGTATTTACGAAAAATGGTTGGGAGGATTATCTTTATTGGCAAACGGAAGATCGAAAGACGCTGAAAAAGATCAATTCGTTATTGGAAGATATTTCTCGAAATGGTAATGAAGGAATTGGTAAACCGGAAGCTCTCACAGGTAATCTAGCAGGTTTTTGGAGCAGACGCATCAATGACAAAGATAGATTGATTTATAAAATTGATCAAAACAACATATATGTATTAGCCTGTCGGTATCACTATGGAGATAGGTAATTAGAAAAGTTCTGAATGTTGATTTCAGAACTTTTTTTATGCTAAAAAAAAGGAGGTAATCAATGGGTGCAGAAACAGAATGCAGTGCAGGCAGTTAGCATTTTGAAAGCCTTCAAATATGGCAAGGGCGGTACTTTTGCAGCAGCCGAAGTACTCTGGGACAAAAAAGAAAATATTGGTAAAGGTCTGGCTGGACTGGGATTCCTGTTGCTTTTGCCGATATTGTTTCTTTGTATGCTGCCTTCTTTTTTATTTGGAGGTTTTGGTTCTATGGAGGCTTTGAACAGCCAAACGGCTATCATGCAAAATTTGCAATCTTATCAAAGTGCAGTATGGACAGCAGTAGATCATGCGCATGAAAGTATCCTTACACAGATACAGTCAGAGATAGATGGACTGGGTGAGGACGAAACGGCAGTGATTTCAGACGATTTTCATTATGGAAGTGCAAATGCGATGCTGATTTTGTGCCAGTATTCCGTATGGAAAGGAACGGAGGACATCAGTACAGAAGAAGTGATGTCACTCATTCAAAATCATGCAGATGCATTATTTACTTATGACGTATCAACATCTACATCAGATGGTATCACAACCTATACTTATACGGTGCAGTATGCAGGAGATGATTATTTCGCCGATGAAATCTTTCGTCTAAACGAAAAAGAAAAACAAAAGGCGTTGGATTATGCGTCTAATTTGCAAATATTTCTATATGGCAGTATGATGGGGGCTGTTAGCGCACAAGTCAGTGCGGAAGTGTTGGCATATAGCGATCTCATAAAAAAATATGCGGAACAATATGGCATACCTCAGTTTTTCGATGTAATCTGTGCGGTAATGATGGCAGAAAGCGGCGGCAGAGTACCAGATGTGATGCAGGCAAGCGAATGTCCTTATAATACCAAATACCCGAAGAAACCAAACGGCATCACTGATCCGGAATATTCCATTGAAGTCGGTGTGCATTATCTTGCTGATTGCCTTCAGGGTGCTGGTTGTAGTTCTCCTAGTCAGATGGACGAGCTTAGCTTGGTATTACAGGGCTATAATTACGGAAATGGATATATTGGCTGGGCATTAGAGAATTATGGAGGATACAGTGAGGCAAACGCATTGGAATTTTCCAAACTGATGCAGCAGAAATTGGGATGGAGTAGCTATGGTAATCCCAAATATGTAGCGGCTGTCATGAAATATTTGGTATTCACTGGTGGAGGCGTTTGGGGTTCTCCTTTTATAGGGAAAAACTGGAACGCTGCTGTATCTTCGGAGTTTGGCTACCGTGTAGATCCTCTGAACGGCAGTCAGGCTTTTCATGAAGGATTGGATATTGCATATCCTACAGGTACACCAATCAATGCTGTTTCAGGCGGGGTTGTCACTTCTGTTGTATTTTCCGAGACAGGATATGGGCATCATATTCGCGTAGACTGTGGAAATGGTGTGCAGGTACTTTATGCTCATTGTAGTGATATTTTTGTGACGAAAGGACAAAGCATTGCTGCTGGACAAGTTATTGCAGAAGTAGGTGCAACTGGCAGAGTGACTGGAGCACATCTGCATTTGGGTGTGTTGGTCAATGGCGAAGAAGTGAATCCAAGAGAGTATATCAGCCAATGAGAAAGGAGGTCGGAAATCATTTCAAAGTCAAAAGAAGAACGAGATATTTATTTGATTCCACCAAACTTCATCAGTGAAGGTTCACTATTCGGTGGGATGCTGAAACTAAGAAATGCCATAGAAGCCGTAGTCTTTTCCTTAGGAATTGCAGTTCCTGTGTTGAAGATAGCGGCTTTTTCCTTTACCACAAAGATCATCATTCTGTGCCTAACAGCTTTGCCGATAGGCATTTTTGCTTTGATTGGTGTGGGCGGAGAAAGCCTGACAGCATTTCTCATGAATATTTTCCATTTTCTGCGTGCAAAAAGAATAGTGTCAGCAGAAATAACGTGTGTTTCAGAAGAAAAAAGAACGGATAAGCATTTGTTCCCGGATATTGGTGATTTGCCAGAGGAGTTTGATGAGGAAGAAAGAGTGTCTGTTCGTAAAAAAAGAAAAAAGAAACAGCCTGCAGAAACAGATTTTTTTCCAGTAGAGAAGATTGAAAACGGTATCTGCTATTTGAAGGATAAGAGATATATCAAGATAATGGAAATTGAGCCTATCAATTTTCTGTTGCGGAGTGCAAGGGAACAGCGAAATATCATCTATTCCTATATGTCGTATTTGAAAATCAGTCCAGTAAAAATGCAGATCAAAGTCATATCGAAAAAAGCGGATATTGGAAGTCATTTGCAGAAAATACAGAATGATATCGCACAAGAGAAAAATGAAAAGTGCAAGATTCTTTTGATGGACTACTATAACCTGATTCGACGTATCGGCTTGAAAGAAGCTGTTACCAGACGATTTTTCATGGTTTTGGAATATGAACCCATGCCTGGCGGCAGTAAAAAGAATGAGGAGAAAGAAGCCATTTCCCAGCTGCATATTGCGGAACAGACAGCCAGAACATATCTTAGACAATGCGGCAACGAGGTCATAGAACAGGAAAAGCCAGAAGAATTTATGGCAGAGCTGTTTTATATCCTTTTGAACCGCAAAAGGAGCAATTCTGTGGGTTTTGTGGAAAATGCAGCAGAAGCTGTGGATGAATACTTCTTGGCTGTGGATAAAACGGACAAAATAGAAATCCCCATATCCTCTTTGGTGATGCCAAAGGAGATCAAGTTCCAAAAAGGCAGTTATATTGAGATAGACGGTTTATATTACGCTTATTTTATGATACCGTCAGATGGCTATAAATCACAGGTGGCAGCAGGCTGGCTTTCTCTCTTGGTCAATGCCGGAGAAGGGATTGATGTGGATATTTTCCTCAATAAGGAGCCAAAGGACAAAGCACAGTTCCGTTTAGGTCAGCAGATTCGTATCAATCGCTCTAAAATGAAGGAAACATCAGATACCAATACAGACTTTGATGAGATCGACAGTGCAATACGTTCTGGCTATTACCTGAAAGAAGGTCTTGCAAATAATCAGGATTTTTATTATATGAACATCCTCATTACCATCACTGCCGACAGTGTAGAAGAATTGGAATGGCGAAGCAATGAAATGAAAAAACTGATGGTGTCGCAGGATTTACAGATGAAGCCATGCTATTTCAGACAGGAACAGGCATTTTTGTCTACCTTACCATTGAACAAAATGGAAAAAGGGCTCTATGCTTTATCCAAAAGGAATGTTCTTACTTCTGGTGTGTCTGGCTGTTATCCTTATGTCAGTTTTGAAATGAGTGATGATAACGGGATTTTACTTGGTGTCAACCGATATAACAATTCCTTAATTATTGTAGATATTTTTAACTCCAAGATTTATAAGAATGCCAATATGGCGATTTTAGGTACATCAGGTGCAGGAAAAACATTCACCTTACAGTTGATGGCAATGCGTCTGCGTGAGAAAAATGTGCAGGTCTTTATTCTGGCACCTTTGAAAGGTCACGAGTTTCGTCGAGCCTGCCATAACATTGACGGTGAGTTTATCCAGATTTCTCCGGCGTCTCATCATTGTATCAATATCATGGAGATACGAAAAATTGACCAGAAAGCAAATATCTGTCTGGACGGCGATCAAAGGGCAGAACGCTCTGAACTGGCGGCGAAGATTCAGCGCCTCCATATTTTCTTTTCTCTGTTGATACCAGATATGAGCCATGAGGAACGCCAGCTTTTGGATGAGGCGTTGATCAAGACTTATGCCTTGAAAGGTATCACTCATCAAAATGCGTCTTTATACCAACAAGATGACAGTTATAAACCCATGCCGGTATTAGGTGATGTATATGCGGTTTTGATGGAAAATCCAGAAACAAAACGCATGGCAAATATCCTGAATCGTCTAGTCCATGGTTCTGCCAGCACCTTTAACCAACAGACCAATGTAAGGCTGGATAATAAATATATCGTACTGGATATATCGGAGCTGACAGGCGACTTGCTTACAGTGGGGATGTTCCTGGCACTGGACTATGTTTGGGATAAGGCGAAAGAAGACAGAACCGTGGAAAAAGCAATCTTTATTGATGAGGTTTGGCAGCTTATTGGTGCATCCAGTAACCGTTTGGCAGCGGAGTTCGTACTGGAAATCTTTAAAATCATTCGTGGATATGGCGGTGCTGCCATTTGTGCCACACAGGATATCAATGATTTCCTCGCATTGGATGATGGGAAGTATGGCAAAGGTATTCTTAACAATAGCAAAACAAAAATCGTATTGAATCTGGAGGATGAAGAAGCCCAGAGGGTGCAGGAGATTTTGAACCTGAGTGGTACAGAGGTCATGAATATCACGCACTTTGCAAGAGGGAATGGATTGATCCTCACCAATAACAATAATGTGACTGTTGAGTTTAAGGCGTCAGCATTGGAAACAGAAATGATCACCACAGACCGTCAGCAGTTACAGGAATTATTAAAAAGAAGGGAGATGAAGCAGTGATTGCGGTAAAAGAAAACAGGCAGAATCTGGAACAAAAAATCGTAGAACTGGTGTCAGAATATCAAGCATTGAAAATCGAGCAGGTGGAAAAGTATTTTGGACTGCCTTCAGAAACCATGGCAAAGGCATTTCGAATGCTGGTCAAGAAAGGCAGAGTTGTATTAGAACAGGATACTGGCGTGATAAAGGTATCAAAAGGCATCAAAGAGGATGAAAAACAGATATTGAGTTTCTGGTTAGTCCTTGATTTTTTGGAGGACTGTGATTTTCATGGAGCTGCGCATTTTCCGCTGGTGCTGGAAATGTATCGAAGTGGGAGCGTTTACAGCGTGTTCTATTGTATGGAAGGAGATGAGCTGGTGATTGCAAATTCTATCAATCAACTACGGACAAGCATTTGCTTTCAGCCCATTGTACTTTTGGAAGACCAAGCACAAATGGAGAAAATGTCAGAACTCAACGCAGTATTCTGTACAGTGGAAGAACATGGGGGGGTGGCATATTTTACCTATGAGTCCTAATTTATATGATCGAACCAATCGCCTGAAAGACGACATCATACGTTTAAAAAACGTAGTCTGTGCCTATGAAATGACAGATGCCGCAAGGTATCCGGAAAATTTTGAAGATTTAGGTATGGATATTGCGATGCGTGCAGAAGCCATTGCCTGTACTGCCAGAAATCTGGTGGGATCTTATCCCGTGAGCAGCAGAAAACGTATGCTGCATACAGTGACAGATGCACAGGGGATCGAGGTCATGGAAACAGAAATGGGATATGAAATCATCATCCCACAGCTTTTGCCGAAACGCAAAGGAAGGCAGAACGTGGTGTTCTTGCTGGAACCGTTGTCATTTGCTTTGGAGTGCTTTTGTCGAGAGAAGGAAATCTGTCGTATGGAACAAGCATTTATCTGTTATACCTATGAGTATGCCAAAGGTATCCCTGTAAGAGGCATTCGAGACTATGATAATCTGGAAGCAAAAGAGGTGTTGGATGTGATCAACGCCTTTTTTTTAGAGGATGACAGTGGCGCTTTTTGTGAGCTGCATTATCGCACAAAGGTCGGAAAAAAGAACTGCACACATATAGAAATCAGACGAAAGACTGGTCAGATGTGGTATCCAGAAATGGCACTGGAAAGCGTATGATTTTGGGATTGGTCAGAAGTTCTGCCAAACCATTGAAAAATAAAGGAAAGTAAGGCGCAAGGAAAGGATAAGTTCTGACCGAGTTTAGGAGCCTTGGTCAGAAGTCATATCCCGTATTTTGGAGGTGAGAAAAAAACCATGATACAGAAAGATGCCAAAGCGTATCATGTGCTGGAGATATTATCTATGGCAGGTGAGGTTGGAGAGGATATGCTTTCGCTGTTGATCCCGCAGCCTGATTACCGAAAGAAAATTATACAGAGATTACTTTTGGAAAACAAAATCGTTCGATACCAGAAAGATGGGGTAAAAGGCTATCGGCTTACCATAAGCGGAAAACGCTGGATGCTGCAAAGTGATTATAATCGGTTTTTATATTTTCTGGCAAATGGTGCTGATGCCTCCATGCGCCGCAGTGATTTGGTCCATAGAAAGAGGCAGCATCGTCTGGCAGAAATGATGGCGCTTTTTTTCTTGGCTGGTACCAATTTGTTCCGAGATGAAAAGCCAAGTATCTTTCAGGAACAGCCAACGGAGGTAAAGCTCTCGCAGTCTGTTTTCTACAGTTCCAGAGAATGGAAAGACATGGGCAGCCTTTCTACGAAGGTCATTAGTTCCCGTGGAGCAGGTGTCTGGCTGACAAAAAGCGCAGTCTGGCTTTGCTACCATCTGGATGGGGTGACATCTTGGTATGGTAATGTGGAGAAACGTGCGGATATCTTACTACGTTCTGTGCTTCAGGAAAAAGGATACTCTTTTTCGGAAACAAGAGCGCTTTTATTTTACAGTCAAACAGATACCCTTATCTTAGAGGCGAAACGACAAGCGGATATCCGAGATTCCCCCTTTGAGAAATTCTGCTGTATCCCGCTGGATGAAAACGGCAGTCTTTTGCTTCAGATATTGGAAGATGCACAAATGTATCAGTGCTTATATCAGGTGCTAACAGAGGATTTAAAAAGCAATGCAGAAAGCAACATCATAAACGATGGGTATAATGACGCCTTGGAACCGGTTTTGATCTGTTTCGACTTTGACATCAAACGCTTGCTTCTCTTTATCATGCAACTGAGATATGCCCAAAAGAAAGGAGAGGTCATTTGTTTTGACTTCCAGAAGGAAGGGGTGAAACAATACTGCGATGAAGCCACCCAAATTTCAACAGTGGACATGGAAGCTGTCCGAGAGAATTTCTTTTGAACAACGTGATTTGAAAAAAGCAGTCGCAATACTGCTTTTGGGTATCCTTCCGTTATTGTATGGTGCTGGGTATCTGGCACAGTTCCTAAAAAACTACAAAATATGGTCAGCTGCCGGTGGTGTAGCAGGAGATGGTACTGCACCGCAGTTCCCGGATGCAGGGATACTTTCCTGTTTTCGTCATGTGTTTTCAATGGATGGCTTCTATGCTTTGCTTTTCGAATGTATCCTGATCGCCATACTGGTGGTGATGGTGATGCACATGGGAGACAGTACTGGAGGCGAATTAGATAGAGAACGCAACTTTGCTTATTCCGAAAAGGGTACCTATGGTACAGCAGGATATCTGGAGCAAAAAGAAATGAAGAAACTCTTGTGTCTGACGGATATCCGCCATACCAAAGGCACGATTTTGGGTATTGTTGAAAAACAGATTGCCAGTATCCCACTGGAAAGCAGGATGAACCGAAATATTGCAGTATATGGTGCTTCTGGCAGCATGAAATCCCGTGCTTTTGTGCGTAATATGATATTCCAATGTGTCAGACGTGGGGAAAGCATGGTGCTGACAGATCCAAAGTCAGAACTTTATGAGGATATGTCGGTGTATCTGGAGGAGAATGGATATACGGTAAAAGTCTTTAATCTGGTCAATCCGCCAAACAGTGACAGCTGGAACTGTATGTGGGAGATCCAGCATGAGGAGTTGATGGCACAGACCTGTGCTGACGTTATTATCAAGAATACAAGCGACGGGAAAACAGACCATTTCTGGGATATGTCAGAGCTGAACCTGCTGAAAGCATTGATCCTGTATGTGGATATGGAAAAAACGGAGGAGGAACGAAACTTAGGTCAGGTATATCGTATGCTGGCGGAGTTATCGGAGAAAGAGATGGATGCACGTTTTGCACTTTTGCCAAAGGAGCACCCTGCAAAAGGACCTTATCATATCTTTAAGCAGGCAGGCGAAAAAGTCCGAGGCGGTGTCATCATTGGTCTTGGTGCCAGATTGCAGGTGTTCCAAAACAAAATGATACGTAATATCACCGCATACCCGGAAATCGACCTAGAATTACCGGGAAAAGAGAAATGTGCGTATTTCTGCATCACCAGCGATCAGGATTCTACCTTTGACTTTTTGTCATCCTTGTTTTTTTCATTCCTGTTTATTAAGCTGGTGCGCTTTGCAGACCGAAATGGTATAGACGGGAAATTACCCAAGGCAGTCAATTTTATTCTGGATGAGTTTCCGAACATCGGTGCCATACCGGACTTTAAGAAGAAAATATCAACGGTACGCAGTCGAAATATCAGTATTTCCGTGATATTCCAAAATATCGCACAGTTAAAGAACCGTTATCCCTATGACGAATGGCAGGAAATCATTGGTAACTGTGATACCCAGATCGCATTGGGCTGTACGGATGAAATGACAGCACGTTTTCTGTCAGACCGCACTGGTGAGGTAACTATCTCGGTCAGCAGTCAGTCCAAACAGCTGCATACCTGGCGTGTCAGCAACTTCACACCGGATTTTCGTGAAACCAGTTCCGTAGGCAGACGAAAGCTGATGACACAAGACGAAGTCCTGCGTATGCCATTGGACGAAGCACTGATCATACTCCGTGGGCAAAAGGTATTTCGTGTGAAAAAATTCGATTATACCTTGCACCCGGAAAGTAAAAAACTAAAGAAAAGAAAGGCGGTTACCCATATCCCCCTTTGGCAGATGGAAGAAAAGGAACCAGCTGTAAAAATAGAGGAACCCAAACAACAAATGGCACTGTCAGAAGTAAGAAAGGAATCCTTTGAGCAGGAAATAAAATCAGTCGTTTTGGAACAAGAAGTACAACCGAAAGAACCCAAGAAAGTGGTTTCAATCTCGAAAAAACAATTGATGAGTAAAAATAAGGAGGCAAGGAACAATGGACAAGGATGAAAAAATGATACAGGCGCAGCAGATGCCGATATTGACCATTGAAAGTAATGGCAGTTATGTAACAGCCGCAGATGCAAAAGAACAGGCGTGGTATGAATTGCAGAATGCATTCCGCGGCAGACGTATCCTTTCTGGTGTATTAGGCGGTATAGAGGAAAGTGGAGAAAGTACCGTAGCGGTAGTATATTATAAGGATTTCCGTGTAGTCATCCCCGTAGATGAAATGATGCTGAATCTGACAGAGAACGCAGGCTATGGAGAAATGAAAAGCAGACAGATCAGGATACTGAATCATATGCTGGGCTGTGAAGTGGATTTCATTATTTTGGGAATCGATGCAGCGGCACAGAGCGTTGTTGCCAGCAGAAAACAGGCAATGCTCGTAAAGCGCAATAAATTCTTTTTTGGCGAAAATGGTGCGGCGCCTATGGTAACAGAAGGCAGAGTGGTGCAGGCAAGAGTGATTGCAGTAGCTGAAAAAGTAGTGCGTCTGGAAATCTTTGGGGTGGAGTGTTCTGTTCCAGCAAGAAATCTGTCTTGGGAATGGATTGGAGATGCCAGAGAACAGTTCCATGTTGGAGATGCAGTCTTAACGCAGGTGACAAGTATCCAGTGTAATTCGGAAACAAAAGAAGTAAAGCTGGAAGCAGACATGAAAGCCATTACCAAAAATGAAGTGCTGGAAAAACTCAGCCGTTGTAAGGTACAGGGACGTTATTCCGGCAGCGTCACAGACGTACATAAGGGTGCTACTTTTGTAAAGCTGGATATTGGTGTAAACGCATTGGCTTATAGCTGTACAGACCGCAGACTACCGGGAAAACATGATGACGTCAGTTTTGTAGTAACCCGTCTGGATCAGGAACGAGGCGTAGCGGTGGGGATCATTACCCGCATTATGCGCCAGAATATTTAAGTCATGCGCAGCAGATTACTTTGTGCTGTGGGCTGTTTTTTTCTAGCGGTTCTCCTGCTTTTTTTCGCTGTACCACTCACAGCAAAGCAGATGTATCCCAAAATAGAAGTGGTACGTACAACAAAATCCATAGAACAGGGTGTAATGTTTGATGCAGATGATTTGGAGGTCGTCCGTATGGGTGCATATCCTTTATCAGATACGGCAGTCACAGATATATACGACGTCATTGGACGATATGCCGCTGTTGACATTGTGTCAGGTGATATCCTGCTGACAGAAAAGGTCAGTCAGGTACCCTTTCAGGATGGCGAGGCAATGTCGTTGCTGCCGGAGGGCTATGAAACAGCTGTTGCCATGGTCCAGATCATGGAAGGTAGTGAAGTGACAGCCTTGCAGACGGGTGACATCATCAAAATGAATGGGTATGACGATGGTCTGATCGACATTCCTGCACTGAACTTTGTTCGTGTTATCACAGCCATGGAACCAGATGCCGAAGGTGTCATTTGGATCACGGTATCTGCCAATCAAAGACAGAGCACATTTCTGGAGAAACATCGAAAGGATGTGTTTCATGTTTCTGTTATGGTACGGGAGAATGAAGAACTGGCAGTAAAATTATTGCAGCAGCAAAGCGCATATTTTGAGGAGGAACCATGAGAAAGCATATTGCTGTTTTTGGCAGCCCGTCCAGTGGAAAAACATTGTTTTCCTTTGTACTGGCAGACGCATTGACAAAAGACCAGAAGCGTGTATTGATCATCAGCCCTGATGATATCATACCGATACTTCCAATGTTGGAAGATGGCAAGATGGGACTTGGCAGGTTGTTCTCAGAAGAAATCAATCAACTTCATTTCACGCAAGCCGTAAAGGTGCTTCGGGAAAATCCGTTGGTAGGTGTTCTGGGACACGGTCTGCAGGAAGAAGGTATAAGAGATGAAGCACAGATGGAAACATTTTGTTCCATTGCTGAAAGTCTGTCAGATAGTATCATTTGGGATCTGACTTCAGATATGTCAAATCCCTTCTGCCAATTTGCAAAGAAAAAGGCAGAACTTTCTGTCTGTATTTTGACACCGGATAAAAGAGGGCTTTTGTATGAACAGGAGAATGAAAGAAATCTACCACAGAACAGCATTTATCTGGCTGGGCAAGTGAAGCCATATAGCCCTTACGAGGAGGTGAGTGAGAAAATCGGCGGTTTTGACGGTATGCTGCCCTTTGGCAAAGAGTTGGAAATTGCCTATCTGGAGGGTAGGATGATAAAAGGAGGGAGTCTATGCCATAGGAAATATTGGGATGCTGTTCAAATGATTTGCGACAGAATGGAGGAAACATAAATGTGCGTTTGGGTATAAAAAGAAAAGAGAACTGGTCAGACTTGAAAAAAAGAATAGAAAAAGACCATGGTGTCAAAAGAAGGAAGAAAAGAGGAACGGCAATCATCTTTTCTTTTTTTCTGTGGTTTTTTGGCTTATGTTTCGGTTTATTGCTGCAAAATGTTTATCTTGCATTTGTCCTGTCTTTGGGATTTCCTTTCTTGCGCCATAGTTTTGTTGTGAAAAAAATGTATTGGAATCGCAGGAAAAGCAGGATCGCATTTCTGAAGGGGAAAACAGCAGATGTTGTATTGCTTCAGGAAGATGACCAGATGCGGAGAGACTTTCAGCGGTTACAAATTTTGAAACAGGCAAATATGCTGCCTGCAGGTGTGGAACAGGAAGTCAGGAAGCAATGGATCGAGGTCCTGCGGCTTCAAGAAATATACGAAAGAAAAATACGAAAGATGCCTGCTTACATAACAGCGGTGTTTTTCTTTTTCGCTGGAATGACCATTATGCTGGCTGTTTTTCAACCGAAAGTACAAAGTTTTTTGCTCACTGCCAGTGGAAAGCAGTGGATCGCTTTTGGTATGGCAGTATTCTTTTTTTCAGTCTGTACAGTACTGCATGGTTATGGAAGTTTGGAAGATAAGAGGTGAGAAAACATGAAAAGGAAGGGATGGTATCTTCCTATGTCGTTAGCAGTACTTTTGTTATGTACAGCGGCAACAGAAGCACCGGAACCAACAACAGAAACTTATATGAAAGGCGGGAATTATTACATTGAAAAGACGTATACCTTAAAAAATGGCGAGGACATCGACCATTTATTGGGAGCCAGTTTTGAGTTGAATGGCTATACCTATCACCAGATCGATGTAAAAAGTGAGCCAGTGGTGGAGGTATTGACAAAAAAAGTATCTCAAACAGCAGAAACAACCGTGAGTTCGGAAAGCAGTGGGCAGGTAGCAGCAAATCTTGGGGAAACCAAAACGTATGAGGATGAAGATGGATATAAAGGTGAGTTGAAATTGGATTATGCTTCTATCCAATATGCAGCAACAGGATATACCACAAAGACGAATACGAAGTCTGATTCCAAAATGTACTATGGTCTTTCTTCCATGGATACCAGCCAGATTGCGAAAAATATATGGTCTGGCGGTGTTAGTATGACATTATACGACATCCAGTGGATCGGGGATAATAATATGGGCAGCGGTGATACTGCCGTAGGGAACAACTATAATGCAAAAGCCCTGTATTCCGGTACCTATTCCGTCAAAATCCCAACAGCATATACCGCAAAAGTAACCTATACCGGTACAGCGGAAAAAGAAATCTCTGAACAGACAGCATACACATTGACCTATCTGGGAGAAAAAGCAGAAATGCAGGTCATGGAGGAAGAAAATCATTACTTGCCATTTTTCATTGGCGGAGGATGTGTATTGCTGCTTTTGGCAGGCGGCACCATTTATTATTTGCTGAAAAGACGCAAGTCAGAAACGGTTTCCTCTGATTTGGATGGATTAGAAGAAGGAAATGAGATAGAAGATACTCCAGAATTTGAAGAAAAGGGGGAGGAGCATGAAACGATTTAAGTGGCTTATTGCCATATCATTGACTTTTGTAGCGTTGATACCGACACCAGCATTTGCCGTAAGCTATACGGATATTGCAGGGCATACGGATGAGGCATATATCACAGAATACAGCAGCTATGGCTTGGTCAGTGGGTATCCAGATGGAACTTTCCGCCCAGACGCTACCATTACCAGAGCTGAAACCGTTGCTTTGTTGGATAAGCTGGAACTGTATCCTATCACGCAGAAGGATAGCAGTTTTACAGATGTACTTCCAACAGACTGGTTTTATCCATATATCGACTCTGCTGTAAAAAGCGGTGTTGTCAGTGGGTATGAGGGGAATATATTCCTGCCGCAAAATGAGATCACAAGATTTGAAGCGATTTCCATTGTATCCAGGCTGGTCAGGAGCGAAAACTATAACAGTGTGCAGCTGCCATACAGCGATAGCGAGGACATTCCTTTATGGGTGAATACATCCGTGCGTAATCTGTATGCAGCCGGCGTGATTGATACATATCCAGAAAATAAAATAAATGGTAGTACGCATATCACGAGGGCAGAAATGGTTCGCATGTTGGATAAAGCCATGAGAACATACGATTTTGATACCAGCAGGGTGTCTCAAACGACATTGGAAAACTACACAAATCCACAGGCAACTGCCACAGAGATACCACATGATATCCTTGGATATCTTACCATAGAAAGCATTGGTATTTCTAAATTCCCGGTAAAGGATGGCGCAGACCTGGAAACCATCAAAACAGCCATTGGTCATTTCTCTGAAACACCGATCTGGGATGGAAATGTAGGCTTTTGCGCACATAACAGGGATTATAAATATGATTTTCGTAATTTGAAAAATATTGCAGTTGGAGACACGGTTACCTATGAGACAAGATTTGGAACAAGGAATTATCAGGTAACGGTCATCAAACCTATTGCGGAAACAGACTGGAGTGATATTACAGCAGCAGTGGAACAAAATACCCTTACGATGATGACTTGTATTGAAGAACAACCGACGAAACGCCTTTTGGTACAGGCAGTACAGAAATAAAATGCAGCAAAAGCTGTATTCTTTGTTGTCTTTGATCCTATCTTTTTGTATCAGTAGATAAAAAGAGAAGAAGGAGGAACTACCATGAAAAGACTTGTACAAACTTGTATCGCGATATTGACTGCACTTACCATATCCCAGACCGCCTTTGCGGCAACAGGAGAACTGCTGGGGGATGTTTCAAAAGGCAATCACCCGGATGCACCTTATGTTGCATCCGAAATCATTGTGCCTCGCCCGTCACAATCGGCTTATGGCAGTCTGCCATTATACGCCAATGGGCAAATACCTGTAGATATTCAAGGACATTGGGCAGAAAGTGCAATTCGAGATTTCCTGCAACGTGGATATATATCAGGCAGTGGAGGGTATTTTTATCCCAATACACCTGCTACGTACGGTGATTTCGCAGAGATTGCAGCACACTTTGCTTTAAAACCAGTGACATTTTATGGCGGTCAGGATGCCAGCCGCATCTTTTCCGATCGTTTCAGCTGGGACAGTCATACGGAGCCAGGAAAAGCAGCGCTGATTTGTGGAGAAGCTGGTGTATGGGGAAATCCAAATGAGAATCTTGCAGGAATTTATTTTACATTAGAACAGCCGGCACAGCGACAGTATATCGCAGTTTTTTTGTCCAATTTTTTACAGAAGGACCAAACATCTTATACTACAGTATTTACAGATACCGCACAATGCAGCCCACAAGTACAGGATTCTATCTTCAGGTTGGTGAATATGGGTATCCTTTCTGGTTTTGGTGATGGTACTTTCCGCCCCAATGCAGTAGTTACAAAAGCGGAGTTGGTGACCATGTTCTATCGTCTGCTTCAGCAAAATGGGTATGATATGGAAAAACTCAGTGAACAGCTCTATGGCAACTACCATCACTTCTACTGGGAGGAAAGTGCGAAGCTTCTTGATCTGGTAAACCAGGAGAGAAAGAAAAAGGGTGTGTCTACACTACGCTATGATGCTGATTTACAGGCATTATGTGAAATCAAGAACATCGAGCGTTCCTTGAATGGCTATTCCACATTTGAAAAACTTATTTCCTATGACGGAAAAACCATTGCCGATGGACACGTTTCCAAGTACTGGGGCAGAGCCACCCAAATGGCAGCAGACTTTGGTCTTTCCGACTACTTGGTGGGAGAAAACGCAGTCAAGAATGCGACAACAGCGGATAAAGCCCACCGTAACCTGACAAATTCACAAGCACATAAAGAGAATTACCTGAATCCAAAGTATCAGGTGGCTGGTTTTGTGGTAGGCGAAAAACTGACCTATGAGATGTTTGCCTATTTCAAATAGGAGACTGAATTAAATCAAATATAATATGGCGCAGAAAGAGTTCTGATTTTTCAGAGCTCTTTTTTCGTGGAAAAAAACAGGAAAAGGAGTTGATTTTTTATGATGAAAAGCAGAAAGTGGCTGTCACTACTGCTTGCGGCAGTGATCACCACTGTGAATTGCATTCCTGCCCTTGCCAGTTGGGAAGATGGTTTTGTGATCCCAGGACAGGAAAGTGGGGGAAACGATTCATCTTATGATGACATCTTTTGGGGCAATGATTATGATGATCAGATCACCATTGGCAACGGCTCCACACAAGATGTTGCGTTTGATACAGATGATGATTCAGATGAAACAACGGATGATACCGAGAACAGTGGACAGGACGACATTGTTTTTGAGCAGCCTGCACTGAATACGCAGCAGTTTACAACAAGCAGTACAGGAAATGTAGTGCTCTCTGAAAACTATGCGGAAATCTACGGCACGGACTCGCTGCCGAAGGCACGTTCTGACACAGGCTTAGATCCATATGCTTACTTGCAGGCGAATGATGGGTATGTGACCATCACAGCGGATAGACCGCTGAATAATATCCTGCATTATAACGGAGCTATCGTAGATAATATCCATATCGCTAAATGGGTGGCAGACGATCCTGCCGCACTGGAATATCCGGCATACTGCAAAAATCCAGGCTGGAAAGGTACTGCCCAGCATCAGGACGGTCAGTATCAGATAGATCCTTTGCCGAGCATTGGCGCAGAGGAAAAGAAGATCCTTGGCGTTGCCCGTGCGGGATATCCATATAAAACACCACAGGAATTGGGCTGTCAGAGCGTAGACGAGGCGTATTATGCTACACATGCAGCGATCCATACAGCCATCGTCAATGGTTCTTTGGATAAATGGTCCATTCAGTCGGGAGATACTGCAAGAAATACCAGAGTATTGAATGCATTGAAAAAAATCTATAACGAAGGTATCGCAAATCCATATACCCCTCCGGAATTTACTGTAAAACTTTCGCCAGTCAGCGGTTCTGAAGAAGCCACAGAAGATGGAGAATGGGTAACCAACACCTATCAGTTCACCAGCAGTATGGATCGTGATTACTGGAAATTCCGTATCTTGGGCGATGACCTGAATCAGATGGTGGAAAGCGGAAGCATCGAAGTTTATGCCGGTGGAACCAAACTTTCCTTACAGACCAATGTCAGCGGTGCATGGGATGACCAAAAGGCGTTTAAAGTGCCTATGGGACAGGACGTTACTGTAAAAGTCAAGAAAGACCTTGCAGACAGCACAGGCATCAACTACCAGTTCTATGGAACGACTGTAGGCGGTACCTTTGACAGCAGTGTCAGCTATTTGGGAAATCCTGTGGGCTTATCCGGTAATTGGCAGGGATATATCTATAACTTCCGTCCGCAGGCGACAGATACAGCCATGATGACATACGATGCATCACCTACTATTCCCGATGAGCCGGATGAGCCTTCCAACGGCAGTCTTTTGGTGGAAAAACTGGACTATAACACAAAGGAAACCATACCAGATGCAGTATTCCATATCCGTGGAGTATCTAAAAGCTGTAGTCATATCAATATCACAGTTAAGGCATCTGATGGTGCCACAGAACCGATCTTAGGTGACGGCGGCAAGGTAGAACTTTCAGATGGCGTAGTACGTATGACTGGTATTCCAGCAGGTACTTATGAAGTGACCGAAGTTTCTGCACCACCGCATTATAGTGTGGCAGTTGGTCAGAACTCCCAAAGTGTGGAAGTTGTGAATGATGCAGAAGTCCATCCGAAAGTAACTTTTGAGAATAAACCTTATGGTTCTTTGACCATTCGTAAGATCGATGCGGATACACAGGAGGAACTGGCAGGTTTTTATTTCAAGGTAGTCAATCATACAACAGGTTTTGAACAGACCGTTGTGACAGACAGCAATGGAGAAGTCACCATTGAAGACCTTCCAGAAGGCAGTTATGAAGTAACAGAGATTGCTGCTAGGTTTGATTATATCTTAAACGATACGCCGCAGATCGGAGAAGTCGATTGGGGCGAAGAAACGGTTGTTGTTATGGAAAACCATGCAAAACCGTCTGTTGAGATTACGAAGATCGATGCGGAAACATCAGAACCTATTTCTGGGGTATATTTTGAAATCACACATAAAAATACACAGCAGACCTATACTGGTGTAACTGATGAAGATGGTAAAATTACACTGGAAGGTGTGGACGAAGGATGGTTTGCCATCAAAGAAGTGACACCGGCAGATGGCTATATTGCTTCTGATGAGATTTATGAGGTATATGCCGAAAGTGGTCATCCAGGAGAAATCACAATCAAGAATACAAAGAAATCTGGTATTTTGATCCGTAAAGTGGATGTAGATGGTAACGGTATCGAAGGTGTTTCCTTCAATATCTTCCGATTTGGAGAGGATACACCATTGCCAAATTCACCTGTTACAACGGGGGATGACGGTACTGCACGTTTAGACGGCTTGGAACCTGGGCATTATCAGGTACAGGAGGTACAGGCGAAGCCAGGGTATTTGTTAAACAGCAAAAAGTACGATTTGGTTGTAGAAGAAGGTGTGGAAAAGACAACCATTGTAGAAGTGGTGAATCATAGACAGCCAGACCTTACGATCCGAAAAGTAGATAAGAAAGATCCTGATAAAGGGTTAGCAGGAGCAGTATTTGAAGTCAAAGAAGTAGACGGTCAGGCACTTCCGGGAAGTCCATATACCACGGGACCAGACGGCAGCTTTACCATTGAGGATATTGACATTGAAAATGGCGTATCCAAAAAACTAGTTATTACCGAGATTCAGCCGCCAGACGGATATGAACTTTCTTCTCCAAATGTGCAGTATGCCACCATGGAGCCAGACCAAGATGTGACATTGACATTTATCAATGATGAGTCACCTGACCTTACCATTTTGAAGGTAGACAAACAGACAGGTGCACCACTGGCAGGTGCTATGTTTACCGTAGAAAAACTGGAAGAACCAGAAAAAGGCTTTGTCACAGGCAGTCCTTTTACCACAGATGCGGAAGGTAAAATCATTTTGCCGAATATGGCACCAGGCAGTTATCGTATCGTAGAAACAAAGGCGCCACAAAACTATGTCATCGATACAGCAGAACGCATCATCGACTTGGTAGAAGGAGAAGACTTTACTGCGAAGTTTGAGGATACCAAGAAACCAACACTTACTGTACATAAAGTGGATTCTATTACAAAAGACCCGTTGAAAAACGCACAGTTTGAAGTATATCGTGCGGTCAACGGCTCTTTAGACGGTGAAACTGTGATGGTAGGCAGTTTTACATCTGATGCTTCCGGTATTTTTAAGCTGGAAAATGCAGAGCCAGGCGGGTATCGCATCGTTGAAAAGCAGGCACCATCTGGTTATGAGCGTAAAACAGAGTCCATTGATGTATTTTTGAAAGCAGGAGAAGATAAAGAAATCACTTTTGAAAATGCACCGATGTCAGCGATCATCATCAAAAAAGTAGACGCAGAGACTGGAGAAGCACTGGAAGGCATCAAATTTGAAGTGCGTTATTTAAGTGGTGCTACAGGAACAGAAGGAACTGTGATCGGTACTTATACCACATCCAAGAATGGTACCATCACCATTGCTGGATTGAAAAAAGGTGTATATTCCGTTGCAGAAGTATCCAGTGATAGTGACCATATCTTAGACGAAACGATTCAGACAGTCACACTGGCAGATGATAATTCCGTTGTGACGGTAGAGTTTACCAATGCACCTTTGGGCGGGCTTTTGATCAAAAAAATGGATGCTGTCACAAAAGAGCCATTAAGTGATGTTACGTTTAAAGTGACAGATATTAAAGGTGCTGTTGTAGGTGAGTCCAATGGCGAATATCGTACAGACGAAACAGGTACCATTTACATCCCTCAGCTGGTAGGTGGTTTTATTGTCCAGGAGATCAAGACGAAGGGCGGATATATCTTGGATAATACCGCAAAAACCATTTATATCGAAAAGGGCAGAGTATATTCCATGGAATTCTTTAACCAGCCTGAGAATAGCTTTGTGATCCAGAAACTTGACGGTGAAACAAAAGCACCTCTTGCAGATGCTACTATTAAAGTAACAACAGTAGATGATCAGTTCATTGGGCAGTATACCACAGATGAAAGCGGTATCATCACCATTGTTGGCTTGAAGCCTGGCACTTATAAAGTACAGGAGCTGAAAGCACCTGAAGGCTACAATTTGGATAATACTGTGAAATTGGTACATTTGAAACAGAATGAGCCTCAAAAATTGGAACTGTATAACTATAAGAAAGCAGCGCTTATCATTTATAAAGTGGATAAGAACACGCAGGAGCCTTTGGAAGGAGCTAAGTTTAAGGTAACAGAAATCGACGGCACTTATGTGGGGGACTATATCACCGGTACAGACGGCAGAATCACAGTTCCTACACTTGAGCCGGGCTGGTATGTAGTAACGGAGACAGCAGCACCGAAGGGTTATAACATCGATGAGGTACCGAGCAAAAATGTACAGGTAAAGAGCGGTTCTCCTGTAACTGTGAAGTTTGAAAATGACAAAAACGCTACACTGCGTATTGAAAAAACGGATATCGTTACTGGCAAGCCAATGGAAAACGTGGAATTCAGTATCGTGCGTGATGACGGTAAGACCTATGGCAAGTATTACACCGACAAACGCGGCGAAATCAATCTGGAATATATGTTCCCGGCTGGCACCTACCTGATCCGTGAAACCAATACCAGAAAAGGATATGCGCTGGATACGAATGTCAGAAAAGTAACCCTTGACTGGGGCGATGATAAGCTCATTGAATGGGAAAACTATCCGTTGGCATCTATCCGTATTGAGAAAATCGATAAAGAAAATGATGAGCCAATGGCAAATGTCACATTTGAATTGTTCGATCCAAACAAGAAATCTTTGGGTACTTATAAAACAGACGCCAAAGGAAGAATCGAGCTGAATGATATGTTCCTTGGCGGTACAACATATTACCTGAAGGAAGAAACACCAGAAGGTTATCTGCCACAGGAAGGTTATTTAGCAGTAGAAACAAGATGGGGCAAAACAACCTATGTGGATATTGAAAACGAGCCGATCATGGGCAAGGTACAGATCCATAAAACAGCTGCGGATAATAATTCGATCACAGGTACCTTAAAAGGCGATGGACTGAAAGGTGCGAAGTTTACCATTTATGATGCTGATGGTAAAAAAGTAGATGTATTGACAACAGACAGCAAAGGATATGCGGAATCCGATTGGCTCAGATATGGTGAATATACCATGAAGGAAACCACAAGTCCGCTGTATTTCCTGTTGAGTGATGAAACCATTCATTTTGAAATCGTAAATGACGGTGAAACGGTTGAAATCGAGAGAACAAATCAGAGCACATTGCTGAAGACCAATGTAGAGAAAAGTGGGTATAAAGAAACCATGGGTGGAAGTGTGATCCGATACGATATTTATAATATCCAGAATCAATCTATGGTACCGCTGGAAAACTTCTATCTCCATGAAAGCCTTCCAGCAGATGCGGCGTATATCACAAGACTGTTCACAGGTACGTTTAACCAGAACTTGAACTACACCATTTATTATAAGACCAATAAAACAGGTACGTTTAGAGTGCTGAAAGATAATCTCTTTACAGACCGTGTGTATGAGATTGACTGCACAAAAGGCTTGATGGCTGGAGAATATATCACAGATATCAAGTTTGATTTTGGTACGGTTGATGTTGGCTTCAGAGAAGTGGAAAGACCGTTCCTGTACTGCAAGACATACGATAATTTGCCTAACGGTTATCAGTTCACGAACAGAGTTGAGGTTGGCGGTACTTATGAAATGCAGAAGGTAACAGCGGAAGACACCTTTACTACTAAGATTTATGCACCAACAGTAGATAGAGGAAAACTTCCAAAAACAGGATATTAACATTAGTTTGGGGTGGTCTGCGGACCGCCCCTTTTTTTATTGCAAAGAAGGTAATATAAGAATTTCTATACGGAGGTCAAGATATGATTTTGATGGTCTATGCAGGTGTTTTTTTGTTAGCCTATGGCATGTATCACTTGGTTGCACATTTGGCATATTTTCCTTCAGTGAAATCAGGGAGAAGCATAAGTGGTTTTTGGAGAGCCATGTGTCTGGAATTGGCATTATATACGATACAAAGATTTTCCTTGACAGGCGTTTCTTCCGGAAAATTAAAAAGTCTTTTGCAAATCAATCAAGAGAAAAAAGATGAAACCGTTTGGCTACTGGAAAAGTGTATCGGTAGTTTTGGTGTATTCTGTCTTTGTAGTCCGTTGCTTTTGGTTCAGCCGAAAGTATTTTTGTTGTGTTTGGGAGCAGGGCTCTTTGTGGTGTGGTATGAGTTGTTATTATACTGCGCAAAAAGTATGGGCGATAAAAGAATATTACAGAGAGAACTCCCGTTCTTTCTCCTGCTGCGCTGGAAGTATTTTTTGGAGGAAAGAAATGAGTCAGATTATCTTGCGGCATCTCAAATAGTTGTGGCAGAGGATATTCCGAAAGAAAGGTGGGGACTTTTGGCAAAAGAGTACGCAGAATATCCAAATAATGAACTTTCTCATATATTTGCTGATACTACTATAGATGCTCCAGAAATATATTATCAGGAACGATTTGAATTTTTCCGAAGAAAAAGAAGCATTCAAATAGACAGGGGTATCAAAAAGAGATGTATTTGTAGAATGATGATTAGTTTCATAGCTATATGTAGTTTTTGTATTTCTGTTTTTTGGAATTTAAAAAGTATATTGGCAATATAATTATGTGTAAATATTTCTTAAAATAAAAAAGCCTTATTCTGATCTTATGATTGGAATAGGGCTTTTTTATTTTCTTAATCCACATTAGTTTACATAATGTTGGTACAAATTTAAGCCACTGATTTTTCAGAATTGTAGATTTTATCATTTTATTTTTCTACAATTTTAGTAAAGAAGGATTTATAAAGATTGAGGTGATTCGTATGAAGACAAAAAAGAATAATAAACAGATGAGATGTCCATACTGCGGTGCAACAGTGATGCTGCGTGATGCCAGTGTTGTATACGGGAAAAATGCTTTGGAAAAGAAGGTCTATGTTTGCTCAAACTATCCATCTTGTGATTCTTATGTAGGCGTATTGCCACATAGCAATGAACCCAAAGGGACGTTAGCCAATGGAGAATTACGCAATTTAAGAATCCATGCCCATCATGTCTTTGATGAGATTTGGAAAAGAGGCATAATGAGCCGAAAAGATGCTTATCGTTGGATGAGAGATCAATTTTTTATGACAGGGGAGCAAGCTCATATCGGAAATTTCTCTGAATATATGTGTCAACGACTCATGGAGAAAAGCCAAGCATTATTGGAACAACATAACAAAGGAACGGGAGGGAAAAAGAATGAATATACATTTGAATGCAGAACAAAGAAAAATGGTAGAAGAAAATTTGTCGGTGATACAAAAAGTCATCAGCAAACATGTTATGCTCAATGAATCTGTAGATGGGATGGGGTATGATGACATTTATCAGATTGGCAGTATTGGTCTATGTAAAGCAGCAGTGACATATCGCAGTGGAAGCGATGCGTCTTTTCAAACCTATGCTTTTTCCGTGGTACGAAATGAGATTTATAATCATCTGCGCAGTATTGTAAACAAACAAAAAGCAAAATTGACAGATATTGCGGAAGAACAGGCACTGGTATCATCAGAGCAGACACCGGAAGAGAGGATAGAGGATCAAGCAGCGCTGGATGCACTTCGCTTATCAAAGGAACGATATCAAGGTGTGGCAAAATGCGGAATTGAAGCCTTAGAACTGAAACTGAAAGGATACAGTGGTGCGGAAATCGCAAAAATGTATCAGGTAAAGCCTAATTATATCGCTGCTTGCATTTGCAGAGCTGTAAAGTATCTGAAGAAGGATAAGGTGTTTTTCGCGGACTTAGGAAAATAACGAAATTTGTTGTAGTTGATATACTCGATTTTGTATCAGATAAATAAAGGAGGAAGAGAACATGATTCAGTTATATGCGGCAGTTGGAAGATATCATATTGAGGTTCAGCCAAATGGCAAAAAAATACCCATTGTTACTGTTGGGATCAATGAATGTGCTTTAACCATAGAAGAGATGGTCCTTTGGTCCAGCCTGATCTGGAACATCCTGACAAAAGAGGAACTAGAAGAAAGTTATAAAAGAAAAGCAGAGAAATCTGGCGTTGATCCAAATACTTTTGAAAATACTTTGCAGCGAATGGAAGGGAGAAACCTAGTTGCAAGTGCGAAAGCGATAAAGGGCGATGAGGCTTTATATCAACTTCTTGCAAACCTTTATGTGGTTCCTATCACAAGTAGCTTTTCTACAAAAGTAAAAGCGTTTCTGCATTTGATATTTTGCGAGAAAGTACCATTTTCCGCAGCAAAATTAGTTTTTCAAAAAGAATCCTATGACCAGATGCAGCAGAAAGTAATCCATTTGTCTAAGCAAACGCTGTTGTCTAGTGCAGAGATTTTGAAATGTATCGAAACAGGTGTGACAGATGTATCCACCAGTGAAAAGGTTCTGGATGCATTGTATGATGATGATTTCAGTACCTGCGATAATCTGGGACTTTTTATGCGATTTTATGACCATTACAGAGAGATCCTGGAAGCAGTGGCAACATTGTACTTGAGCAGGAATATTGTATTTGATAAATTAAAATGACAACAATAATTTTATAGAATGATTATCAGTTGGGTTGTGTCTTTACTAACGTAATTTTGGTATATAAATTATTTAAGTTAATCATATGAAAAGGGTTATTCCCCATATTTTGTGACAACAACCCTTTTAAAATTGAATTTAAGATAAGGTTTAGTTTTAATGATATATAGCAATTTGAGGTAAGAAGCTAAATTAATTAAACAATATTAAATTCAATTTCACTATAGTATGCATGGCTATTTCCGCTACCTGCTTCCCATTCATACCAAATTGTCATGACTTTGAGTCGATCATCTTTACTCTTCATCAGGCTCAGATATTTATTGATTTCTCTGTAAGTCAGGGCATCCTGGATAATTTCAATACATTCAGCAACTGTCATTGCAATAGCCAGTGCAGGTGCAACTTCGGGTGCAATAATTGCAGCAAGATCCAAAATAATTGTGTCTGCTGCTGCATCTTTACATTGATCCCAAATATCACCAACAGAAGAATTTTCAAATTCATCTTTTGTGGTGTATTCTTTTAACAATTCTTTAACTCCATCGTGATTCAGAATAACAGTACTTGCATCAACCATTGTAGAACTCATATAGCATTTCTCCTTTACATTTATTTTTGAACAACTTACTATATATCATGCTTCTTACTTGTTGTTCTAATATAAAAGAGAGTTTCAATGTATAAATGTTAACCTAAATTTTGTTTTTTTACAGAGTTTGCAATTCTTTCCATGGTTTCTTGATCTAAATTTCCACGTAAAAAAAATGTCCACGAGTCTTTTGTCCAAAATAATGTATTTTCCAGATCGCCTTCCTGAAAATAATATACTTCAGTTTGATAATTTTGACTGTCATTTATAATGCTTTGCTTTTTGTTATACTCGGCATCGTTTGACTGAATAAACCATAATACTTCCGATTTGATATTTTCAGCTCTTAATGAGGCCAAATGTTTCTCTTGATATAAGTGTTGAAAATAATATTCTGTGACTTCAGTATTATTAGTTGTATTTTTTCGATTTTCGGCATGGAAAAGAGTATATTTTTCTGGAATATTTTCAGGAAAATAAAATTCACATGGAGAACTTTCGATAAAATCTTGTTTCATTCTATCCCATTCTTCTTCACTTAATGTTTTCCAGTTGATAGTTTCGCTCTCTTGTTTTTCACGCATTGATGTAAGCCGGTTAGTAAGAACATAAGTTACGATAAATAGCACGAAAACTGAAATTAAAATAATTCTAAATGTATTTTTCATCATTTAACCTCATTTCTTTTTTAATTTGGAAAATAGTTAATGTTATTTTTTAAATCACCTACTTTTATATATAAATTTGTTTCATGAATTTGAATAGCTTTTAATACCCAGAAAGTTACTATACGAATAAAGATCATTATCCGTTTATAGACTGCTCTTTACCATTTCTATCTATATATGTATTGAAAATAAGAAAAAGGGACAATCGTTTAATAAAATTAGGTGGTTACTAATAATATAGATGTTGACATATATAAATAAATAGTTCAACTGTTCTGGTTGCTATTTGGACTATAGTCAATAAAAAAGACACGATTTTTAAATATATT
>ENA-OPRR01000335-OPRR01000335.1-human-gut-metagenome-genome-assembly--contig:-NODE-335-length-51819-cov-3.835677_pt1 | contig 51819 bp, 44 predicted proteins | sample MGYA00241796_ERZ501883 | MGnify/ENA primary metagenome ERZ501883 (study PRJEB25962, sample SAMEA2042406) | human gut metagenome | biome: human gut; feature: human-associated habitat; material: faeces...
CAATCTTCTTTTTCTCCAATATTTTCTTTTCCTTGCATTTTATTTGAATTTACTATTTTTTCTTTTAACTTTTGTTTTTTATCTTTTATGGTTTCTTGCATTTGTTTGCTTTTTTCAATTCTATTACGTTTTTCTTTTATTTGTTCACTTGTAAGTATTGCTGCAAAAAATGCAAACAAAATCCATCCACCTACAATACATATATCTGCTAAATTAAATTTTGGAAAATTAATAATAGGGGATATGTCTATAAAGTCTACTACTCCGTCCTCTAAAAATTCTATCTATTAAATTACTAATTCCACCTGCTAAAACAAGAGATAAAGCTGTACTTGCTTTAATTTCTACTTTTTCTCTATTAACAACTAGAAATCTTATTAATAAAAATATAACAATAATATTTATTAGTAAAAATGTGCTAGTTTCTGAGGCAATGCCAAAAGCTCCTCCTGTATTTTTTATATATGTAAAATTTAGCACACCTTTTATAACCTCTATAGTTCCTTCATTGGTTATTGATATAGCAATAGCTTTTATAATTTGATCTAATAATATAATTAAACAAATAAATATTATTGTTAACTTTGACCTTGTTATGAAATGTTTTTTATCCATACTTCCTCATTTCAATTTAATCTTCATTTCTTTGATAAAATACAAAGTTGTTATCACCATATAGTTCTATATATTTATCATTTCTTGATATAAACATATTTAGCTTTGAATTTTTTCTTATTAAAACGTGAGTTATATCATATTCTTCAAATTTATTTTCATAATATACACCTATATTTGATGTATTTATATAATCTGAGAAAATATCTTTTCCTTCATATTTACCATCATCATTTTTTTCTCCATTAAATTGTGGTGTATATAAATCTGCCCTTGAATCTACAAATACTGGAATTCCTCTAAATAATAAATAACTTCCATAATTATATTCATTATAAATTTTCATAGTAGATAAGTCTACATTTTCTATAATATAATCAGATGCTTTTACAGGATATGTATTTTCATCTACAAATTTATCATCTAATTTTGGTTTTAATATATTAAAACTAATTAATATTACAACTAAAATAGTTATTGCTTTTCCATATATAGTATTTATTGATTTTAATAATTTTTCCTCTCCACCAGCATCATATTTATCAAAAAAACTAGCTACAATTCTTGCAAAAATTATTCCACCTATAATGTCAAACATAGAAACTTGTCTTCTAGACATAAACGATAAATATAAGAGTCCACCTAGCATAAACAAGTCACATAGTTTTATTTTTGTATCTGTAAAAGTAATTAAGCCTAAAACTAAAATTATACAAATTATCATTTCCATATTGTTTATTAATGTAAGTGGTTGATGCTCACTTATATTGTCCATTGTATTTCCTTCCATTGTTTTAGAAAGATATGTATAAGGAGTATCTCCAAGTGGAGTTAAAAGTCCTGTAAAAGCACAAATAACCATAATTAATATAAGCCATTTAACTGCATCTTGTTTTTCTATTACTATCTTATATGGGTTATTTCTTCTCTTTTCTGCACTTTTTTCAGATTTATCATGTGACTTTTCTATTTCTATAATTTTATTTTTAATTTTTTCTATTTTTTCATCTAAGTCTTTTATTTCTTTTTTATTTAACTTTGCTTTTTCTAAACTTTTTAATCTGTTTTCTTTAAATTTTTTGTTAATTTTGTATCCTAGTTTTGATGTACTAATAAGTGCTATCATGTATTGGGCAACATATGGTAAGTATAAAACAAAATAAAATGGCCAAACTGCTACATGCAAATTAGCAATTAATATAGATATAATTATTAAACCTATAGCATATCGCTTTTTCTTGGAAGCTATAAACTCTTCTATAAACAGCACTGTTAGTGCAAACAATATAAATGTAACAAGCTGTGCTCTTGCTGTAATAAAGTTTTTAAGTAAATACATTATGCCCATTGTAATTAAAAATGATGTTATGTGATGTTTACTTATTTTTACACATGCCATATATATAACTAATCCTAGTGTTATAGATAATATCACTGTTAAAATATATATTGCTGTAAATCCACCTATTCCAATATTTTCTCCCAGTTGATATACTAAATATGTACCTACATCATATAACCAATGTGGATATGTATATTCCAAATCTTCATGCCATGAAAAATGGTCTTTCATATCTATTGTTCCTGTTTCTACAATGTCTTTTCCTATTGCAATTGTATAATATGTGTCATTTTGAAATGTTACAGGTGTTAATGCTATGCTAAATATTATTATTGCAAAAATAGCTAAAATATTGAATTTTATTTTATTAGTTTTTATGCTTTTTTCATTTGTTATAGTTTCTTTGTCTTTTTTATTATCTAATTTATCTTTATTTTTCTCTTCCATAGTCTGCCTTTCTTTATTTTTAGTTTGCTACATTATATCAAAAAAGCACCTGTTAATACAAGTGCTTTTGTTGAATTATAAAATTGTTTACATCCTTTTTTACAACGCTCTAAAATTAGTTTCTTCTAATTTTCTAAATCTTGAAAAAGTGATTTATCTACAATTTTTTAAATCTAAAAAATGATTTATTTCTAATTTTCCAAACTTTTAAAAATCAATTTATATATAATTTTAAAAATCTAAAAAAATGATTTATTTCTAATTTTCAGCTTGTTGGAATATTGCGTCAAATTCGTCTCCGGCTATTTTTTCTTTTTCTAATAATACACCTGCTACTTTGTGTAATTTGTCTTCGTTTGCACTTAATAATTCTGTTGCTTTTTTGTAACAAGCATCTATTATATTTTTAATTTCCTCATCTATTACTGCTGCTGTTTCTTCAGAATATTCTTTAGCATGTGCTATATCTCTTCCTAGGAATACTTCTTCTTGGTTTCCTCCTAAAGTAATTGTTCCTATTCTTGCGCTCATACCATATTTTGTTACCATATCTCTTGCAATTTTTGTTGCTCTTTCTATATCATTACTTGCACCTGTAGATATATCATCTAGTATTAATTGTTCTGATGCTCTTCCTCCAAGTAAAGATATTATTGTTTCTAACATTTCTGTTCTAGACATAAAGTTTTTATCTTCTGTAGGTCTATACATAGTATATCCTCCAGCCATTCCTCTTGGAATAATAGATATTTCATGTACAGGATCTTGTGTTGCTAAAAATCTACTTACTACTGCATGACCTGCTTCATGGTATGCTACCAATTTTTGCTCTTTATCACTTCTAACTCTTGTTCTCTTTTCTGGTCCCATTGTTACCTTAACCATTGCATCTTCTACTTCTGCCATTGTAATTTGGTTTAAGTTCCTTCTAGCTGCTAATAATGCTGCTTCATTTAATACATTTTCTAAGTCTGCTCCTGAAAATCCAGAAGTATTTTTTGCTATTGTCTTTAAGTCTACATCTGAAGCTAATTTTTTCTTTCTACTATGAACTTCTAATATTTGTTCCCTTGCCTTTACATCTGGGTTTGATACTACTATTTGTCTATCAAATCTGCCTGGTCTAAGTAAAGCTTTATCTAAAACATCTGGTCTATTTGTTGCTGCTAAAACTATAACACCTTCATTTGCTGTAAATCCATCCATTTCAACTAACAATTGATTTAATGTTTGTTCTCTTTCATCATGTCCTCCACCAAGACCTGCACCTCTTTGACGTCCTACAGCATCAATTTCATCTATAAATATAATACATGGTGCTTTTTTCTTAGCTTCATCAAATAAGTCTCTAACACGTGATGCACCAACACCTACAAACATTTCTACGAAATCGGAACCACTTATAAAAAAGAATGGAACTCCTGCTTCGCCTGCAACTGCTTTTGCTAAAAGAGTTTTACCTGTACCTGGTTGACCAACTAGTAATACTCCTTTTGGTATTCTTGCACCCATATCTGTAAATTTCTTTGGGCTTTTTAAAAATTCTACTATTTCTTCTAGCTCTTCTTTTTCTTCATCTACACCTGCTACATCATTAAATGTAACTCTTCCTTTTTCTCCTGGATTTATCATTCTAGCTTTGCTTTTGCCAAAAGACATTGTCTTACTTCCGCCAGCTCCACCTTGATTAATTCCACCCATTAATAAGAACCAGAATATAAAGAATATTATTAATATTCCAAATGGTGTTAATAGTTGTAAAATTATCATAAATATAGATTGATCTTCTTCTGTAACAGTTATCGTTCCTGCTTTCATACTCTCGTCTAATGATGTCATTAAATTATCTACACTTGGTATATTTACCTCTTTTGGAACATTATCATTTGTTAATTCTACAATTGCTGTAGTACCATCATATGATAATTCTACTTCTTTTACCTCTCCTGACTCTATTTTACTTATTAATTCAGAATATGCTAGCTTGTTATCTGTATTACTTAAAATTGAAGAAATTAATACAATTAGTATAATTCCAATTATTAGCCACATTGCTAATGTCTTTATTCCATTTTTCAAAACTAAACTCCTCCTATTTAACTCATAAATATAACACAATGCAATATATCATAGATTGTTTTTCTTTTCAAGTATTTTTTGTACTTTTTTATTCTGAAACCCTATACAAATCAATATTTTCCTACGGAAGGTTGTTATAGCTTAATAAAAAAAACTTTCCCTTTTTTTATAAAAATTTTTACATTTTTATTAGGAATTAGATATTTATTTCCAATATTTTTTTCACATAATTTAATCATGTCTTCCACATTTATCTTTTCTATACCTTTTGTAGTACCTAAAAGCTTATTTATAGTATATAATAATACCCTAGATTTTATTACATATTCCAATTTATTAAACTTTTTTAAGTCTAATATTATTTGTTGTTCCACTGTTTTTTTTATATTTGTTTTATTTATATCATTTAGTTCTGTTATATTTCCATTTTTCTGACTTGCATTTTCTTCTTGGTTTGTTCCTATATTAGTATTTTTATCTATTATGTTATGTGTTTCTTTATTAACATTTTCAAATATAACTAAATTTTTATATTCGTTTTTTACAATTTCACTAAAATATTTGGCATCTTGCCTTGCTAAAACAGCTAATCTATTTAATGACTCTACAATGTTTGGGTTGAATTCTTTTTTTATGTACGGAATTAGTAAATTTCTTATTTTATTTCTTGTATATATATTGTCATTATTAGTTTTATCAAACTTTGGATCTAGTTTATTTTCTTCACAATATGCCTCTATTTTATCTCTTGAGCACTCTATTAAAGGTCTTATAAATTTTCCTCTTATAGGTTCTATTCCCTTTAATCCTTCTAAACTTGCGCCTCTCATTAAATTCATTAATACTGTTTCTGCATTATCATTTTCGGTATGTGCTATTGCAATTTTGTCTGCAGATACTTTATTTGCAACATAATTAAAAAAATCATATCTTACTATTCTTCCCATTTCTTCTGTGCCTAGTTTTTGTTGTTTAGCCATTTCTAGCACATTTGCCATCTTTACAAAACATTTAATATTATTTTTTTCACAATATTGCTTTACATACTCTGTTTCTGAATCCGCTTCTTCCCTAATCATATGATTTATATGTGCTACAAATAATTCTAAATTAAATTTCTCTCTTATATTTTTAAGCACATTTAAAAGACACATTGAATCTGGCCCACCAGATACTGCAACAACAATTTTATCTCCATTATTTATTAAATTATATTTTTTTATTGTATTTAAAACTATCTCTTCCAATTTTCTTTCCTTCTTAAATATTAAATTATATAACCTTGTTTATTCTAATTTTTCTATATTGTTTTCCACAACTTTTCAATATTTGTTAATAACTTAAAATCAAAAGCGAGGCAATTACAATTTATGCCTCATCCCTCTCTATATTTATCTATATTTGCAAATTTAGTATAGTTTCCAAGCCATAATAATTCTACTGTTCCTGTAGAACCTGCTCTATGTTTTGCAAGAATTACTTCTGCTATATTTTTTTTCTCACTATCTTCATTATAATAATCATCTCTATATAAAAACATAACTATATCTGCATCTTGCTCTATAGAACCAGATTCACGAAGGTCTGAAAGCATAGGTCTATGGTCTGGTCTTTGTTCTGGAGCTCTTGATAATTGTGAAAGTGCTATAACAGGTACATTTATCTCTTTTGCTAAAATTTTTAAAGACCTACTGATTTCTGCAATTTCTTGCTCACGGCTGCCACCTCTTTTACCACTACCTTGTACTAATTGCAAATAATCTATAACAACTAAACCTATATTTTTTTCTATTTTCATTTTTCTACATTTTGCTCTTATTTCCATTATAGAAATACCTGGTGTGTCATCTATATAAATGTTTGCCTCTGAAAGTTCTCCAGAAGCTGCTGCAAGCTTGCTCCATTCCTCATCATCAATTTTTCCAGTTCTTACTTTATTACTATCTACCATTGCTTCACTACATAAAATTCTACTTGTCATTTGCTCTTTAGACATCTCTAAACTAAATATAGCTACCGGAACTTTTGCGCGTACTGCCGCATTTGTTGCAATATTTAACGCAAATGCAGACTTTCCCATTGCAGGTCTTGCTGCAACTAAAATTAAATCTGAATTATGAAGTCCTGATGTTCTAAAGTCTAAATCTGAAAAACCTGTTGGTATACCTGTAATACGTTGTTTTTGATTATATAATTGCTCCAATTCTGTAAAAGTTTCTACTAATATATCTTTAATTGGTGTATAACCTTTTTGGTTCTTTTTTTGCATTACTTCAAAAATTTTCTTTTCTGCACCATCTATAATTCCGTCTACCTCTTGTGTTTGGTCATAACCTAAAGTTATTATCTCATTTGCTGTTTTTATTAAATTCCTAAGTACAGATTTTTCTTCTACTATTTTTATATATTGTTCTACATTTGCTGTGGTTGGAACTTTATCTGGTAATTCTGCTATATATTCAAGTCCCCCAACTGCTTCAAACTTGCCCATTGAAGATAGTTCTGATTTTAAAGTAATAATATCTATTGGTTCACTTCTTCCATATAAATTTAATATAGCTTCAAATATTGTACGATTATCTTCTCTATAAAAATCTTCTGGTTTTAAAACTTCAATAGCAGCTGAAACAGCTTCTTTATCTGTAAGCATACTACCAATTACAGCTTGCTCTGATTCTACATCATTTGGTGGTATTTTTCCTAGCTCCATTGCAATTCTTCCTCTCATATTAGATTCTAATATTAAGCACTAATTACATCTACTTTTAAGTTTCCTATAATTCCTTCATATAATTTTATATTTATTGTAATAGTTCCTAATGTTTTTATTGTATCTTTTATTTCTATTTTTTTCTTATCTATGTCAAAATTATATTGCTTTTTTAATTCATCTGAAATTTCTTTTGCGGTAACTCCACCAAATATTTTTCCATTTTCTCCGGCTTTTACTTTTACTTTTAAAAGTATTCCTTTTAATTTTTCTGCCATTTTCATAGCTTCTTGTTTTTCTACATCTTTTCTATAATCATTAGAAGCTTGTTTTGCTTTTAATTTCGCTAAATTTTCATTATTTGCTTCTAAAGCTAATTTTTTTGGAAATAAAAAATTTCTTGCATATCCATCACTTGCATTAATTATCTCATCTTTTTTACCAACGCCTTTTATGTTTTCTAGTAATATAACTTTCATTTTGTGCCTCCTTAATTATAATAATTTATTAAATAACTCAATATATTATCTATGTTTGCCAATGAAATTATATATAATAAACGCATGTGACATTGACTAGCGGATTGAAAATTAAAAATTGTTTTTGCAGGAGAAAAGGGAATCTCAATCTGTGTATTGAGGGCGCTTTTCGACGAAAAATACAATTTGTATTTGCAAAGGAGTCTGTCCGTCACAAGTGAATTATATATAATTTCATTGTCAAAATATAATACTTTAAACATTTTAATATATAAATATATAAGCATATAATCATTTAATAATTTAATAATTTGAATATCTAATATTATAAAAATTGCAAAAATATATACATATAACAATTACAATATTTATATTATAAATTTGTTTTTTATAATATTTAACTTAAAATCTCACTAAAATACTCATTAATTCTATTTATAAGTTCTTGCTTTACTTCTTCTATAGTCATACCTTCTACTTGGGCTCCTGCTAACGTTATATGCCCTCCGCCTCCAAGTTTCTCTAGTATTAATTGAACATTTATATCTCCAATTGACCTACCACTTATATAAATTTTGTCTCCACTATTTCCTATAACAAATGATGCTGTAACATTACTTATTGTTAAAAGTTCATCTGCTGCTTTTGCACAAATAATATTTACATTTTTGTCTTGCTCTTCGCAAATAGCTATTGCAATTGTATCATTTGTTATTTCTGCTTTAGCAACTATTTTTGATATTTTATTATATGTTTCTAAGTCACTTTGAAACCATTTTTTTACTGTTATAATGTCAACTCCACATTTTCTTAAATAAGCTGCTGCTTCAAATGTTCTAACTCCTGTTTTAAATGTAAAGTTTTTAGTATCCATCATTATTCCTGCATATAATGCTTCTGCCTCAAGCTCTGTAAGTTTAACATCAACTTCTGAATATTCTATAATTTCTGTTACTAGCTCTGCAGCAGATGATGCATAAACTTCGTGGAATGTTAACATTGCATCATCTATAAAGTCTGTACTTCTTCTATGATGGTCTATGATTACAATTTTACTTGTTTCTTTTAATAATTCTGGTACATCAACATATGTTCTTTTGTCTGTGTCTACTATTACTAGTAATGTCTCTGGGGAAATTTTGGCTATTGACTCATTTTTATTTATAATTACATTTTTATAGTTTTCGTCTTCTCCTAAGGTTTCTATAAAATTTGCCAAACTTAATCCATATGATGTATTTACTATATATGCTGGTTTTCCTAGATCTGCTGCAAGCCTATATATACCCATACTTGAACCAATTGAGTCTATATCTCCATTTGTATGCCCCATTATCATTACATCTTTAGACTCTAAAATAAGTTCTCTTAAAGCATGTGATACAATTCTTGCTTTTACTTTTGTACGTTTTTCTAATTCTTGTGTTCTACCTCCAAAGAAAGTATATTTTTCGTCTTCTCTAAGTACTGCTTGATCTCCACCACGTCCTAAAGCTATATCTAATGTAGCTTGTGCTGACTTATATTTCTCATAATTGCTATATCCTTCATTTGAAAATGCTATGCTTAGTGTAAATTGAAAGGCATTATTATTATCTAATTCTTTTATTTCATCTAATATGTTAAACTTGCAATCTTTCATAAGTTTTACATATTTTTTCTCTAAAATACAGACAAAAGTATCTCTATCTGATTTTATTGCTAATCCATTAAAATTACTTACCCATTTATATATACGTTTTTCAATTTCTGCAATAATTTGTGGTTTATCTTGATTATCTATTCTTTGAATTATTTCTTCATAATTGTCTATCATTAAAATTCCAATATAAATGTTAGAGTCTTCACACTTTTTTCTTAATCTTACTAATTCTGTATTGTCTATAAAATATAAAGTTACCATATATTCATTTTTAGAATTTGTATATTTACCATATACTTTATAAGTTTTATTTCCAATTTCTATTTTTTTATTTATAAGGTGTTTTGAATCTTCATCATTATTTTCTATTTCTAGTTTTATTTCTCTTAATAAATCGGATAATTTAGTATTTATATCGACATTTATAAATTCATTAACAAATGTGCTACTTCTCCATATTACATTTCCATTTGTTTCTGCAATAATTAGTGGAAAAGGCGAATTTATTAAAGTAGTTTTTGCTGCTTTATCACTACTTAAAGTTAAATCTTTTATATGATTTGATAACTCTGATTTCCTTTTTCTGTCACTCCATATAGTGTACGCTATGATTAATGTATAAGTAATAACTGATGGTATAATAAATCTTATATCACCTATACATAATAATATTAATAAAATTAATATTATTACTAAATATATTTTTGTCCTTGAGACTAACCTATCAAATATTTTTTTATTGCTACTGGACATATTATTCTCCTTTTTATAATTTCCTTAATAGTATAACATAAATCTCAATTTTTTTCAATGCTTGAAACATATGCGAAAAGGCAAAATATACTAATTTCTATTTAAAATCAGTATATTTTGTTTTTTCTTTTATATTTAAATTTACAATAATTTTATAACATTTGTTACTTATTAGTTATATTAAAATTGATAAACGTTATATTTTATAGTAAAACAAGGTCTTACAATTTAATTCAAATTGTAAGACCTTGTTTCAATTTTCTATTCTGCCTCTTCAGTCTGTTCTGTACTTATATGTACATTTCTATATTGTTTCATTCCTGTTCCTGCTGGAATTAGTTTTCCTATAATAACATTTTCTTTTAGTCCTATTAATTCATCTGTCTTGCCTTTTACAGCTGCTTCTGTAAGAACTCTAGTTGTTTCTTGGAATGATGCTGCTGATAAGAAGCTTTCTGTAGCAAGTGATGCTTTTGTAATACCTAGTAGTACTCTCTTGCATGTTGCTGGTCTTCCACCTGCTGCTACAACTCTTTCATTTTCATCTTCAAAGTCGTGTACATCTACTAAAGAACCTGCAAACATAGATGTGTCTCCATTGTCTTCTACTCTTACTTTCTTAAGCATTTGTCTTGCAATAACTTCAATATGCTTATCATTAATGTCAACACCTTGGTTTCTATATACTTTTTGAACTTCTTGTACTAAGTATTCATATACTCCTTCTGTTCCATTTATTGCTAATATTTCGTTTGGATTTATAGAACCTTCTGTAATTGGTTGACCTGCTGAAATTTTGTCTCCATCTTTTACTTTTAACTTAGCTCCAAATGGTATTGTATATGTCTTTGCATCATCCTTAGATTGTACTGTAACTTCTTTCTTCTTTTTGTCGTCTGATACAGAAATTTTACCATCTATTTCAGAAATTATAGCTAATCCCTTTGGTTTTCTAGCTTCAAATAGCTCCTCAACCCTTGGAAGACCTTGTGTAATATCTGCAACACCTGCAACACCACCAGAGTGGATAGTTCTCATTGTAAGCTGTGTACCAGGTTCCCCAATTGATTGGGCTGCAATTATACCAACTGCTTCTCCTATATTTACTTCTTGTCTTGTTGCTAATCCCATACCATAACATTTGCTACATACACCATGTTTTGTTCTACATCCTATTACAGAACGTACTTGAACTTTATCTAATCCTGCTGCAACAATCTTCTCTGCTATAGCATCTGTAATCATTGTGTCTTTATCTACTATAATCTCTTTTGTTGTAGGGTCTTTAATATCTTTTAATGGATATCTACCTACTAATCTTTCATGTAAACCTTCTATTATTTGGTTTCCATCTTTTATATCAAATATTTCTATTCCTTCTTTTGTTCCACAATCTTCTTCTCTAACAATGATATCTTGAGAAACATCTACTAGTCTTCTTGTTAGATATCCAGAGTCTGCTGTTCTTAATGCTGTATCTGCTAAACCTTTTCTGGCACCATGCGCAGAAATAAAGTACTCTAGTGCATCTAGACCTTCTCTAAATGATGACGTAATAGGAATTTCTACTGTTTTACCTGTTGTACTTGCCATAAGACCACGCATACCTGCAATTTGTCTTAATTGGTTTATGTTACCTCTGGCTCCAGATTGTGACATCATATAAACTGGGTTTAAGTCATCAAAGTTATCTTTCATTGCACCTGTAACTTTGTCTGTAGCTTTTTCCCATATATTAATTACAGATTGATATCTTTCTTCTTCTGTAATTAAACCACGTTTATATTGTTTTAATACATTATTTACTTCTTCATTAGCTGCTGCTAATATATCTTTCTTAGCAGGTGGGACTTTAACATCATCAACTGAAACTGTAATAGCTCCTGTTGTAGAATATTTAAATCCTGTTGCTTTGATATAGTCTAGTAAAACTGCTGCTTCACTTAATCCATGTTTATTAATACATTTTTCAATTATTTTACCTAAGTTTTTCTTAGATACTGTAAAGTTTAATTCTGGTTCAAATGCTGTTTCTGGGTTTTCTCTATTTACAAAGCCTAGGTCTTGAGGAATTCCCTCATTGTAAATAAGTCTTCCAACAGTTGTTTCAACTGTTTTGCTTCTCATTTCTCCATCTATTTCTCTATACATTCTTACATGTATTTTAGCATGCATTCCTAGTTCTTTGTTTTCATATGCAATAACCGCTTCTTCTTTTGAAGAATAGTAGTTCCCTTCTCCTTTTTCACCTTCAATTATCATTGTTAAGTAGTAAGCACCTAAAATCATATCTTGTGTAGGTACTGTAACTGGTTTACCATCTTGAGGTTTTAAAAGGTTGTTAACAGAAAGCATTAAATATCTTGCTTCTGATTGTGCCTCTGGTGATAATGGTAAATGTATAGCCATTTGGTCTCCGTCGAAGTCGGCATTAAAAGCTGTACAAACTAATGGGTGTAATTTTATTGCTCTACCTTCTACTAAAACTGGTTCAAATGCTTGAATTCCTAATCTATGTAGTGTTGGAGCACGGTTTAGTAATACTGGATGATCTTTTATAACATCTTCTAATATATCCCATACTTCTGGTTTTAATCTTTCAACCATTCTTTTTGCATTTTTAATATTATGAGCTATACCACGTCCAACTAATTCTTTCATAACAAATGGTTTAAATAACTCAACTGCCATTTCTTTTGGAACACCACATTGATAAATTTTAAGTTCTGGTCCAACAACGATAACAGAACGTCCAGAATAGTCAACACGTTTTCCAAGTAAGTTTTGACGGAATCTACCTTGTTTTCCTTTTAATAAATCTGATAAAGATTTTAATGCTCTATTACCAGCTCCTGTAACAGGTCTTCCACGTCTTCCATTGTCTATTAATGCATCTACAGATTCTTGTAACATTCTTTTTTCATTTCTTACAATTATTTCTGGTGCACCTAATTCTAGTAATCTTTTTAAACGGTTATTTCTATTTATTACTCTTCTATATAAATCATTTAAGTCTGATGTAGCAAATCTACCACCATCTAATTGAACCATTGGTCTCAAATCTGGTGGAATTACTGGAACTACATTCATAACCATCCATTCTGGCCTATTACCAGATAATCTAAAAGATTCTACTGTATCTAGTCTTTTTACTAGCTTTGCTCTCTTTTGCTCACTAGCCTTTTCTAATTCTTTCTTTAATTTAGCAGATAATTTATCTAAGTCTATTTCTTCTAATAATTTTCCTACTGCTTCTGCTCCCATTTGAGCTTTAAAAGAGCCTTTACCATATTTTTCTTCTGCTTCATGGTATTCTTTTTCTGATAAAACTTGACCTTTCATTAATCCTGTTGAACCTTTATCTAATACTAAATATGAAGCAAAATATATAACTTTTTCTAAGCTTCTTGGCGAAACATCTAGCATTAATCCAATTCTACTTGGAATTCCTTTAAAATACCAAATATGTGCAACTGGTGCTGCAAGTTCAATATGTCCCATTCTTTCTCTTCTTACTTTTGCTTTAGTTACCTCAACACCACATCTATCACAAACTATTCCTTTATATCTTACCCTTTTATATTTTCCACAATGACATTCCCAATCTTTAGTTGGTCCAAATATTCTTTCGCAGAATAAACCATCTTTTTCTGGTTTTAGTGTTCTATAGTTAATAGTCTCTGGTTTTTTTACTTCTCCATGTGACCATTCTCTTATTTTTTCATCTGATGCTAATCCTATTTTTAATTTATTAAAATTTTGTAGCTCTTCCACTATTTAGCCCCCTATTAATCTTATTTTTGTAAAGACTACCTCTTTTCTTTACTTTTAAGTTTTTTTACTATGACTAGCTATATAATTAGCACTGCTGTACAATTCCTTATTGTTATTATATAGCTATCATAATAAAGGCTATTTAATTTTATTATATATTTGTTTTAATTTATAAATTATTTTCAATTATTCATCTATATCATCATATAAGTCTTGCTCATCTAACAAATTATCCTCTGCTAAATCACTATCGTCTTCCATTAATAAGTCATCCGCATCTTCATCTAAGTCTTCAAATAGTGCATCACTATCATCTTCATCTGGCATAACGGCATCATCTTCTGTATATCCATCTAGTTCGCTTTCATCAACTACTCCATCACTTCTATGTTCATCTATATTAAAGTCAATTCCATCTTCAATATTTTCTTTTAATTCTAGTTCTTGGTTATCTTCTGAATATAAACGTACATCTAATCCAAGTGATTGAAGTTCTTTTACTAAAACCTTAAATCCTTCTGGAACACCTGGTTCTGGAACATTTTCTCCTTTTACAATTGACTCATATGTTTTTACTCTTCCAACAACATCATCCGATTTTACAGTTAACATTTCTTGTAAAGTATAAGCTGCACCATATGCCTCTAATGCCCAAACTTCCATCTCTCCAAAACGTTGTCCACCAAATTGTGCTTTACCACCTAAAGGTTGTTGTGTAACTAATGAGTATGGTCCTGTTGAACGAGCATGTATCTTATCATCTACTAAGTGGTGTAGCTTTAACATGTACATTACACCAACTGTAATTGGATGGTCAAATGGTTGCCCTGTTCTACCATCATATACTACTGTTTTTCCATCTCTGCTAAGACCTGCTTCTTCTAGTAAATCTTCTATTTCTGTATCTGCTGCACCATCAAATACTGGTGTTGCAACTTTCCATCCAAGCGCCTTAGCTGCCATACCTAAGTGTACCTCTAAAACTTGACCTAAGTTCATACGAGAAGGAACACCTAATGGGTTTAGTACTATATCTACTGGTGTACCATCTGGTAAAAATGGCATATCTTCTTCTGGTAATATTCTTGAAATAACACCCTTGTTACCATGACGTCCAGACATTTTATCACCAACAGAGATTTTTCTCTTTTGGGCAATATAACATCTAATTACTTGATTTACACCAGGTCCTAGTTCATCTGAATTTTCTCTTGTAAATACTTTTACATCTACTATTGTTCCTGATTCACCATGTGGTACACGAAGTGATGTATCTCTAACTTCTCTAGCCTTTTCACCAAATATTGCACGAAGTAATCTCTCTTCTGCTGTCAGTTCTGTTTCTCCTTTTGGAGTAACTTTACCAACTAAAATATCTCCTGGTCTTACTTCTGCACCTATACGTATAATTCCATTTTCGTCTAAATCTTTTAGACCATCATCTGAGATATTTGGAATATCTCTTGTAATTTCTTCTGGTCCTAATTTTGTATCACGACATTCACAGTCATATTCTTCTATATGTATTGATGTGTAAACATCTTCTTTTACTAATCTTTCGCTAATTAATACAGCATCTTCATAGTTATAACCTTCCCATGTTGTAAATGCTATTAAAACATTTCTTCCAAGAGCCATTTCTCCTTTATCTGTAGAAGGTCCATCTGCAATTAAGTCTCCTTCTTTTACTTTTTCTCCTGTAGTAACTACTGGCTTTTGGTTAATACATGTTCCACCATTTGTTCTTTTGAACTTTCTTAATTTATAGGTTGTAACATCACCTTTTTTATTTCTAATTTTTATTTCGTCTGCTGTAACTTTTTCTACAGTTCCGTCTTCTTTAGCTACAACCGTAATTCCAGAGTCTTTCGCAGCTCTATATTCCATTCCTGTTCCTACTATAGGTGATTCTGGTTTTAATAAAGGAACTGCTTGACGTTGCATGTTTGTACCCATTAAAGAACGTTTTGCATCATCATGCTCTAAGAATGGTATCATAGCTGCACCAACAGAAACTAATTGTTTTGGAGATACGTCCATATAGTCTACTTTATCTCTGTCTACAACTGTTATATCTGCTTGGTGTCTTACTCTTATTCTTTCATTAACAAATTTTCCATCTTCTCCAACTAGCTCTGATGCTTGTGCTATTATGTATTTATCTTCTTCGTCTGCTGACATATAGTCTATAATATCTGTTATTTTTCCTGTTTCATGATCTATTTTTCTGTATGGTGTTTCAATAAATCCATATTCGTTAATAATAGCAAATGAAGAAAGTGCTGAAATAAGTCCTACGTTTGGTCCTTCTGGAGACTCTATTGGACATAATCTACCATAGTGTGTATAGTGAATATCTCTTACCTCGAAACCTGCTCTTTCTCTAGAAAGTCCTCCAGGTCCTAATGCAGAAATTCTTCTTTTATGTGTTAACTCTGAAAGAGGGTTTGTTTGGTCCATGAATTGTGATAATTGTGAACTTCCAAAAAACTCTCTTATTGATGAGCTAATTGGTTTTGTATTAATTAATGATTGTGGTGTTACAATGTCTAAATCTTGAAGTGTCATTCTTTCGCGAACTACTCTTTCTAATCTTGTTAAACCAATTCTAAATTGATTTTGCAATAGTTCTCCAACACAACGAATACGACGATTTCCTAAATGATCTATATCGTCAATATATCCTATTCCATGGTCTATATTTAATAAATAACTAATAGAGCCAATAATGTCTTCTGTTGTAACGTGTTTTGGTATTAATTCATCTATTCTTTCTTTTATTGTGTCATGTAGTTTGTCTTTTTCTGTTGTATCTATTATAGACTTTAATACTTCGTAATTTACCATTTCTTTAATGTGTAAGTCACTTAAGTCTACATCTGGTAATATGCTGTGAATATTAACTGTACCATTTCCTATAACAACAACTTTTTTACCATTTACATTTACATTAACTACATTAATTCCAGTATCTTGAATAGCTATAGCAACATCTTCTGTTATCATATTGTCTTTTTCTACTAAAACTTCTCCTGTTTCTGGGTCTGCTATATCTTCATATGCAATTTTTCCTGTAATTCTTGTAGCTAAGCTTAATTTTTTATTAAATTTATATCTACCAACTTTGGCTAAGTCGTATCTTCTAGGGTCGAATAATAAACCATTGAATAAATTTCTAGCAGCATCTGCTGTAGGTAATTCACCTGGTCTTAATTTTTTATATATTTCAATTAATGCTTCATCTTGTGTCTTTATTGGGTCTTTTTGAAGTGTTGCTTTTATTTTTTCTTCATCACCAAAAAGCTCTGAAATTTGCTCGTCTGTTACAATTCCAAGAGCCCTTAATAGTGTAGTAACAGGTATTTTTCTTGTTCTATCTACTCTTGCATAGAATATATCATTACCATCTGTTTCATATTCTAACCATGCTCCCCTTATAGGCATAACTGTAGATGTATAAATTCTTTTACCTGATTTGTCAAATTCTGTTGCATAATAACAACCTGGTGAACGAACTAATTGGCTTACTACAACTCTTTCCGCACCATTTATAATAAAAGTACCACTATCTGTCATAACAGGGAAGTCTCCAAGATATATTTCTTGCTCTTTAATCTCGCCTGTTTCACGATTTATAAGTCTTACTTTTACATGTAATCTTGTTGCATATGTAGCATCTCTTTCCTTTGCTTCTTCTTCAGTATATTTTGTTTTTTCTTCCATGTAATAGTCCAAAAATTCTAAAACTAAATTTCCAGAATAGTCTACTATAGGTGAAATATCTTTTAATACTTCTCCAAGACCTTCTTGTATAAACCAGTCATATGAATCCTTCTGAACTTTAATAAGATTTGGTATATCGATTGAGTCACCGATTTTTGAGAAAGTTTTACGTGAGCACTTTTCATGCTTAATTTCTTTTACCAAAAAAATCACCCCTACAAAATATTAAAGCAGATTTGAAATATATATGGATTTAAAAGAAGTCCCTCTTACCTTTATAATTAGTTTACCAAATTATTAGTTTACTGCTCCCCAAACATATAATTCCGTAAGTAATAATAAAGAAATTCCTCTTCTTTATAAATTTACATAATCGACATAAAGTGGCAATAAAAAGGTTGCTGGTATGTTAACATAAATACCAACTACCTTTTTATTATTAATTTATATTACAATTTTTTATACAAAAAAGGTTTGACAAAGCAGAAGCGTATTGTTAAGAAGGGAGTGGAGCTAATAGATTAACCATGAAAAAAACTTTCTGTTGGAATTGGAAGTTTCAAGAAATTCACAGGAATGGTTTTTACTATGTGGATAAGGCAGGTCTTATTAAAGAACTGCTTGAGAATTGGGGAAAAGTAAAGCTTTTTCCCATCGTGTATATTCGCTTAAAAGATGTTGATGCAAACAGTTATAAAGTTGCGCAAGGTACGACAATCAAAATAACAAACCAAGAAGCCAGGAGACTAAAGTTTTTTTGATATTTCAATAAACATTATTAAAAGCGTACTATTATATTCATTGGTGAATATGATGTGTCTTTGGCAAAAACAAATGAACTAGCTATTATAAAAAAATAGTAAAGTTGATTCGCAGCCTATCCGGTGCGGTTTTAAAAACCAATGAAAATCTTTTTTTGTTGTCTTAGTGAGATGTCTACGTATGGATAAAGAAGATATTTTACTAGACTCAATAATTTTGATGTGTTTTCAATCAAGGATGTTGAATTTGACGAATATTTTTGCTTTACAGATACGGAAGTCCAATATATGCTCCACTACAAGAGTCAAGAGCGTATTTATGATACTGTAAAAGAATGGTATGACAGTTACCGCTTTAGAAAGGTAGACATATATTATCCATGGGATGTGGTCTGTTATTGCAGAACTCATAAAAGCAATAAAAATTTACCACCAAAAATATTGATTAGATACCAGTGAGAATGATGTGGTTAAACATTTAATAGATGGAACGGGAATTCAGAAAAATCTACCAAAATAGAAATGGAACAGTTAATTAATGATGAAAATATTCAAAAAGTGATTCATCAAGAGTTAACATATCTTGAATTATATTCTTCAATTGATAATATTAGGAATGCGCTCTTTATGACGGGATATCTCACACAACGGGTAAATTAATGAGCAATGAACTCAGTTCGGTGATTCCGAATCGAGAAATACCAAATATTTATGCAGAACAGATATTATTAATATTTAAAAATCAAGTTTCAATATATGATGCGGCGTTGGAGACTTTTTACACTTCTTTGGTAGTTGGAAATCCTCAGGAAGTGAAACAACAATTTGCTGCTTTATTGAGAAGATAGTCAGCGTCCGAGATACTTTTGGAAAAGAACCTACGAAAGAAAATTTTTATCATAGAATTTTGCTTGGCATTTTGGGTTTTAAGTCTGGATGGGCTATGACTTCTAATAAAGAATCGGGAAATGGTTTAAAAACATTATGATTTCAATGATGATGAGGATGTTGGAATTATTATAGAAGTTAAATACGCCGATGAAAATATTGAAGCTGTGCGCTTAAAAGTTCTTAATTATAGCAACGTTAATCAATACGTGAAGAATCTGCGTCAGGCTGGTATTCGTACGATATTGAAATAAGGTATTGCCTGCAATAGAAAAAGCTGCCGAGTACTACTTGAAACGAAAAAAGTAACTGATCTGCAACCCATAAAAGAATAACTAAATATTTTCAGTAACTTTTGTGTAATATGATATTTACTCAAAAATGTATTTAGAAATTTTTTGAAATGTTGATTTAAGAAATCGTAAGTTTTCCTGAGAATTCATATCATCATTTTCCAAATCTCTTTCTAATCATATAGTTTTGACACCAAATAGTCATATTGTAAATAAAGTCGCTGGCAGAAAGAAAGGTGACATAAAATGGAAAAACAACATGGCAACTACGAAAATTATAACACAAAGTTAAAAGAAGATGCAGGTAATGGAACGTCGAATGCTCCAATAGGTCCGAGAGTAGGCAACTCAGAAAAGATTGTCAATCTTATTAAACAATATCTCTCACAACACCCTGCAAACTACGAACCTGGCATCGAATCACTGTTGGAACAAATTTATTTCTGTTATATGGACTTCAATCCGGTAGAAAATGCCAGTGTGAGAAAAAACTATAACGGTTTACTCGATTTGTTGCACGGACTAGCTCTGGGCCAAATTTCTTGTACAGAAGAAACGGAGGAACAGCTTATCGATTATGTCAATGCGGCGTGCTCCGAGTATGAACGCGAAGCTTTCATAGAAGGAATGAAAGTCGGAGCCAGAGCGATAATAGAACTAATGGGAAGTAAGTAGTAACAACTGAAGTAAATAAAAAACAGACAGAACCCTGCTGTGAATGAATAGGTTCAAAGCAGGGTTCATTTTTGTGACTGTATAAAACTTTTTAAAGTAATAATAAATTGAAGGTTGTACAAAAATGTACTATAATGTTAAAAATCAGGAGAGAAATTTTGTGAATTTTTCCTATCACATTTTATTCTTTTCTAGGATATAATTTCTTATAGAAGAATCGTATTCAGAGTAATAAGAAAAAACACTATTTTTACAAAAGATAAAATACTCTGGATATGATTCTTTCTAGTTAAATTTAAAACTTATAGACATTTCTTTACATAATTAGATAAATAATGTTTAAGTCAATCTGACTGAATATCATCTTGTAATTCATTTCTTCATTATAGATCAGCATACTTTTATATTCGATTCCAAATGTAACTGGCCTGTACTCTTAAACGTTTCAATATCTCAACATTTCTCTATTCCCTGATAACAGTTTAAGGTTTGATAAAATCGCCTAGTTCAATCTAAAAGAAAAACAAGGTGATCTGAGTATCAATATGAGAGAATCATATCTAGAGCATTTTATCTTTTGTATAAGGTATCTTTTTTTCTCTACTTCTGGATACGATTCTCCCTAAAACTATTATACCAGAAAATATAAGGAAATGTATAAATGATGTTAAAAAAATTACTAATTTTCATTTGATAAACTACTTTTGCTCTTACAAAGCTTTTCATATGAGAAATTTAATATATGTTCTTTCCGTTCTTTCAATATAGTTTTGTAAAAAGTTTTCTGTAGATCAGATATAAATGGTGTTTCATCTATGATTTTATTTATTTTAATCAAATCAATTCTCGCTAAAATACGTTTTAAAGCTTGGTTACAATCAGTGTTTTGAAGAGAAGATATGAAGTCAAAATATCGAATTTTTTTTCCATTAATTTTAATTCCCGATAAAGGAATTTCAAATACTCGCAGATTTCTCTCTTCTGGATCTTCTAAGGTATTTTTCATAATTTCTTCACTGGCCTGTGGAAACAGACAGCTACCGCAATCGTATACTGGTGCAAGTTTGATTTCATCTGTAGCGTTATTATAAAGAAATCCCCAATTTCCATTGTGTCTGTCCCAATTTCCAATCAGAGCATCTACAATAAATATATCCCAAAACCATTTAATAAGTATTGGCGGATCGATAGCCGTCTGCATTTCTAGTGTTGTGAGAATATCACTTAATTCCGTGCCGTATCCATTATGCATGGAATCTATCATCGTGTTTTTCAAAGACGCAAAATCCTGAAGAATCAAGCCTGTTGCTGTAAAATCTTTACAAGCCACAACTATCTTTTTTTTACCATTTTTAGTATAGGTTCCGAGCAGAGTCTTCTGAACGGGAATTCCTACGCTTTCAAAAATATGGCAGCCAATATACTCAGAAATACAACCATTTGTATAACTCATTTCCCTGTTTCTAGAAGGCAGCGAGGGAAATTTGAGCATATACTGCTCTCCATTATAAATGACGGAAATCTTACTTCCATTTGCTCCGGCATAAGTTTTGTTTCGAACCGGTAGGTTGGAGAAGTCAATCATTCGTTAGTCACCTCTTTTCATTCTCAAATATTTTTCTCGTAAATACCACGCTTGTTCAGACGAAATTTCTTGTTCTACCTCTGCCGAATTTATATCAGCATTTAACTCGCTCCATGCAATATCCCAATGATAATCTACTTTCCCACTGTCTTCAATTACCCAAGACGCAATCATATTTTTTAATGATCTTTGCAGGTAGGGAGGTAATCCTCTTTCAAGGTATTCTTTATTTGTAGGTAATCCTGTATCACAATCATAATTTTTTTGAGTGTCCAATGTCATAATTTCCTCCATTGTACAACCAAGTGCCTTTGCAAGCTGAAAAACTGTTCGGGCTGAACAATTTTGTAAAGAACTTTTTCCTGAACATATGTCCGTAACCGTGGTTTTAGGAATACCACTGATTTTAGAAAGACGATATCTAGTGATGCTTTTTTTATCAAGATAAGCTTGTAAATCCATAACTCTCATCCTTTCCTTTTTATATTGTATCGGTATACCGACCTTCTGTCAAGGAGAGAAGATTATACAAAAATGTTATTATTCTTCACTTCCTTATATTTATCAGTTAAATTCGATAAAAATAAATTGAAATTATTATTTGGGGATTAGACATTTTTGACTTTCTACATTTGAAAAAAGGATTATAAAACTATTGAAGAAATTTTAATAATAACAATTATTTGGAGTTGGCAGATAGATTCTACACTTCCAGAGGAATTATTAATGAGTACAACAATAGAAGTTAATAATAAAATAGTAAAAAAATTGGAACAGCATAAGACTAACCTAGCATATCGTACAAACAAACAACAGGTTTTTATTATCGGATCAAAAGGTATTCCGGCCTCTTATGGCGGTTTTGAGACATTCGTTGAAAAACTGACAGAGTATCAGACGAATTTTAGAATCCGTTACCATGTTTCTCGTATAGGAAACGATACTATGCGTTATGAATACAATGGCGCAAAATGCTTCAATGTGAACGTTCCAGATATAGGAGCAGCAAAAGCAATTTATTATGATATTGCTGCTCTTCGATACTGTATTAACTACTGTAAAGTGAGGCCATCGATTCAAAAGCCTATTTTTTATGTGCTGGCCTGCCGGATTGGACCATTTATTGGAACGCTGAAAAAACAAATAGCAGAACTTGGCGGTACTTTGTATGTTAATCCTGACGGACATGAGTGGAAAAGAGCAAAATGGAGCGCATCGGTTCGAAAATATTGGAAAATTTCTGAGAAGCTGATGGTAAAACATGCAGATCTTCTCATATGCGACAGCAAAAATATCGAAAAATATATCAGAGAAACCTTTCCCAAGTATAATCCCCGAACGACATTTATAGCATATGGCTCAGATACAACGCCGTCTATATTATCTGATAATAGTGAAACTTTCACAAAATGGCTGTCTGAAAAGAATCTGAGAGCGAACCATTACTATCTGGTTGTCGGAAGATTCGTACCCGAGAACAACTATGAGACTATGATTAAAGAATTCATGAAATCAAAAACTTCACATGATTTTGTTTTAGTCACAAATGTAACAGAGAAATTTTTAGAGGAGTTAAAACTCAAAACCGGATTTCATAAGGATAAACGTATCAAGTTTGTGGGAACGGTATACGATCAGGAATTATTAAAGAAAATCAGAGAACAAGCTTACGGGTATTTTCATGGACATGAAGTAGGAGGAACAAATCCATCTTTGCTAGAAGCCCTCGGCAGTACAAATTTGAATTTACTATTGGATGTAAACTTTAACAGAGAAGTCGCACAAAATAGCGCTCTTTACTGGACAAAAGAAAACGGGAATTTGGCAGCGTTAATTGATAAAGCAGATCAAATGTGTCCGCAAGAGATTAACGAATATGGAAAAAAAGCAAAAGCCAGAATAACAGAGGCATACAGCTGGCAGCATATCGTATCTCAATATGAAAACATCTTTCTTAAAAATATTGATATATAGGAAATGAAAAGCGATGAATAAAAGTGACATATCTAATATAAAACTGCTTCAGCAAGTAGATCTGGAAATTGTAAAAGCTGTGGCATCGTTATGCGATCGACACAATCTTACATATTATATGATAGGCGGAACCATGCTGGGAGCAATACGGCACAAAGGATTTATCCCTTGGGATGATGATATTGATCTGGGTATGCCCAGAAAAGACTATGAGAAACTGCTTATGATTGCTCCGAAAGAGCTTCCCGAACATTTGAAAGTAGTTAATTACAGGAATACGCCGCATTACCAATACTATATTACCCGTATTTTAGACACTCATACGAAAGTCATAGAAGAAAGAATCGGTAACAGCAGTAGATACACTCATGTTTCCATTGACATTTTTCCAATTGATGGCACTCCAAACAATAGATTTTTAAGAAAATTTTATTTTTTGCGGGTACTCTTTCATAGGGCCTTGATGTCATTATGTTATAAAGATTCCATTGATCGCAAACGTAACAGAAGTACAGTGGAAAAAATTTTCCTTTGGATTATGGAACGCTTACCAATAGAAAAACTAACTACTCCATACAAGCAAAAATGTAAAATTGATAAATTATTGAGAAAACAGGACATTCAAACGTCAAACTTCATAGGCAATATTATGGGAGCCTACAGAACCAGGGAAATCGTTCCAGCAGAATATTACGGCACAGGAAAAATGTATTCATTTGAAGACATAGAACTTCGAGGAGTAGATATGTACGATGAGTATCTGACTTACACATACGGTGACTATATGAAGTGGCCGCCAGAGGAAAAAAGAAAGACTCATTTTAAACTCATAGAGATTCACGGAAAAAAGGTAAACGTCTAATAAGCAATGGGAAGGCACGCTTATTTGTTATGAAATTAAAAAATATACTAAAAAAACAAGGTGGAAGTAAACTGCTGAAGCAGTATTGGCAAAGCGGGGTATTTTTTACAGCAGCGGCAGAATTTTTACTTTTAGGAAAGAGCCGGACAGCTCTCGAAATTTTAAGACTGTCTGCACAGCTGAAGTCTAAAAAAAAGCTTGAAAAAAAATACAAAAAAAATTTGTTGGATTTTGATCGGCAGTTTGATAGGACTCTATCTCAGAAAAGCAGCGAGAAAATATGGATTTGCTGGTTCCAGGGAATAGAAAATGCACCTTATATAGTTCAAAAATGCTATCAATCTATAAAAGAAAACATACCTGATAAAGAAATAATCGTTTTAACAGAAGATAATCTTGCAGATTATGTTCAATTTCCTGAGTATATTTTGTCAAAATGGAAAAACAATATTATCACCCATACACATATGACAGACTTACTTAGACTTGAATTATTAATTCGTTATGGTGGTATGTGGCTGGATGCTACTGTTTTTTGCAGCGGAAAAGAAATACCCGATTATTACTTTGATTCTGATTTATTTTTTTACCAGTGTTTAAAACCGGGGCGGGACGGACATGCAATTTATATTTCTAGCTGGCTTATAAGTGCAAAAACGAATAACAAAATTTTGATGGCTGTACGCCATCTCTGCTATGAATATTGGAAAGAAAACAATAATATGATGGATTACTTCCTGTTACACAGCTTCTTTTCTATAGTCTTAGACTATTACCCGGAAGAATGGAGACAGATTGTGCCAAGAGATAATGCGACACCTCACATATTATTATTACGGCTATTTGAGCAGTATGATGAAAGAGTATGGGAAAGCGTTAAAGCACAAAATTGTTTTCATAAATTGACATATAAATTCACTCAAAAAGAAGAAGCACTTGAAGGAACTTATTATAGAAAGTTATTTGATATAAAAGATTAAAATTTCATCATTATTTGACGATTAAAAGTTTTAAATATGCATCACGGAAGGAATTAGAAAATGAGAGCTAGAGTAATTGCATATTATTTGCCTCAATATCATCCCATTCCAGAAAATGACAAGTTTTGGGGGAAAGGATTCACTGAGTGGACGAATGTGGCAAAAGCGAAACCGTTATTTAAGGGGCATTATCAGCCTCAGATTCCTGCTGACTTAGGTTTTTATGATTTACGCTTGCCGGAAATCCGGAAAGCGCAGGCTGAGCTTGCAAAAGAAGCAGGTATAGAAGGTTTTTGCTATTGGCACTATTGGTTTGGAAATGGAAAAAAAGTGTTAGACATGCCGTTCCAAGAAGTATTAAAAAGTGGTGAGCCTGACTTACCTTTTTGCTTAGGATGGGCAAATCATAGCTGGACCACGAAAACCTGGGAAAAAGGAAAGAGCTTTTCTTCCGAAACCATGATTTTTCAACAGCTTTATCCTGGTGATGAAGATTATATTGCACATTTTTACGATGTACTTCCAGCTTTCAAAGACAAAAGATACATTACCGTTGAAGATAAACCGCTGTTCGTTATCTTTCAACCTGATGATCTTCCAGATTCTGAACATTTTATAGAACTTTGGAATCATTTAGCTTTGGAAAACGGGCTAAAAGGAATATTTTTTGTCGGCAGATGTGATGCACTACCTTCCTTGAACCAGTCGAACATAAAGCATATTGATTCATTGACCAAGCCTCGTTATGAACAGCTACTGTCCAGAGGATTTGACGGTGTAAATTCCGTGACATTAAAATACGCAGAATTTAAATCCGCAGGGATGATACATAAAGGCATTCACTCCATTTTAAGAAAATATTTTGGCGGAATGGTTCTGGATAAGTACAGATATTCAGATATCATAAAGCATTTTATAACACCTGAGGACTATAGCGAGAGAATCTATCCGCAGTTGATTCCACGAAGAGACCGTTCTCCGCGTTCTGGCCGAAAAGCTATGATTTATTACGACAGCACTCCTGAATTATTCAAATTAGCAGCCGAGAATGCAGTGAAATGTGTTGAAAAGAGAGATAAAAATCACCGTTTGATTTTTTTGAATGCGTGGAATGAGTGGGGAGAAGGCGCTTATATGGAACCGGATTTGAGATTCGGACATAAATATATTGAAGCTTTAAGAGAGGTTCTGACAAATTAGAAATATAAGGAGATTCAAATTATGAAGATTACAGTTTCTGGAACTGGATATGTAGGGTTATCACTTGCTGTTTTGTTGGCGCAAAACCATCAGGTGACAGCGGTGGACATACTTCCGGAAAAGGTTAAATTAATCAATGACAAAAAATCTCCTCTTCGAGATGAATACATAGAGAATTATCTGCTGGAAAAAGAACTTAATTTAACAGCCACGTTGGATGCAAAGACTGCGTATGAAGACGCTGATTTTGTGATAGTTGCGGTTCCAACGAATTATGACAGCAAGAAAAATTATTTTGATACATCAGCAGTCGAATTAGTGATAGAGACTGTGATGAAATATAACCCAAAAGCTACTGTAATCATTAAAAGCACCGTTCCTGTAGGATTTACGGAAAATATAAGAAAAAAGCTTAACAAAAAAAATATTCTTTTCAGTCCTGAATTTTTGCGAGAATCCAAAGCACTTTTTGATAATTTATATCCATCAAGAATTATTATCGGTACAGATTTGAGAGATCCGCAGCTGATGCAGGCCTCACAAAGCTTTTCTGCTCTTTTAAAAGAAGGTGCAATAAAAAAAGAAATTCCAACTTTGTTTATGGGATTTACTGAGGCGGAAGCAGTAAAGCTGTTCGCCAACACATATCTTGCATTGAGAGTAAGCTACTTCAATGAATTGGATACTTATGCGGAAATAAAAAAACTGAATACGAAACAAATCATAGACGGCGTATGTTTAGATCCCAGAATTGGAAACTGTTATAATAATCCGAGTTTTGGATATGGCGGGTATTGTCTGCCTAAGGATACAAAACAGCTTTTGGCAAATTATGCAGACATACCAGAAAATCTTATTGCGGCAATTGTAGAAAGCAATCGTACTCGAAAAGATTTCATCGCCGATCGTGTTTTGAATTTAGCGGGTTACTATGATTACAGTGATGACAAAAGCTATAACGAGATGCTGGAAAAACATGTTGTTATTGGTGTTTATAGATTAACGATGAAAAGTAATAGCGATAACTTTCGTGACAGCAGCGTCCAAGGTGTGATGAAACGTATAAAAGCAAAAGGCGCCACGGTGATAGTTTTTGAACCGACTCTGGAAAATGGAAGTACATTTTTTGGTTCTTTGGTTGTCAATGATTTGAAGGAGTTTAAGAAAAAATGTGACGCAATTATAGCAAACCGCTATGATGAATGCTTGGAAGATATCATTGACAAAGTATACACGCGTGATCTTTTTTTCAGAGACTAAAGATTAAACTATAAGAAGGAAATAATTAAATGAATGAATTAATATCAGTCGTCATTCCAAGTTATAATCGAAAAAACACAATACTATCTTGTATTCGAAGTGTATTGGAGCAGACATATAGTAATCTAGAGGTTATCGTGATAGATGACGGTTCCACAGATTATACCTATACATTATTTAATGATTCTTTCGATGACAGAGTAAAATTTTTCAGATATGAGGAAAACAGGGGCGCATGTTACGCTCGAAATTTGGGGGCTGAATTATCTTCTGGGGCATATATTGCCTTTCAGGACAGTGATGACATCTGGAAAAAAACTAAACTCGCGAAAGAATTAAGCTATTTAAAAAAAGAAAATGCTGATATGGTGTTTTGTGGGATGAATAGAAAAGATCCCATTCATAAAACCTCCAAATATTATCCAGATGAGACTTTCCGCTCAGATAGAAATATTTTAGCTCAATTGCTGGAAAATAATGCAGTGAGTACGCAGACAATCTTAATAAAAAGAGAAGTAATAAATAAAATAAAATTTGATGTCACTTTTAAACGGTATCAGGATTGGGATTTTGCATTGCAGGCAGCAAGTTCAGGTATTAAGATAGCCTATTTAGCAGAAGGATTAGTTGATTCTACTATTCAGGGTAACAGTATCTCAGCAAATGTAAAAGAAGGGGTTGCCTACGAACACTTAATAGAGAAACACATGGATTTATATAACAAAAATCCCAGAGCTCTCGCAGCTATTTATAAAAAAATAGGAAACAGTTATAGAAACAGCAACAGGAAAAAGTCTCGATATTTCTTTAAAATGAGTTTAAAAACTCAGTTTCACTTAAAAGTTTTTATAAAATGGATTGTCGGTCGGTAAAAAGAGTTAACTTCGTAAAAAATATGAGATCAGAATGGAGGCTTATGCTGTGTACGGAATGAAAATTAACAAATGGAATTTAATGATATACAGTGGCTTTTTTTGTTTGCTCATGCCTACATTTATGATTTCTTTTGCAGGGTACCTGTTTCCAGGAGCAAGTATTTATCTATGGATGGCTGCAAGTCTAGTTTTTTCTTATTTTTATGCATCTTGCGGGAAAATATGCCTGAAAATATCTATCCCTAAGCTGTTAAAAAAACCAGGGCTTGTCTGGATGTTAATTATAATTATCGTTTTAATGCATAATTATGATTTAAAAGAAAGCATCACAGCCAGACAGCCCATTTGCTATATTAGTCTCTTTATTTTATTTTTTATATTAAGTCAAACCATAACTTGGGTAAAATTTTTCTGGGGAGTAGTGAAAATATTCTGTACTTTTCACCTTATCACAGGAATTTTTTTCCTGTTCAATAAGTCAATGCTTATAAACAATATCATACCGTTATTTCAGGTAGATGAAAATGTAATCAGGCTGCTATATCAAGCCATTGAAAATGGATATATGACCGGATTGTGTTACCATTATAGCACGATGGGCATGTACATGGCATTGGGAGTCGTTGCATTTTCAGACATGCTTTTGCTTCAGAAATCGACCTGGATCCAAAAAATTGGATTTTTTTCGATGTTTTTAGGACTGTTACTCACAGGTAAACGGGGACCTCTTTTGGCCGTTGTGTTAGCATTACTTATCGTTTATCTGACAACGAATAAATTGTTGAACAGGAAAAAATTGTTCAGAGTATTTGCAGGACTAATTTTTATCTTTGCATTGATTATGGTGGCTTATTATAAAATTCCTCAAGTGCAAAGTACAATTAATCGCTTTATAGTTGAGAGCTCCGACATCAATTCATTTTCAAGCGGACGTGTGGATTATTTTTATGTCAATGCGATTTCTATGTTCTTGGAAAAACCTTTATTTGGAAATGGCTGGAGATTTTTCAGACATAATATAGAGCATTATTCCGGCGGTATTATTGGAACAAACGATGCTCACAATATATTTTTAGAGCTTCTGGCAGACACAGGAATAATCGGCCTCACAATTTTTATTTGCTTTTTTGCAATGTCCATATTTGTTACTTATACTACGATTAAAAAGATTACTGGATCATATTCTTCCAATGCTCATGAAGTATTGTATCTCAAAAAAGCATTTGTATATCAGTTGTTTTTCCTTATGTATGGATTGTCAGGCAATTCATTGTACGATGAGCAGTGTTACATTCCATATTTTGTCTGCTGTATTGCAGGTTATACTTATAATCTTCAATTTCGAAACAGGATTATAAGAAAGAGGCCATGCTGAGAGTACCTATTATACAAGGAGTATAGAGTATGAAAAAAGTTCTTATAGTAACCAAAATAGGGAAAAATTATGGAGCTCTATTACAGGCTTATGCCCTAAAATGCGCGATAGAATCTTTAAATTGTAATGTTCAAATTTTAAATTATGCTTTGCCAAGTACAGTATCGACATATGAGCCTTATCCTAAAATAACCGGTTTTAAATCTATGCGCCGATTCTTGGCAGGTTTAGGGACATACCGGTTTCAGAAACGGAGTATTAAAAAATTTTTGTCATTTAGAGATGAGTATTTCAATTTTACAAAAGAATATCACAATTTTGAAGAGTTATTACAGGATCCTCCTGAAGCACAGATATATTTTACAGGAAGCGATCAAGTATGGAATCCTCTCATCAATTTTGACGAAGCATATTATTTGATGTTTGCTCCTGAGAATACAGTGCGTGCCTCATACGCCGCTTCTTTGGGCATATCCCAAATACCAGAAAAATATCTCTCAGAATTTCAAAAGAGAGTGAAGAATATTACATTTCGCTCTGTACGTGAAAGCTCTTCAAGAGAATTGCTGCTGGGGATGAATATCTGTTCTTCAGTTCACATTGACCCAACTTTGCTTCTGAAGTCTGAACAATATAATAAACTTTCTGCCAATATAGAAATCAAAAGGCCATTTATTCTACTGTACTTTTTGATTATGCCGTCGTCTCCTGAACAGTATATAAAAGAATTAAAGACTTTATATCCGGATCATTTAATAGTAAATCTGCATGGGGATTTAGGAACGAAGCGTATAGGTGATGTCCAAATTGCAGATGCAGGACCAAAGGAATTCCTGAGCTTAATTAGGGATTCTGAAGCAGTTGTCACCTCCTCCTTTCATGGAACTATATTTTCCATAATATTTCACAGACCCTTTCTTTCGTTCTTACCACAAGGGACTGGTGGAAGAATACTTGACCTTCTCGATGGACTATGTTTGTCCGACCAAATTATCTTTTCGCCAAACCAAATAGAAAAGCTGAAAAATGAACTTCCATATAATGAAATTGACGTTGTTATTGAAAAAAAACAGCAGGATGCTTTTAAATATTTGAAAAAGGTTGTAATGGCAAGCAAAAGGACGGATTAAAATGAGTATTAAATCAAAAATAAAGTCTGAGTGTCCTTTATTATATCAACTCTATAAAATATTAACCGACATAAAGGATGCTCAAAAAATAAAATCTGCTGAGAACAAATTTTATTCCCTTGCCGATTGGCAAATACGCCAATTAGACTCTGAGCTGTACTTTAAAGCTCAGGGAAAAGTATTGGATTGGAATCACTTATTAACCTATACAGAAAAGATGCAGTGGGCAAAGCTGTATGACAAGGATCCCAGAAAAGTTATTTTATCCGATAAGTATGCAGTAAGAGCTTGGGTCTCGGAAACTATAGGTGAAGAATACTTAATACCCTTAATTGGAGTTTGGGACAAATACGAGGATATAAATTTTAAGGTACTTCCAGAACAGTTTGTAATGAAAACAAATCATGGATCAAACGATGTTGTGATCGTTCGCAGCAAATCGAAATTGTCTTTAGCTCAAAAAATTGAAATGAGACGAAAAATAACAAATTCTTTAAAAAGAGATTATGGAAGTATATACTGTGAACTTCATTATGGAAAAATTCCTGCTAAAATTATAGCAGAAAAGTTTCTTGATTCTGGCGAAACAGATTTGCAAGATTATAAATTTCTATGTTTTTCCGGCAAACCATATTTTTGTTGGGTAGATATCGGAAGGTATACGAAACATAAAAGAAATGTATATGATTTGAATTGGAATTTACAGGATTGGAATCAATTTACTTATGGAAATACGGAATATGAAATTGAAAAACCAAAAAATTTTGACCAAATGATTGGACTTGCTGAGAAACTTTCTCGGGGATTTTCTCATGTTCGAGTAGATCTATATAATATTGATGGAAAAATTTATTTTGGTGAAATGACATTCACAAATGGAAGCGGTTTTGAGAAAATTATACCTCCATCTGCTGATCTTATGCTCGGAAATTTATGGGACATTGATACGAAAAGTAATTCAGAGGACAGTACGAAGAAGTTGGAGCGAGATACAAAATGACTAATACAAATTATCCAATTTGTTACGCTGTAAAGAACAAAAATATAGACATAGTTGCACAGTCCCGGTCAGGAGGAGCATTTACAGCATTCTCAGATGATGTATTAGAAAAAGGCGGTGTAATTTACGGCTGTGTGTTTGAAGGTTTAAAGGTCTTACACATCCGCGCTGTCTCTAAAGAAGGCAGAGATCGAATGAGAAATTCAAAATATATACAAAGCAATATCGAAAATGTCTACCTACAAGTAAAAAAAGACTTGGATGCCCAAAAAATAGTCCTTTTTTCAGGAACCCCTTGTCAATGTCATGCTATTAAAAAATATATAGGTAATAAAGTATATGAGAATCTAATCTTGATCGACATCGTCTGTCAGGGAGTTGCCAGCACAAAAGTATGGGAAGATTACTGTGCCTATGTCTCAAAAAAAATGAAAGAACCAATTGTCAGCGTTTCATTTCGTAATAAAAAATTTGGCTGGAAATCGCATATAGAATCCTTTTATGGGAATAAGAAAGAGTACCATAGTGGAATAATGAGAGATTTAATTTCCAACAGATATATTCTAAGACCATCCTGTTATAGCTGCCCATACAAGAATATGCAAAGACAAGGAGATCTTACACTGGGCGATCTATGGACAGATGAACAAATGAAACTTCCGTTTAATGATTATGACGGTATTTCTCTGGTTTTAGTGAATTCAGATAAAGGACAGGAAATATTCAATGCCTCTGCTTCAAAAACAGAAAGTATAAGAATTGATATTACCAGATGTAAGCAACGTTCACTGCATACGCAGGTCGAACCTCAGAAAAATAGAGAAGCTTTTTGGAAAAATTATAAAAAAAGATCATTTTCTTATATCATCTCGCATTATACAACAGAAACACGAACTAATCGGTTCAAAAAATTTATTAAACAGGTAGTCCGGCGAGGGTAAATTATGGAAAAAACATCAAAATCTCCTATATTGTATAGCAGTAAAGAGGAATGCTGCGGATGCGCTCTTTGCTGCGCCGTATGTCCATCTCAAGCAATTAATATGGAATATGACACGGAAGGTTTTTTGTATCCAGTTATTGATGAGCATAAATGTATAAAATGCAAAAAATGTTTGAAGATATGTTTTTTCCCAAAAAAGACACTATTCAAGGCTGAGAGGAGCTGAACCACTTATTTGATGAATATTGTAAAAGGACTATTAAAAAAATACAACACTTTGCCGATAGCTGCTAAAGCTACTATATGGTTTGTTTTTTGCAGTACACTGCAAAAATGTATCTCTCTGATTACAACGCCTGTCTTCACTAGAATTATGAATACTGAACAATATGGTCAGTTTAGTGTTTATAATTCCTGGTTGCAGATTTTTACGATCATTACTACCTTACGGCTCAATTATGCCGTTTTTAATAAAGGAATGAGCAAATATAAAGACGATCGAGATGGCTATACATCGACAATGCAGTCTTTGACCTTTATTATAACAGGTATTGTATTTCTCATTTATTTGCTCTTTCATAATCAGATTAATGCAATAACAGAATTGCCTACCTTTGTTATGGTAGCTCTATTTCTTGAACTTTTTGTGACTCCCGCAATAGACTTTTGGACAATTCGAAAAAGATATGAGTATATATATAAACCGGTTGTAATACGTACTTTGATTATGGCCGTTTTAAATGCCAGCATCGGTATCGTGGCTGTTTTATTGTCAGAAGAAAAGGGATATGCAAGGATTCTCACCTGTATTCTGGTGAATATTTGTTTTGGTACTGTCTTGTTTATATATAATCGCAGGCACGGCAAAATTTGGTTAAAAAAAGAATACGTTGTTTTCGCATTAAGTTTCAATCTTCCATTGCTTCTGCACTACATTTCTCAATATATCTTGGAACAATTTGACAGGGTAATGATCCAAAAGCTGGTAGGTATAGCTCAGGCGGGAATCTTCAGCGTCGCTTATAATGCAGGAATAATGATGAAAATTGTGACCCAGAGTATTAACAATGCACTGGTGCCCTGGCAGTATGAACAGCTTGAAAAGAAAAATTTCAAAGAGATTGACAATGTTTTATTTGCAGTCTTTTTGCTGATCGGGGGATGTGCTTTAATATTTTCTGCATTTGCACCAGAAATAATGAAAATTTTAGCAGATGAAAAATATTATGAAGCTATATATGTGATACCGCCTGTAGCTATAGGAACGTTTTTCTCATTTGCATATACAACATTTGCGAATGTAGAGTTTTTCTTTAATCAGAATAAATTCACAATGTATATTTCTATGTTAGGAGCAGTCTTGAATATTAGTCTGAATTATCTATGCATTAAGAAATTTGGCTATATTGCTGCTGCATACACAACACTTTTTTGCTACATAGTATTTACTGTTAGCCATTATATTTACATGACGGTAAGCGTTAAGAAAATGTTGGCTGTCTCTAAGGTATTTAACACAAAAAGGATAAGCCTTCTAGCTGTATCAATACTGTTTGTCGGATTAATTTTGATAGGACTGTATGATAAAATAATAATTAGATATCTTTTCATTATTTGTGGGTTAGGAATTCTTTACTTTAAGCGGAAACAAATAATTAATATATCGAAACTTGTACAAAAGAAATAACAACAGGGTTATATAACGATTTCAACCAAAATGTGATTTCTCCAATTTTTTGGTTCATTTAATAAAGAAAGCCGGTATTTGGGAGGGTATGAAGAAAAGTCTGTAAATAGGATTCTTCTATGATAAGAGTGGGTGGAATGCTTTGAAATTAGGCACTCCACCTTTATTCTATATATACCATCTAAAAGATGGTATGTCAATAACAGGCGGCTTTTCCGCCTGTTTTAACCAAACTGTTCTTTTATTCTGGAAGCCGTCCCTCATACATAATGCTAAGTTCGCCATAGACCTGGCCCCAATTCCGAATGGTGCTAGTCCATCTTTTTGTGGCTTCAAAGGTTGCCAGATACAGGGCTTTCAACAGCGCTGTATCGCTCGGAAATACGCTTCTCTGCTGGTTTAATCTCCGATAGGTGGAATTAACGATTCTATGGCGTTGGCCGTATATATGACTTTCCGGATGTCGGATGAAAATTTGAAAATCGGCGAAATCGCATCCCAGTTATCTTTCCAGCGTTTCATGGAATTTGGAGATTTTGGAGTCCATTTTTCCGTTACCCTGTCAAGAGCTGCCAGGGCTTTTTTCTCATCGGGTGCCTGATAGATCCTCTTCAGATCCGTTGCAAAGGCTTTCCTATCTTTATCTGGAACATATTTCAGTGTATTCCTTACCTGATGTACAATGCAGCGTTGGTATTCCGTTTTGGGAAAAGCAGCCGCAATGGCTTCTTTCATTCCGGTCAGCCCATCCGCACAAAAAATCAGGATATCTTTTATACCCCGATTTTTTAGCTCGTTCAGAACAGACAGCCAATATTTCGAACTTTCGTTATCGCCCACCTGAATAGTAAGAACTTCTTTCTTGCCTTCTGTATTAATTCCCAAAATCACATAGGCTGCCAGTTTCCGGATTACCCCATTGTCCCGAACGGAATAGTGGATCGCATCGATAAAAAGAATCGGATAGACTTCATCTAATGGGCGGTTCTGGCCAGTCTTCAATCTGGGGAAGGATCTTATCCGTCACATCAGAAATAAACTCCTCTGAAGGTTCAAAACCGTAAATATCTCCGATCGTTTCAGAAATCTGTCTGGTGGTCATTCCCTTGGCATACATGGAAATGATCTTCTGTCGATATCTGAAATATCTTTCTGACGCTTTTTTACGACTTGAGGCTGGAATGGGGATCTCCGATCCTGAGAGACCTCGATTTCCATAGAACCATAGCTGCTGTTTACACGTTTGCATTTGTAACCATTCCGGTAATCATCATTATCGGAACGCTCAGACTTTTCATATCCAAGGTGCTCATCCATTTCAGCTTCCATCATTTCTTTGATTGCTCCACCGAGAAGATCTTTCAAAACTTACTGAATATCTTCGGCTGTCTGAATATCGTATTCTTCCAGGAGTTGATGGATAATGTTACGTTTTCCTTCTGTCATTTGTACCCGATGTATAGGTTTCTTTTGTTTTGCCATAATAAAAGGCCCTCCTATGAATTAGATTTTATCATAGAAGAACCTCTCAGTTACATATTTACAGAAAAAGTTTCACACCGCCGCACAATTTTTGCTGCAATACTTAATATTATATTGAATGCCATTTTTATTCCTATATTTGGATTTGTTGCTGCTGCCTATACAACTTTATTCAATTATGTATGTTTGTTGTTTATACATTTTTTCATAACAGAAAGGATTTTGAAAATTAACATTTACAATAATTGGTTTATGTTTGGGTCGGTAGTGATTACCTTTTTTGTAATATTGATTTTGATTTTCTCCTATTCGTACACATTGTTCCGGTATGGAATTATTATAACTGGGTTTATTGTTTTCTTGTGGCTATTTAGGAATTACATTTATAGATTTCTTGGTACTTGGATTTCAAAAAAGAAGTGATGTTGTTATCGGACAAAAATGATTGTGAGATGTGATGCCCTTGAAGCTATTTATGATAGTGGTTACGATTTCTTGATTTATCTTCTTGATGTATCTGTCTCATTAGGATGGAACACATTGAGAGGTTGGGAAGAGAGCTGGCGAAGAGGAGCAGACGTGAACGTACTGAACGCAGAGCTCTTTGTATGTAACTCTGAAGGTAGTGTAAAATATTTTGTGTAAACTTCTTAAATGGATAAAAAAATCTTAGGTTTAAAAGATATGAATTTAAAACGCTTGGGGGATGAATGGCAGATCCTACTGTTCAGCCCTTGGCTTATCTTTAGCATGAATCTAGCAATATGTCAAGGGCACCTGTCTGATAACGGGAATTTATATCCCCTTGCATATTGCTGGATTTATGCTTATGTGATGCCTTCCGGTTGGATCCGTTCATCAAAGTATATACATAGCTGAGCCAGCGTCTGACTCCAATCTCAGGATTTCCCTGTCCATTTTTTCATTGCATCTATCATTGCCAAATAGAGCATCATCCGTTTAAACAATCGTCCATGATTTTGTAACTTTACGCAGTTTCCGGTTAAAATTTTCAATCAAATCTGTGGTATATATCAGTTTTCGGATTTCATTGGGATAATTTGAAATAAGTGGAAAGCTGCGGCCAGTTATTGCGCCAGAAACTTTTCATTTTTAATCTTCTCCCTCATAAGTATTACTCTACTATCAAAACATTATCAAGTGTTTTTCTATGTGATGTTGCGTATATCACATCATCTTTGTAATACCCAATAGCGATAAACAAAATAATCTTTTCATTATCTGGTATATTGCCGCAAACTCGTTTAAAGACTCGATTTTTATCGGCATACTCTCCGTTTTGAAGAATGCAGCTTGCAATTCCATGATAATGAAGTGCCTCCACTAATGCCAACGCAAAAATTCCTCCATCAACATAAGTTTGATTTCGTTCGAAAGAGTCATAGAAAGCTGACATATCACTAGTAATCACTATATAATTTCTTACATCGCTCGAAAAGCCCGTATTTCCGGCAATTAAATTTCCAATTTCCTTATTTTTTTCTTCATCCTGATAAAAATATGCTTTGCACGACTGTCTATTGCATGCAGACGGTGCATGCATTGCCAGTTCAACAGATTTTCTTATATCATTAAGATCGATCGGTCTATTCGCAAATTGGCGCACAGAATGTCGGCTTAAGAAGAATTCAGGAAATTTGCTGTGAATATTCTTGTCAATCTCTTCAAATTTTTGATGCTTAATACCAAATGCCCCCATATTATGCGGAATATACTTTTTTACCTTTTCAAATCCACTAATTACATTCTTTGGCTCAAATTCCCTTTCTGCATGAAACTTAATATACGCCTCCAAAACACCTACAGCATTTTGCACCGGAACACTATTCTCAATTTTATAACCAGCCGAACAAAACGCCTCAATATAATCTAGTAACTCTATTGCTTTTTGAACGCCAAATTTGGGTCTTGGTTCACTTAGTGACATTCCTTTTTCAATGACATGTGTTTGGCGAAGTATTTTAGCTTCCAAAGCATTTTGTGAAATTAGAGAGGGATTATTATACTGCCACCGACTATATTCTAGTAAGTCATTGTAATACTCCGAAACTATTGAACATTTCTTTTCAATCGCTTTTTTTATTGTTCTCAGTCTTTTTTTCATACTGCATTCCTCCAAAATATTCGAGGAATTTCACATCCAAAGCAATTCTTCAAATATGCGAGCCTCTACATATCTGATTATAATACGAACAGAATTTTCGATATATTCGTATATTAAATATTTTGTACAATCTATATTTAAAAACAGTATCTATCAATTCTGTAAAAAAGCGATATTTTCTTTTTTCTCTCACATCGCCTTTTTTTGCCAGAAGGACTTGGTATTGAGATTCAACTAACTCTTTTTCATCCAACTCACGAACTACCTCAACATATTCGTTTTCTTGCATTTTGGAAAATATATTCATAAGCCTTTCGCTGCGTATAATCACACAGCTATTTCCTGCTTTTTCATTCGCCAACTCCTGGCTATTCCAAAAATCGCAGAAACTTATATCAGCGGATTCAGCAAAATGATCCATGCAGAATCGACATCCGGGATTTTTGAATATCTGTGAACTAAACATTCTCTCAAACAAAGATCCTTGATGCCCAAATTCAATTTTATTGTCAGATGATAATAAGCAATTTTTTCCAGGCCATCCATCACCACGGTAGTACATTTGAGATATTTTCAAGTTCTGGCAACGTTTATATTCTTCTGTTGCTTTGTAGCTCATTCCTCCGCTACATGTTATTCCAATCTTAAAAATATCTACATTGCGTACCCCCCCCCCACAAATTTATGGCTTTAATTTGACAGGGGGTTCCAACTACAGCAACCCGTTTATACTGTGTTACATAGTTTCTCAGTTCGCTCAAAACAGGTACGCTTACATATCTTGATGCAAAATCTCTAGTTTTTTCTACCAAGGTATATGAAGTATTCTTTGTTACTATCTTAGGTGCCGCTTCTATCACACTTTCTGGTGAATATTGCGTGAGCAATACAGCCTCAGCTACATTTTTATCTAATAAATATCTTAGCAGTGAATTAACAACCCCTCCAGATGTAGCATTGTATCTGACATTAACATTTGTGGAATGTGCCAAACACAATCGAGTAAAACTTCCAAGTAACGCAGTCTTTTCTTGGTGTTCTGCCGGACAGGTTTGCAGACATTTTCCGCAATCAATGCACTTGGCTTCATTGATTGTCGGTCGAAAAAAACCATCGTCCATATATGTCATTGATATAGCTTCCATCGGACAAGCCGTTTTACACATTCCGCAGGACATACATTGGCGGTTCTGAACCACCGAATGAATACTGTTAGTTTTACGATTCAAACTTCTCACTTCCTTTTCTTTTCATAATATTCTTGATTTAATTTTTCTTACAAACATTTTTAGTTCATCTTTTCCATAGCAAAGAACCATAAACAAGTATCCCACAACTCCACATATCACAGCGTCAACTACCAAGCCCATCCATGAGTTAATTGGTAACATCTTCCTAACAAGTACCATAAACCCAATCAAAATCGGAATAGCTATCCATGTTTTAATAGATGTCATGAAAAACAAACCCTTCGGTTGCTTTAAGCACCAGGCAGCATACATTGAATTAAATACGACATAACGAATTATCAGCACAATTGTTGGCGATATAGCTATTGCATACAAACCCATATTTGTAAATTTCAAAAGCAGCAATTCAATAATGATACTAACAATGCCACAACCCAAGCTAATAAATACTGGAAACTTCAACTGGTTGGTCACAACACTAATTTGTGCCATTGTTGCAGTAGTAGAGTTGAAATACGCCTGTATCACCGTAAGTATTGAAAGTGCTGTAACTATATATAATTCTTCTTTAGTCAAACTGTTTTGCCACAGTGCATAAAAATCATATGAAAACACAATAAACCCACTTATTGGGACAAACAGAATTAATGCCATTGTATTAATTGATTTTTTAATGTTAGTAACAAGACCAGAAATATCATTTTTTGCATAAAAAGCAATAAATACTGGTGTGAAAATCGGTGCCATTGTATTTATGATACTCGTAACATTATTAGGCATTGTTCTCGCTATAGACAATAAACCCATTTCATAATCGCCTATCATTAGATTTGCAACTGTCAGATCAAGACCACGTAGCAAAATTGTACTGATGCTGGTTAAAGCCATCCAGCATCCCGCACTCGCTAATTCTAACGCATATTCTTTTTTAGCATATTTTAAATCAATTTTTAGCTCTGGTGTTAGTTTCTTTGTAAGTCGCACATTCATCAATGCCACAACTACTGTTGCAATCGTAGAAGCCGCCGCAACCCAATAAATACGAATTGCTACAAAATTAAGAAAAACAACAACCAGTGCAAAACGAACAAGATATTGTATAATGTTGCGAATGCCTTGTATATCCGTTCTATTTGTTACAAAAGTTGACGTTGTAAAAACAAGTGTAATAAGCGAAATTATATATGCACCAAAAATCAAAACAAATGTTAGTTTAACATCAAATACCAGATTTGCCGGAATCGAAAGTACTTTATCCATGTTTGGTACAAGCATGATGCCGGCCAATCCAAGCACTCCCGCAATAATAATATTTGCAACAATGAGACTGTTAAAATATTTATTTGCTTTATCATAGTCACTTTTATAAAAGACGTTTGCAATAAAACGTGATGCAACCGAATTAAAAACTGTTGCAACAAGGGAAGCATATGAAACAAAATCATTTGCAAGTCCTATAAATCCATATGCTGCAGCTCCCACATGTCTAACAATTATTGGTGAAATATAAAAACTAATAACGAACTGTACTCCAAACGCAATTACATTCATTGCTAAGTTTTTATAATTCTGTTTTTTTCCTAAGTTAACTGACATTCTTTTCCTCCCAGTGTGCAAAATCAAAAGAAATGCAGATGCTTACCAGAAAAGGAATACTTTAAATTTTTGTTTCTTTCTGCAATTCTTATTGCAGGAATTCCGCCATAAATCCCAAACTCATCACAATCCTTTGTTACTACTGCTCCCGCTGCCACAACACATCCTTCTTCAACTTGAATACCTGGTAGAATTGTAACTCTGCATGATAACCAGCATCGGTCACCAATTTTTACTGACCCTCTTTTACCTGCGAAATACGGATCATTTACATCATGTTGTTCTGTCCAAATCCAAACTCCCGTACTAAAATTGACATTTTCGCCTATTTCAATTCCATAACGTCCATCAAGCTTTACCTCATCGCCAATTATAGATCCAGCACCTATTGAAATGAGCCAGGGGGAGCGAAGTTCAGACCAACCATAGATAACAACATTTTTTCCTATTTTCATTCCATAGAGGTATTTCAAAAAGAACAACCTAATTCGATGGCTCGGAACCTTCCCTAAAAGTCGCAATTTCCATCTTATGAAACCTTTTATATAGGAATTATTAAAAATAATCCTAATGATCTTTTTTAAATTTCTTACAGGGTTAGTATTTTGCCCCCCCCAAACATATTATCTCCGCACTTTACCTTGGTGCCGCTTAAATCGCTTTTTCTCTTTTTATCCATGACAATATTCAGACGAACATGACAAAATGTAACCGCCAAATTAGACATAATTATCCAAGCAAGAGCATAGCCCATTTTTAACTTTCTCCTTTGCAACATGAATTGTGGATTGATTCAATAATCAAATCCGTCGTTTTGTGCGACTCTAATGCAAATTGATTTTTTTCTTGCACCAACATTTGCTTATAACTGTCATAATCATCAACGAGCTGTGAAAATTTATCGCAAATAACCTTGGCCGATAAGTCAGAAATTGGTAAGCAATACTTTTCGAGATTTGCTTTTTTCATAAAGCCTGTCATTTTCTGCTCATATGCAATAGAGATAAACGGTGTTCCCATTTTCGCAGAGAAAATATTAGAATGATAACGCATTCCAATTATTGCATACATCTTGGAGATAACATATTGCTGAAAGTAACAATCATATTGATCACTCATAACAAAACAATTCTTGCTAGCAAAGCTTCTCATATAATCTGCATCGTTTGATGCCCCAAAGCATTGAGGAACAAACACAATACCATATCCTTCTTGAGAAAGAGTATTCACTATTTTTGTGAAAGACTCCCGAATTTTTGTAGATATATCACTGTCTCTATAATCACGATGCCATTTCAAATCTGTTACTGTAATTCCGATAACTTTCTGATGTGACTCTATATAATTTCTAAGTTCTTTATATTCTAAATAAGTTTTTTCATTTTCCTTCACATTTATTGGGTGTTGGAAAGCCGAGTCTAATGTAACAATTGCTTTTTTTTGAGGATTGAGTTCTTCGTAATATCCATTTGAAATTTCTTCTCTAAAACAAATGACCTCCGCATAGCTAAACACGTGTGAAATGTATTTTTTTAATGTACTAAAAGGTCCTACTGAAGGAGCAAAAATACTAAACGGCACATTATTGCGCATTAGCAAGTACATCATATCGACCAAGTGGAACTGCCTATAATGTTCACCTATTGATGGTCCACCAGGCGAATAAATCGCATAATTTGCCCATTTTACAGCCCGCATGAAACTATTAAATCCACTTTTTTGTTCTCCTTTCATAAAATTAAACTTTCCTCCCAATTTAAGAGAAAGAAGATATGGAATTTTTTTTAGGAAATTTCTTCCCATTGGTCTAGTAAAACTAGATATAATTTCCACATTTGAATAAGGGATTTTATCAACCTTCTGGTTAAAATGAATCTTAAGCTGTGCTTCAGGAAGTTGCTCTTTTATTTCATCAAGCATTGCACGAAGAGCTGCTTCGTCACCACGATTATACCAGTTTGCGCCAAATATTAATATATTCATCAAACAGCCTAACCTTTCTAGCATTATCATGCTTTATCTGTTTGCATTATTTAACTATTGTCATTCGTTTTTCATCATACTGACTCATCCGGAATTCAAATAATGCAACAATTATCGGCAACAGGCATATTCTCTGCTGATCAAAAACAATTAATGTGATTGACGAGGATATCAAATATGCATATATACCAACCAGCAGACAATCCCAGCAACCTGTCTTTTTTCTTATTTTGACAATTTGCTTCATCAGCATAGTATATATACCAAGGACAATTACCAACGAAAATATTCCCAGCACTGCAAGTTGCCCAACAAAACCTACATCATCCGTATATGCCAATCCAAGTGGACCGTGCAAAACTGTGCCGTATGCCTCAGAAGATTTCACGAATCCGAATCCGAAAATCGGATTCGACTTAAATACGCTCCAAAAATAATCGTACGCATATGTTCTTGCAGTAACACTAATTTCATATTTAGTAAAGATGGCCACTACATAATTCTGAATAAAATCTGATAAAATTGCAAATAATACAATTCCTGTAATGATTGCTCCTTTTCTCAAAATCGAATAGGCACTATTTTTTTCCATTAAAATCATTACAATAACTGTTATTACAATAACTATTGTTCCTGCCCTGCTTTGTTGGACAAAAATATTAGCCAATAGCAAAATAGTTAATGAAATCAAGTATAAAATATTACGCCTGATTTTTCCAAAATAAAGTTTCCAAAAGCAATATATAATAGCAAAATTCGCGAAAGGGCCAACTGTAATTCTCAAATTCTCATTTCTTATGCCCAAACTCATTCGGCCAATGAATGCAAAAAGAGTTCCACCTGTATAGCTATAATAAAAACTTTGCAGTAAGATTAGGCCACACCAGACCACGGATATTGCACATACTATATCAAGTATCTTGTATTCCGTACCGTCTTTTTTCATAATATAAAATATTGGCACTGCCCAAACTATAAGCAAGTATTGACTTATAACACGAGCTGTCAACTGGAGTGCCTGTGAAGGGTATTTTACTGTTGTAAAAAATGCCAATACCATAACTGATAAAATAGAGAGCATTAAATACTTTCTATATTCATGTGACATGCTCCAGACACTCTTTCCTTTATCTTTTCTCAGCCATAGCAAAAGGAAAAAACCAATTAAGCATGTAAATCGATAATCGTTATTAGTAATTCCACTAATACTACATAAATAGAAGCAGCTATAACCCGACATAAAAAAGAACAATATATATGTAACTATTCTAACTACTGTACTTTTTTTTATTTTCACAACTCCACCTCATTCCTGCCCCTACTTCTATATTTTCCCGATTCTATTACGCAAAAAATCAGAAGTGCCTTGAATCGTCGGTATTAGATTTCTTCTACCTCGAGCAATATGCTTAAACATCTGCCAACCTAATTTGAAATATGCGTGTACTGGTTTCACTCCATACTTTTTTATCATGTACAGATTATTTCGCATCATATATCTTTGCTGCAACGAACTCTTGTCACCAGTAGAAGCACTAACCTTATGATAGATAACTGACTTAGGCGAATACATTATCTTGTATCCTGCATCGATAATTCTCTGACAGTAGTCTGAGTCTTCTGAATATAAAAAATAGCTTTCATCCAACAGTCCAATCTTCTGTATGACCTTTGCAGGAATCACAAGCAAACATCCTGTCGCAAATGTAATCTCTTTTTCCACATCAAACTTTCCATCATCAATCCCGCTATACTGAATTGTGAGGCCTGTATACCGATCGTATTCTCCTCCAGCCGACCAGACATTTTTCTGGTAGTAATAATAATATATTTTTCCTGTTACTGCACCAGCATTCCTCTTTTTTGCAGTCTTTACAAGCTCTCCTAAAAAATCAGGGTCAACCGTTGTGTCATTGTTCAATAGTGCTATATATTCAAATTTTTCTTTTAGCGCCATCTCTATCGCTAAATTATTTCCACCGGAAAAGCCCAAATTGGTGTCGCTATAAACAATCTCTGCATTTTGGATTAAGAAATCATTCTTTCGCATTTTTTCAGCATCAGAAGAACAATTATCTACAATGAAAATTTTATAATTTTGATACTTTATATTGCGAATACTTTTCACACATTCGATAGTATCATCATATCCATTATAATTTACTAATATTATCGCTACTGTCGGTTCCATTAATTTCTCCCAAAAAATTCATCTTCCAACATCAAACACAAACAGTGATAAACTGGAAGATGCAGTTCCTGAATCATGTAAGTTTCCGTTTGCGGAACCTTAATGCACACATCACTCATCTGCTCTAACTTGCTTCTTTTTGCTCCGGTCAATCCGATTACCTTCATTCCTTTTGCGTGTGCAGTTATGGCTGCATACAAGACATTTTTGCTATTCCCGCTTGTTGAAATACCAAGGAATACATCTCCTTCTTTGCCATAACCATTGACCTGCTGTGCAAAACAGAGCAACGGCTCACAATCGTTCATATAGGCAGTAGACAATGCTAGATGTCCATCCAACGCAATCGCAGGAAGTGCTCCCTGCAAATTTTCTGCCAAGACAGCACCCCACTCTGCATTTTCTCGAATTAACTTCTCTGCAAAATCTGCCCGTGGCTTTCGTGAGAGTTTGAAACCTTTCATCAGTTCTCCAACTATATGCTCTGCGTCTGCAGCAGAGCCTCCATTTCCAGCAACCAGCAACTTTCCGCCGTTTTTATAGGATTCTTCAAGAATCTGATATACCGCAACAATGTCAGATTCTACAGTCCTTAATATCGGATATCGCTCACAAAGAAGTTCAACATGCTTCCTTATATTTTCCTTCAACACTCTCATGTTATAATCTCCGCAGTCTTCTCTTTACAAATCTTTCTTTACAAACTCTAGCAACGAGTCTTCTGTTATCGTCTGTCCATAATCTTCACTGCTATTTCCAACTAAAGCAGTTCTACAGCCTGCATTGATACCCGCCCTGATATCGTTTTCGCCATCGCCAACCATCCATGATTGTGGTAAGTCGATATTGAAATCATTTGCAGCTTTCAGCAGCATTCCCGGCTTTGGCTTCCGGCAATCACAGTCGATTTTTAACTCTGGGCGTTCACCTTCATATCCCTTGTGAGGATGATGAGGGCAGTAATAAATCGCATCCAGATACGCGCCTTCTTTGCCAAGAAGTGTTTCCATTTTATTATGAATGTCTTTCAATTCAGAAATAGATACTTCGCCACGGGCAATTACGGGTTGATTTGTTACAACGATTGCAAGATATCCAGACTCATTAATTTTGCGAATGGCTTCTGCAACACCATCTATCAGTTCAAAATCATCAATATTCCGAAGAAATCCAACATATTTATTGATTGTTCCATCTCGGTCAAGAAATACTGCTTTCTGTTTATTTTTCAGGTTCTTCCCCGCAATCCGTCCTTCTTTATAATCAGTACACACGGAATAGTATCTGTCCGGTGTTCCCATATCCTTAACATACTCTGGGCTGTCATAGCAGAACATCTTCCCTGTTCCAGCTAAAGGTTTCAGCAACTGACGATCCAAATCGACCTTTACTGGCATCCTATTGTCCCCGGCCATTCCGACCGAATCAGCGTTAATACTGGAAAGTTCCAGCACTTTCGGATTAATAATATGCAAACCCGCGTTCACTCGGTTTCGGTAATACTTGGGTCTTTCATCTTCCTTAGCAAGCCATTTTTCCACGGCACCATTACTATCTGCGATAATCAAGCCGCTATCATACGGATGGCTATTCGGATGCGTAAAGAGTGTCACAAGACCACCATGCTGCTTGTGGTACTCAACAAATCTGTTAAAGTCCACATCGAACATCGCATCAGCATTCAAAAGTAGAAAATCTTCTGTCAATTTATCTTGGATTTTGAACAGTGCACCTGCATTGCCTAAAGGCTCATTTTCAAAGTAATATTCGATATGTACCCTAAACGGCTGTCCTGTTACCAGTGAGTTTCCTGAGCCGTCACCAAAGTAATCCATGATAACATTTCCAAGGTGACTCACCGTAATAAGGATGTCATCAAATCCCTGTTCTTTCAGGCATTTAATTTCCCGTTCTAAAACAGGAATCCCTTCAATTCTTATCATTGGCTTCGGAATATCACTCGCTACGGAAGAGATGCGAGTCCCCTTTCCGCCTGCCATAATCACTACTTTCATATTTTTAGTCCTTCGGTGTATAGTCTTCTGGTGTATAGTGGATCACTCTCGTGCCGCCGTTCTCAAACTTGAACGGAATGTATAGCAAATCTCTCATTGCCCAACGCACGGCATCCTGACGTTCTGGCTGTACATAAAACACGAGGAAACCACCTCCACCGGCACCCAGTAATTTTCCGCCCAAGGCACCGGCAGACATACCTTTTGCATACAGTTCATCAATACTGTTTGTCGACACAGCCGAACCAGTCTGCCGCTTCAGTTTCCAAGTATGGTCAAGCAGCCGCCCAAAGTCATCCAAATCACTTTCTTTATCTGTCAAAACACGTTCTGCATCATCTACCAAAGAAAGCATCTCTTTCAATTGCGCTGTTTTATCTGTCTTTCCTGCCGCATTTGCCTTCTGTACATCAGAAGAGAACCGAGTAAAACCAGTAAAGAACATCATCAAATTCTGATTGAGTTGCTTTTTTCTCTCCGGCGAGATAATTATCGGAAGAACCTCATAACCATCTGCATTAAAGTTGATACGATTGAATCCGCCAAAAGATGCGGCAATCTGATCCTGACAGCCGCCAGCTTCCTGACAGAGATTTCGTTCAAGATAAATAGCCTCATCTGCGAGCTTCTTTTTGTCGGCATATTTTCCCTTTAATGCGTAAAAAGCATTCAGCATACCAACTGCAAAAGAACTCGAAGTTCCCAAGCCGGAACGTGCTGGCAGATCCGCTTCGTAGGTAAGGCGAATCTCATGCATGTCCAGCATCTTCATCGCATTTCGGATTGCCGGATGCTGAATGTCATTAATATCAGTTACTCGCTCCGACCTTGAATATGTCAATTCCGTACTATAAGCAAAAAATCGAGGCAAATGGCGTACATTTACATAGCAGTACTTGTCAAATGTTGTAGATATAACTGCTCCACCGTATTTTCTAAAAAAGCTCTCCATATCCGTTCCACCGCCAAAGAAAGACATACGGAACGGAGTTTTTGTTATTATCATCTGTTCTCTCCTTACAGTGTCTTTCGCCAGTAATCTAACATATCAGTAATCGTCTGCTCCATGCTGATTTTCTGGCTCCAGCCTGTATCATGCTTCAATTTTTCGATATTGCCGATGATGATTCTTTCATCTGTCGGGCGCAGTAATTGCGAATCAACCTTGATTTCAAACTGATGTCCAATCTGCTGTTCAATCATAGCTACGATATCTTTCATCTGATAGCAATGCTCTGAGGACAAGTTATAAACATCTCCTGGAACACCTTTTTCCGCAAGGAGCATCAGACCATTTACTAAATCTCTCTGGTCCATAATCGCACGCCTGGTTTCCAAATTGCCTACGCGTAGTTCATAGACACCAGAACGTTCCGCTAAAACAGCTCTCTTGGTAAAATCAGAAGTCACATCATTCACTTTTCTCGTTCCGGTAGAGTTGAAGATCCGAACACGGATGCAGCGGATATGATCATTCATGTAATATTGAAAGGACAGTAAATCCTGTCCGACTTTGCTAACACCATACGGATGGAGTGGTTTCAATTCTGCTGTTTCCTTAACAAAAGGATCTTCCAGTTCATTTAGCGTCTGGCCATATTCGGCACTAGAGCAAGCGACTACTACCATTGGATCATAATCCGGTCGGGTCTGTCGTACAAACTTAACAGCTTCATATACATTAATTGTGCCATTTACATTCGTCTCCATCGTCGCCTGAGGATGTATCCACGATACTGTCGGATAACTTTGTGCTGCCAGATGATATATCTGATCCGGCTGATACTCTAAAATAACCCGCTGTACTGCCTCATAGTATCGGATATCACATTCTTCCATGCAAATAGCAGGATCCAACTCTGTGATATCTGTTGTAGGTTTGTAATATGTACCCAACACTTCACGCCCTTGACTATGCAGCAACTCTACCATGTGAGAGCCAACCATACCGCCTGCGCCTGTAACTAAAACTTTCATTTTTGTTCTCCTATTCTTAGTAGCCTCTCTTTATAATCAGCTAACGATTTTTCAATCGAATAATTTTTTTCAATAAATCGTTTAGCATTTTTCGCTAATTCATCGCCAACCGTGGCGTCCGAAAATACCTTTCTTATTGCCCTTTCGTAATCTAAAGGAGTATTGCAGTGAATATACTCTTTTCCGTGTTCAGCTGCTATTCCCTCTATTCCGATATCATTAGTTAGAACCGGTATACCGGAGGACAGGGCTTCAAGTATTTTTACCTTGATGCCCGCACCGAGAACCAGCGGTGCAACGAGACATACAGAATTTTCAAAGAATGGCGTTATTGAATCCACGAAACCTGTAATATGAACTCTCTCGCTCTCATACTTCTTTAGTTCAGCCGGAGGATTGCTCCCCAATACCACAAAACGGATATCCATGTCCTCAAGCAATGGCATTACATTATCCATAAACCAAATAGCACTGAGGTAGTTTTCTAGCCTAGCCATTGCTCCAAAGAAAAGAATATCCTTTCCATCTGGAGATCGTCTACAACCTCTCATGTCATTGAAGTAAGGCACTAACCATTGAATCTTTTTCTCAGCTATTCCTTCCTGTATAAGCAATCTTCTATTATCCCAATTCTGGGGGAGAATAAGATTACATTCTTTCAACGCATTAAGTTCGACTTTTCTCTCCTGTGTATACTTAAATTTCCATAGAAGTCGCCTAAGGCCAGAAAAGTATTCTGCCATTCGTTTATATCCAACAAACGTCACATCATGTTCAGATGCAACCATATATACATCCGGAAAATACTTTCTTACTATTCCCGCTAAAACAACACACTGTGTCCACTCCAGTATAACCACATCGGGTACAAATCCTTTATCTTTAAGTTGCAGAATCTTTTGAATCACAAAGGATTCCATTTGATTAGAAATAAGATTTGCATTTCTATTCCACGGGTTATACTTAGACTCAATGCTTGACAACTTTCTTAGTTTCGAACGCAATCCTCCTTCTCGCTTTAAATAGTAACTATCTCCATCATACAGATTCATCAGTGGCAAATTATTGTTTACCTGAGCAATTACTTTCACCCAGAAACGATCGTCATTATAAAAATGGCGAAAATAGTAGTTAAATGTATTTCCTCCTGCTTTATCACTTTTCTGTGCGGGTGCATTCAAGGAAATCCATAGAATATTTGTTTTTTTCACTATCTATTTTCACCTCGCATCCAAATAACGTACAATTTCATAGCAACGCGCGTTCCAAGTCTCGATATCAGGATTGTTTCTAGAGAACATACCCGTAAATTTATCAAACATCAGCTTCACCTGAATATCGTATAGTTCATTAAAGACCTCTGAATCTTTGTAGCCGTTTTTCGTTGCAATATACGGAAACTCGAATACTGGCGAATTATATGAATAACTGAAGATATTGAACATATCTCCTTTCTCCAAAGCACGGTATACACCGCATGTTTTATTCACATTCTTAATATCGCAAGCAAACTCAACTGCACTTTTATACTTCTCTGAACTAAAAAGAGGCAACTCGCCATATCTCTCTTTCAGAATTTCAAACCCATATAAATCAAAAATGTGATATGCATATTCCATATACTTAGAATCAAATTTCTTAGGGCTAACAAACCTCACCGGAGTCAGGCATACTTTTATCAGGCTCTTGAACTTGATTTTCCTCATCATCTTATTCGAAATATCAACATAATGTTTAAGCAATCCATCCCGGTATATCCTAAAATCTCTTTTTGCACCGGCTGTTAAGAAGTCCCTAATTGTGTCATCAATAGTACTGTCGCCACAATATTCGGCGAGCCGTGAACTACAGGCTGCAAACCAAACCTGATGATTATAGGTTGGATCAATCCCGATATCACTGCCATCAAGCTCTGTCCTATGCCAAAGATGCAGAGTCCTGTTGTATTTCTGCGTTTTGTAGATAGCCATGGCAACTGCCAATGCTTTCTCCGCTTTAAATACATCGTAGTAATATAACAGACCCTCGATAATCCACCCCTGTCCGATAAGTCCATTTAAGTGATCGAAACGATCTGTTTCCATACATTTAACCGCACCGGACTTGGACTGAGCTTGAATATCGTAGAGATATGATGCAAAAACATCGCAAATCTTTTTATACTTGTCAACTCCGGTTTTCTTATACAGATAACTATATATTACCAAG
>ENA-OPRR01000359-OPRR01000359.1-human-gut-metagenome-genome-assembly--contig:-NODE-359-length-49111-cov-6.155435_pt1 | contig 49111 bp, 43 predicted proteins | sample MGYA00241796_ERZ501883 | MGnify/ENA primary metagenome ERZ501883 (study PRJEB25962, sample SAMEA2042406) | human gut metagenome | biome: human gut; feature: human-associated habitat; material: faeces...
TTGATAAGGAGACAACTATTGATATAAACAATAAAATAAACCAGAAGAAAAGAAAGATACTTGGATATCTTTCTTCTGAAGAACTATTTCTTAACGAACTAGCTAAACTTAATGTAACTGGTAATACTATTTTCTATAATAACTAACTTATCTTCTTATTTCCAGTTTCTGCTTGCAATTCGGGATTTTTTTCAAAAAAAAAGCATCAGATACTTCTGACGCTTTCTCCTTCTATAAATGTGAAGTCAATAAGTGTAGCACGTTCGACCTCTTTTTCTTCAATCATATCAAGAATAATCTGTCCAGCCATCTGACCAGCATGAGCATAATGGAACTTAATAGTTGTAAGAGCTGGGGACATTACAGTAGAAGTCCAATAACCACCAAATCCAGTCACTGAAACATCCTCAGGAATACGTAAACCGTGATCTTTTAGAACCTTCATACATCCCATCGCAATTGTATCTGTTGCACAGATGATGGCAGTAGGGCATGTATGATTCTTTAAATAATCATTAAGTTTATCCATCGTCTTTTCAGCAGAGAAGTCTGTTTCTAGAAAATGAGGATGTACATCCTGTAATCCATCATAAACACCCTGTCTACGAATCACTCCTACAGCTACATCTTTTCGGTTTACTCCTGCATATACAACATTCTTATGACCATTAGAATAAATATACTCACCTATCTTATAGCCTGCTTCATAATCATTGTTAATAACACTCACACCATCATCATAAGCCTGAGCCATAAAGACAATAGGAACAGAACTCTTAGAGGCAATATCTCTATGTGCCATTGTGATAGAAGTGGCAAGGAGAATAATACCATCCACTCTTAATTGTATAAGTTTAGTAATGGACTTGATTTCATCGAGCTCATCATGATTAGTATTAATGATGATTGTCGTATAATGATGCTTCTTTAAGAACTGATCAATATTCATCATCATACGACTAGAAGCATATGAAGTAAGAGTAGGGCATACAATACCCACAGTATGTGTCTTGTTGGCTTTTAAATTTGCAGCAAGCACATTAGGTTCATAATCGTATTCTTTTACAATCTTCTCTATCTTCTGCCGTGTTTCTTCTTTTACATAGCCGCCATTAAAATAACGAGAAATAGTTGTTTTAGACACACCTGCAACTTTTGCAATATCGGCCATAGTCATCTTCTTCATGTTAATCCTCACTAAATAAACTCATGATTTCTTCACCACTCATAGTCGTAATAGAACCACTGTTACCTTCCACAAAACGATCAGCTAAATCCTTCTTAGCTGCCTGTAATGTCTGAATCTTTTCTTCAATAGAATCAGCCATAATCAACTTATATACAAATACTTTATTCTTCTGTCCAATACGATATGCTCTATCTGTTGCCTGGTTCTGTGCAGACATATTCCACCAAGGGTCAAAGTGAATAACACCTTCTGCTGCAGTGAGGTTTAAACCAGTACCTCCTGCTTTTAAACTAATTAAGAAGACTGTTGTATCATCATTCTGATAAGCATCTACTAAACCTTTACGATCTGCTTTATCAGTATCACCAGTCAACATATAATAAGATGTCTTACTCTTATCTAATTCTTTAGCAAGAAGATTCAATAAGCTCTTAAATGATGAGAATACAATAATCTTCTTGTTATTATCTTTATATGTCTGAATAATATTTAAACATGCTTCCATCTTAGAAGACATATGTTTTACATCATCAAAGACAATACGAGGTTCACAACAGATCTGTCTTAACTTTGTCAACATCGCAAGAATCTGAATACGGTCCTTAGAACCATCTAAAGTCTTTAACAACTGATTAGCCTGTGCTAAATGAGCTAAATAGAGCTTCTTTTCATCTTCACTGAAGTCTACAAGTACAGTATTTTCAATCTTATCAGGTAAATCTTTTAATACTTCATTTTTCGTACGTCTTAATACAAAAGGTGAAATCATCTTCTGCAATTGTGTCTGAACCTCTTCATCATGATCCTTTACAATAGGTGCTTCATAATGAGATTTAAAATAACGATAGTTATATAAATAGTCTTTATTTAAGAAATCAAAGATGGACCACAATTCAGCAAGTGAGTTTTCAATAGGTGTACCAGTTAATGCATAGCGTTGTTTACCTTCTAATGATTTAACTGCAATCGCATTCTTAGTCTTCTGATTCTTAATATACTGTGCTTCATCTAAAACAATAAAATCAAATACAATATCCTTATATTGTTCATAATCCTTACGAATATAATCATAAGAAGTAATCATTACATCAAACTGCTTATAGTTTTTAATAATCTCTTTACGTTCTTTTGCGCTACCCATTACACAAGTCACCTTTAAATGAGAAGAGAACTTATTAAACTCATCCAACCAGTTTAAAATCAATGAGGCAGGACAAATAATAATAGAAAAGTGATGTTCATTACTTTCTAATAAACTCATAATCTGGATTGTTTTACCTAAACCCATATCATCTGCAAGAATACCACCAAAATGTAGATCATTCATAGTAGAAAGCCATTGGAAACCTTCTTTCTGATAATCTCTTAAGATGGCATCATAGCGTTCATTTAATTCATGTTTATGATGTGTATAGTTCTTTAAATGATCCAATACATCCTTAAATGATTCTTCACGATTGACCTGTACATACTGGAAGTCCTGTGTTGCTAAGTCCATTTGATGTGCTCTATTTAGATTTAAATCAATTGTACCATCTTCAGAAATATCTTTAGGTAGAATATGATACTGATCCATCATATTACCTAACTCATCTAATTCATGTGTATCAATATATAATAACTGACCATTCTTTAAACGATGATAACGTTTCTTTTTCCTATGACTTGCAATAATATTAGCTAATTCTTCTTTAGGCACATCTAAAGAATCTAAGTCCATTTCTAATAGATTATGAGAGACCTTAATACCAACAGATAAGTTCATAGACTTCTTAGAACCAATCGCTTGTAAAGAATCAGATACATAAACATCTGTCATCTTATTAAGATGTCCTAAACCATCATGAATCATATCTATTGTTTCATCGCGATGTGTATCAAAACGCATAGGTCCTGACATATCATCAGGATTATATTTCTCTAAGAAACTAATAATGAGATCTGCTTTTAAAGAATGAGGTACATCTTCTTTAAGAAGATCATGTGTTCCATCTTCATATGTTCCAATTAGGCTAACTAAAGCATATTCATCTTCATCTACATCTGCATAGATTTCTAGATGTGATTCTTCTTGGATTGTATCCTCTAAACCTACATACTCAATATATTTCTTTGTAGGAGAAATAATATAACGAGTAAAGTTTTCTAACTGTTCATGCGCTACATAAAGACGCTGTAATGTATCAAAACGATTCAATAACTCAATAGTAACACCCTGTTTATCGAAAGGATAACGAGTGATAGTGAATTCTGAAGGTGTATATTGATATAAACATTTTTTTCCAGAAAAATAAGGTGCTATATTTGTTTCTAGTTCTAGAATTGTATCATGTTTATCTTTAGTCACTGATACCATAGGATGTAATTCACCCTCTATACATTTAAAAGCATGTAAAGATGCAGGAATAGTTGTAAGTAACTCCCATAAAGCATCAATATTCTCATTGTCAATAAATAACGTATTATTATTAGCAAGATGAGAATGATAGAATCTCAGAATGAATTGGTAAATCTTTTTAGATGGTTCATCTAGAATATCAGGATTATGAACAAAAGATAACGTCTTTCCATAAGCATGATATTCATTATTTTGCATTTGTGATACAAAGTTAGGAATACTCTTTACAATATAATCTCTTTCACGTCCTACCTTAAATGTGATATTAAAATTCCATCCATCTGCACGAAGCAGCTTTAAATGAACGGGTTTAGAACTTACAGGTGTAAACTGATTGACTAACTGATTCTTAATATAATCAGTCAATGCATTGGTTTCCTTTTCTCTTTCCATTCTTCTAAATTCAGCCATCTGCTGTTCCCATAAAAGACGTTCTCTCATAGCACTTTTCTTTTCTTCCTGTGCACGCTTTTCTAAATCAACAGCATAACGATAAGGGAATGTATTGGGAGATAACTCCTGAACCTTTAAAATAAGGGCTCCTATATGTCCACAGGCTGTATATTCATCAGCATATATACAATTACAGTCTGTTGATACTATTTTAGAATTGGGATTCACAAGAACACGGGGAAGATAGATATTACCATTAATCATAACTTTACCAGATATATGATAATAACCACGATTATCTATAGTGATAGAAACATTTACAACATAATCTCTTCGATAATATTCTCGTGCAATATCACGGTTACGTGCTCTAGATACAACACGTTCAAATTCATTGTCAGTGATAAATAACATAGCAATTCCTCCTAATCTAACTAATTATATCATAAGAAAGAACACAAAAAAACTGGAATAAATCTTATTCCAGTTCAACAGGTTCCTGTTTTAGAGTTAGACCATATTTCTTTTCAATAATAGAAACAATTTCTTCTCTTGCCTGTTTTAAGTGAGCATAGCTTTGTGCACTTTCATTAATTAAGATCAGTGCAGCTTTTTCTGATACACGCATACCATAAAATGATTTACCCTTTAATCCAGCATGGTCTATTAACCATCCAGAAGGGACTTTATTACCTTCCCAGACAGGAACATTCATACTTCTTAAACGTTCTGCTTCCTGATCATCTAAATATACATTCTTAAAGAATGATCCAGAACTTGCCATTTCTTCTGGTTTAGGTAACTTAGACCAACGTATTTCAGTAACCATCTCTCTAATAGATTTAGGAGAAAAATCAGTAATCTGATGTTCTTCTACATAACTTTGTAAAGAAGTATAGAAAGGAGGAGTAAGTCTATCATGACTTAAATGAATTCTTATAGAGATAATCAAATAACGTCCAGCATCTTTACCCTGATTAAAGATGCTTTGTCTATAACCTAGATTCATATCTTCTTTCTTAATAGTGACATACTTCTCTTCCTTTAAATCATAAGCATGCACAGACTCTAATACCTGTTCTATTTCCTGACCATAAGCACCTACATTTTGGACAGGTGCAGCACCGACAGTACCAGGAATAGCACTTAATGCTTCAATACCAGATAAATTCTTTTTTGTAGTAAAAGCAACTAAATCATCAAGTAGTTCTCCACCCATTGCGTCAATCGTCAATTCATCAATAAAACGTATACCTTTAATACGGTTTAAAAGAATAACCCCCTTGAAACCTTCATCTTTTCCAATTACATTACTTCCTGTACCTAGAATAAATACAGGTAATTGACGTTCTTTCGCAAATAAGTAAGCTTTTTCTGCATCTTCTACGGTCTCTAATTCAATCACATAACGCGCTAGACCGCCTAGGCGCATTGTAGTGGGTTCTTTAATTTTTACATTCTCATTAATTTTCATAAAGTGCATTATAACACAGTTACAACAAAAGTAGGGGATTAATGATGGAATAATCTTTGATGAGTAAATGCGAGTACCATATCATACTTATCACAAGTATCGATAACATGATCATCACGGATAGAACCACCTGGTTCACCTACATACTTCACACCACTTTTATGAGCACGTTCAATATTATCTCCAAATGGGAAGAATGCATCACTACCTAGTACGACATCTGTATTCTTCTTTAACCATTCTTTCTTTTCTTCTCTAGTGAATACTTCTGGCTTTACTTTGAAATAGTTCTGCCATACATCATCACCTAGCACATCTTCATAATCATCTGATACATATGCATCAATTGTATTATCCTTTTCAGCACGTTTTAAACCATCAGCAAACTGTAAACTTAATACCTTAGGATGCTGACGTAAGAACCATACATCTGCCTTATTACCAGCAAGTCTTGTACAATGAATACGAGACTGCTGACCAGCTCCAATACCAATAGCCTGACCATTCTTGACATAACATACGGAATTAGACTGTGTATATTTTAATGTAATCATAGAAAGGATTAAGTCATGTAACGCATGTTCAGGGATATCTTTATTTTTAGATACAACATCCTTAAACATTTCTTCATTAATCACACAGTTATTTCTACCTTGCTGGAATGTAATACCAAATACTTGCTTAATTTCTACTGGATTAGGTACATAGTGAGGATCCATCTGTAATACACAATAAGTGCCTCTTCTTTTCTTCTTAAGTATTTCTAATGCTTCTTTTGTATAAGCAGGGGCAATAATACCATCACTGACTTCACGATTAATAAGCTTTGCAGTCACTTCATCACATACATCAGAAAGAGCACAGAAATCACCATATGAACTCATACGGTCACTACCTCTTGCTTTAATATAGGCATTTGCGATAGGACTTAACACTTCGGCACTTTCCTTTACAAAATACATCTGTCTTTCTACTTCAGTTAAAGGTGTCCCAATAGCTACACCAGCAGGAGATACATGCTTAAAACTTGCAGCACAGCTCATATGAGTTGCTTCCTTTAATTCCTTCACTAACTGCCAGCTATTAAAAGCATCTAATAAGTTGATATAACCAGGTTTACCATTTAAGACAGTAAAAGGAAGTTCTCCTTCTTCCATAAATACCTTAGCAGGTTTCTGATTAGGGTTACAGCCATACTTTAATTCTAATTCTTTCATAGATTCCTCCAAAAAAAGAAGCCGACACATACTCCAGGCTTCTTTGCCCAGACGGTCGGCTTCTTCATTTGATTTATTATACTCCCTGTGGTCAATTCCACTTCCGTCAGTCATATAACTAATGTCATTATAGTGAAAAGATTGTTATAAAACAAGTATTTTCATTATATAAAAATAGAATGTAAACGCTTGCATAATTGTAATTATTAGGCTATAATTAAGTCAGAAAGAGAGGAGGAAGACCTCCTTAACATATACATTCATCTCAAAGAACTTGGTCAGAAAGGAGAGATTCCCATGGGATACTGTGACTGAGTATCCGTTGAGGATACTCAATTAAATTAGGAAAAACGTATTTATCCACTAATAATGATTTATATGCTTTATTAATAAGATGGTTTATAAGAAAGGTGGAAAACGGGAGATAGCTCCTGAATATAATAATAAGGTACGTTGATTTATATATTGGAAGGCTGTGAAAAGGTTTTCTATTTATCTATTAACGCTGGAAATTGAATCCAAAAGATGTAATCCTAGTATCCAGCAGGAAAAGCTATGGTGATGTAAAAGCCATAGCTTTTTCAGTTGGAAACAAAGCCTCCTTGTCGATAGACAAAGAGTTTTTGCGCAAGTAGGCTCACTTGGGGTACTTCTACCGCTGTTGTATAGTATACGTATACTAACGTCAATTATATTTGTGAAAAAGCATCTATTCATCACTGTATTTTCAATTTATGAAAATGCGTGAAAACGCTTGCATTTGTGTGAGCGATAATGTATGATATAAACGAAAAGAGAAGACAGAAGATAAAACATTAAATATAAGACATGTTACTTGACTTCCTAGTCTAATGAACCGAAAAGTAAATAAGTAATACGGCAATTATAGTAAGATTCGATCTTATATTCAGTGAGAAATGAAAATTTCTAATAAAATGTTGAACCCATAAAAAGTCTAATAATAAAAAGAACTCAATATCAATACGATGGGTTTGATAAATTATTCAAATGAGTCTAATGCTTCTCCTTATATAGCAAAAGAGGAATCCAAATGGGTTCCTCTTTTCATTAGCTTTCTTCTATTTCTAATAGTTCTAGATAACGTTCATTCTTTTCTTCTAAAGTCTTTTCAACTTCATCACGTTCTTTACTTAATTCATCAAGCTTTTCAAAGTCCTGGGTAGAACCCATTTCTTCATCAATCTCACTTAAACGTGTTTCTAGATTCATAAGAAGATCGTCCATGCCTTCTAGTTCTTTCTTTTCACTGAAAGTTAATCTTCTTTTTCTATTTTCTTTAGCTTGTTTACGATAATCTTCTTTCTGAGATTCTGTTTCTTTCTTAGTATTAGTGATATCAATAGAAGCACTATAGCCACCATTCACATAATGAATTTCCTGATCCTTAAAGACAAATAAACCATCTACAATACGATCTAGGAAATAACGGTCATGGGATACAGTAATCACAATACCTTTAAATGTATCTAGATAATCTTCTAATACATTCAATGTTTCAATATCTAAGTCATTCGTCGGTTCATCTAATAGTAATACATTAGGTGCACCCATTAATACCTTTAATAAGTAGAGTCTTCTTTGTTCACCACCAGATAACTTACCAATTTGTGTATACTGGGCATGGTCATCAAATAAAAAACGTTCACACATATTACGAGCACTAAGTGTTCCTTCACTTGTTTCTAGATTATCACTTGTTTCTCTAATATAATCAATCACTCTCATTGTAGGATCATCATAATGGAAATGTTGCTGGAAATAGGCCATACGGATTGTATCTCCAATAATAATCTCTCCATCATAATCAGTGATAATACCTGCAATCATATTAAGGAGTGTTGTCTTACCACAGCCATTTTGTCCTAATATACCAATACGGTCAAATCTCTTAAATAAATAAGAAAATGGCTTAAACATCACCTTATCAGGATAACTCTTAGATACATTCACTAACTCAATAGTCTTTTTACCTAAACGACTTGTAGTATCTATTAATTCAACAGTTCCTTTTTCTTGAATCTGTTCAATAGAAGATAATTCTTCAAAACGCTGTAAACGGTCTTTACTCTTAGTAGAACGTGCCTGAACACCTGCTCTGACCCATTCTAGTTCTTTCTTTAAGAAGAGGTTTCTTTTTCTTTGTGCCTGTAAGGCATTGTTTTCTCTTTCTGCCTTTAATTCTAGGAAGTGTGAATAATTGGCTACATAAGGGAAAATCTCACCTCTATCTAATTCATAAATCTTATTAGTAATACGTTCTAGGAAGTAACGATCATGAGTGACCATAAGTAATCCTTTAGAACGTTTTATTAAATATTTTTCTAGATATTCAATCATAGGTGTATCTAGATGGTTTGTTGGTTCATCTAGAATAAGTAAATCACATTCTTCTAGTAATACGATAGCAAGAGCTAAACGTTTCTTCTGACCACCAGATAGCGTACTGATCACCTGATCCATATCTTCTAAACCAAAACGTGTTAAAGAAGACTTAATAGAATATTCAGGGACATCCTTAAGAATATGTTTTGCTTCATTAAGAATCGTTTCATTATCTCTAAATACAGGATTCTGAGATAAGTATGCAATCTTTAGATCCTTTTTATAAGTAATAGCAGGACTGTCATGATGGGCAATCATTTTTAATAAAGTACTCTTACCTGTTCCATTGACACCAACTAAGGCAATCTTATCTGTATCCTCTACAATCATATTCAAGTTCTTATACAACTGTCTCTCACCAATTGCATAAGATAAATTCTGTATATTAATTAACATGTAGTCACCTCTATAATAGAGAGTGGAACAAATCATCCACTTCTTGTTTTCTCTTCTTAGTTTCTTCAGGTAAAACATGGAAGCATTCATTTAATACATCATTCTCATGTGCATTTAAATCTCTCTTTAAAATGGTTTCACCTGTTTTTAAGTTTTCTAGATGATAATACCCTTTTTCATCAATTCTTTCAACAACCCACATGATATCATCTCCTCTTTGTTTTCCTCATTATAGCATGCTATAATGGGGAAAAGGAGCGTGAACTTTATGAATAATATGCTTTTATTTGGTTTATGTGTTGTTGTGCCGGTGCTTATTCCTTTAATCATCGCATTATTAGTGGCTGTATTATGGAAAATAAAATAAGTACAAAAGGTGTATTCTTCCTGCTTATGACAGCATTTTGCTGGTCACTTGCAGGTTTATTTATACGTGCAAGCCACTTAAGTGGGCTAGGATTCTCAATGATGAGTTCTATTGTCGCAATACCTCTTAGTATGATTATTCATCATAAGAAACTGGTATTCAATAAAATGACAGTTACAGTAGGGGTCTTTCAGTTTCTTATGAGTTTGACATTCATCTATGCCAATAAGCTGACATCAGTGGCCAATGCGATTGTATTACAATACTCATCAACAATCTTTGTATTGATCTATCAATCAATTGATTTACGTAAATTACCGACAAAAAGACAAATGGGGATCATTGCGATTGTCTTTATCGGTATGGCACTATTTTTTGCAGATACTCTTTCCTTCTCGCATCTATTAGGAAATATACTCGCAATTATATCAGGAGCCTGCTTTGGAATGCAGTTCTACCTCAACAACAAAGAAGAGGCTGAAGCTTTCTCTTCGACAATATTTGCCTATATGTTCTCTCTTACAGTAGGTTTAATTGTCTTTAGAGGACTTCCTCACTTCCATATCACCGATGCCTTTGGTGTATGTGGTTATGGTTTCTTCCCAATGTGTTTAGGTGGTATATTTCTTGCATTAGGCATTTCTTGTACAGAAGCTTTTACAGCCAATCTTATTTGTATGTTAGAAGTCATTTTAGCGCCTCTGTGGGCTTTTATCTTCTTCCATGAAACAATATCTGGTATTAGTTTGATTGGTGCAGGAATGGTTGTAGGAGGTATTATCTTAAATTTAGTACTAGACTTTAAAAAAGCAGCCATTTAGGCTGCTTCTTTTGATTGTAGACCATTTCTACTTCGATATATTCATAATGTCCTCGATGGTCTTGTCTTTCAACAAATTGTCACACGCTTCATTAAGATCTACAAAAATAGAATCAATGGCTTGTTCTACTTTAGAGTCCTTAATGGCTTCTCTTCCATCTTCTCCATTGTGCCAAGTCACATGGATATAATCATTTGAGACAGATTTCGCAATCTCAGATAAAGTAATATTATCTGCTTCTTTATCAAGACGATATCCTCCATCAACACCTGCTTTAGCCTTAATAAGGCCAGCTTCTCTCAATTTGATCATAACACGTCTTACACGTACTGGATGAGTGCAAATATGCTTTGCAAGTTCATCACTAGAAATAAGGTCTTGGTTTTTACCTAAATAGACGAGAGCGTGGACAGCAATACTAAAATCACTAGTCATATGTATCACCTCCATATAAAACTTCTATTTATATTTCCATTTACATAATAATGCCTTTTGTAAATATTTACAAGAATATTTTGTAAAAAAATCACAAATGATACTTTAAAAAACCCTTTTGTAATCAACGCTTTTACAATTTAATTTTTAAATATTGTAAAAGAAAGCATATCATTAGTAGTTATATTCTAAAAGTGATATGATAGGAGTAGATAAAGGAGGAATTGAATATGAAATTTTATCGTTGTGAACATTGTGGTAACGTTATCACTCATTTTGTGGATTCTGGTGTACCAGTAGTTTGTTGTGGTGAACCTATGAAGGAATTAACAGCAAATACAACTGATGCCGCAGTTGAAAAGCATGTTCCTGTAGTGAAAGTAGAGGATAATAAAGTAACAGTATCTGTAGGATCAGTAGAACATCCTATGACTGAAGCACACTACATTACATTAATTGTATTAGAAACTAAGAATGGTACTCAGTTCAAACAGTTAACACCTTCTGACAAGCCTGAAGCTGTATTCTATATTGGTGAAGGTGATGAAGTTGTAGCAGCTTATGATTACTGCAATCTTCATGGTTTATGGAAAGCATAAAAAAAGCAGAAATAAATTCTGCTTTCAGGACTGTTCATTTGAACAGTCTTTTTTAATACTTTAATGCTTCTTCAATATCTTTGATTAAGTCATCTGGGTTTTCTAAGCCAATAGATAAACGAATAAGTGTTGGATCGACACCTGCTTCTTTTAATTGTTCATCTGTCATTTGACGATGTGTATGACTTGCTGGATGTAGGATACAAGTCTTTGCATCAGCAACATGAGTGACAATATTAATAAGCTGTAAGTGATCCATGAAAGTCACTGCTTCCTTCTTATCACCCTTTAAACCAAAGCACATAACACCACATGTACCACGAGGCATATACTTCTTAGCTGCTTCATGATATTTATCATCTTCTAGTCCTGGATAGTGGATCCATTCTACTTTTGGATGATTCTTTAAGTATGTAGCGACTTTTAAGGCATTTTCACAATGTACACGCATACGTGCTGGTAATGATTCAATTCCAATATTTAATAAATAACTATTAAATGGTGAAGGAATAGATCCTAAGTCACGCATTAACTGTGCAGTGGCTTTAGTAATATAAGCTGCTTTACCAAATCTCTTTGCATAAGTGATTCCATGATAACTATCATCTGGAGTTGTAAGTCCTGGGAATTTTTCTGCATGACTCATCCAGTCAAAGTTACCACTATCAATAATAGCGCCACCTACACCAGATGCATGCCCATCTAAATATTTAGTTGTAGAATGAGTTACAATATCTGCACCCCATTTAATAGGCTGACAATTTGCAGGTGTTGCGAATGTATTGTCCACAATTAAAGGGACACCATGTGCATGGGCAATAGATGCAAACTTTTCAATATCTAATACTTCCATTGTAGGGTTAGATAATGTTTCTCCAAACATACACTTAGTATTTTCTTTAAATGCCGCATTGATTTCTTCTACAGATGCATCCTGGTTAATAAAAGTCACATCAACACCCATCTTTTTCATAGTCACTGAAAGTAGGTTATAACTACCTCCATAAATATTACCAGAAGCAACAACATGTCCTCCTGCTTCACAAATATTAAAAATCGCAAAGAAGTTAGCTGCCTGTCCTGAACTTGTCAACATACCAGCATAGCCACCTTCCATGCTTGTAAGTTTAGCTGCAACTGCATCATTAGTAGGGTTCTGTAAGCGTGAATAGAAATAACCGTCTTTTTCTAAATCAAATAACATACCCATTTCTTCACTTGAATCATATTTAAAAGTAGTACTTTCATAAATTGGTAACTGTCTAGGTTCTCCATTACCAGGCTTCCAGCCTTCATGGATTGCTTTTGTTTCTAATTCCATATAATCTCCTCCGTTTTTAAACATTATATACCATAAGGGTTGTAGGGAATTAAACTTTTTTTAAAAAATCTTAAGTAATTTCTAATTGTTTTAGGGAATAAGTATATAGAAGGAGGAATAAAAATATGAATGAAGTTAAATTACAAGGTCAGATTACATCTGATCCAGAAGTGAAAGAATCTAGAAATGGAATATTAAGAGGTTCTTTCTTACTTACTACGAAAGGAGGGACAGAAGATAGACCACGTTATGATTATATACGTTGTGTAATCTGGGATGAGAAAGCGCAGTATGTTGTAGACCACTTTGAAAAGGGTCAATCTGTGTCTATTGAAGGAAGTGTCAGAGGACGCTTTTATCCAAATCGTTCAGGAACAACTTCATATGCTATGGAAATTTATCCAGAACATATGGTATGTGAAGACTCTAACTATTCATTCTAGAACATGCATCAATGATGATTGAGTAATGCATATTCATGCGTGTATAATGTATCTCGAAAGTGAGGGGTACATGATGAATAGAAAATACTTTTTCTTTGATATTGATGGGACTTTAGCTGTAGGTACACCAGGAGATCAATATATTCCTGAATCAACACAATATGCTTTAAAACAGCTAGAAGCAGAGGGTCATTTTATTGCGATTGCGACAGGTAGAAGTTATGCCATAGCACATGATTATATGCATGAATTAGGTTTTCATAATATGATCAGTGATGGAGGGAATGGAATTACTATTGATGATCAGTTAAAAGGCATAGAACCATTGGATTATCAATTATGTCTTGATTTAATAGATGAATGTGAGAAGAAGGGTTTGATATGGGCTTTTTCTCCTGACAACAAAACAAGAAGACTTGCACCAGATAATCGTTTTTATGAGTTTACTCATGATATTTATATGAAGACAGAAGTGGTAGAAGGTTTAGATCCACGTGATTATGATCAAATCTATAAGGTATATATTGCCTGCTTCAAGGGTGAAGAAGAGAAACTAGAGTCTTTAAAGAAGTTACCTTGGTGTCGTTTTCATAAGGAATACTTGTTTGTAGAACCAGGAGATAAGAGCAAGGGTATTAAACGTATGGTGGAACATCTTGGTGGTGATATTAAGGATGTTGTCGTATTTGGTGATGAAAAGAATGATTTGTCTATGTTTATTCCAGAGTGGACAAGTATTGCGATGGGTAATGGTATAGATGAATTAAAGAAGAAAGCCACTTATGTGACTACTGATGCCGACAAAGATGGTATCTACAATGCCTGTCTGCATTATGGATGGATCAAGGAAAGATATCTTTTGGCCCTCGATATGGATGGTACACTTCTAAAGTCTGATAAGACTATTTCTAAAAATACAGCATCTTCTTTATATGAAGCAAGTAATAGAGGACAGAGTATCTGTTTATGTACAGGAAGAGGGCTGGCAGAATTAAAAGACTATGAAGGTGAATTAGATTTCTGTGATTATGGAATATTACTGAGTGGATGTTTGAACTATGATTTCAAAAACAACAAACCATTAGAAATTCATTCTTTTGATACAGATGTATTTACACAGATGATGGATATTGTGAAGAAAGAGGATGTGATGTTGTATTTACTCGATTCGTCGCATTCTATTGCCTCTCAAAAAGATGTAGAGAATATGCCTTACTACAATATGGCTATCTATCAATCCATGTTTGAAAGCCGTGCAGAGGCTGTAGAGGATATCTATGAATATGCCAATAAACACAAGAATGAGATTCTTAAGTTCTGTTTATATAATCCAAGTGTTGACGCAATGAATCAGCTTTTAAAGAAACTAGAAGTATTTCCAGTCAGCTGTGCTGTGGTAGAAGAAACAGCTATTGAAGTCACACCTTTAGGTATTACTAAAGGTGCAGGACTTGAATCTTTATCATCTTACTTAAATATCCCTATTGAAAATACAATCATGATAGGAGATAGTGGAAATGATATTGAAGCATTCCAAAGTGCTGGTAAAGCAATTGCGATGGGGAATGCAACAGAAGAAATTAAGAATCTAGCCACTGAAATCACATTAGATAATGATCATGATGGAATAAAAGTAATCGTAGATAAATATCTTTTGTAAGTAGAGATGATTTCGTGTAGAATACCCTTTGTAGGAGGGAAATCATGCGTTATAAAAATCATTTATTACTGCTACTTACAGCCTTCATCTGGGGCTGTGCCTTTGTAGCACAAAGTGCTGGTATGGATTATGTAGGACCATTTACTTTTACTGCCTTACGTAGTTATTTAGGTGGACTTGTTTTATTACCACTTATTTATTTCTTTGATCATACAATGAACTTCAAGGATAAGAAATTATGGGCAGGTGGAATTGCCTGTGGTATTGTATTAGGTCTAGCAAGTGCCCTGCAGCAGTTTGGTATTCAGTATACAACTGTTGGTAAAGCGGGATTTATTACAGCACTCTATATTATTGTTGTACCATTCTTTAGCTTATTTTTAGGGAAGAAGTTAGGTCCTAAGATTGGTATATCTGTTGTCCTAGCAGTGATTGGTCTTTATTTATTATGTATGACAGGATCACTTTCTTTAGGTAAAGGTGACTTATTAGTATGTGCATGTGCCTGTGTATTCGCATTACATATTCTTGTCATTGATCATTATTCACCTTTAGTAGATGGTGTAAAGATGAGCTGTATTCAGTTCTTCACATGTGCATTATTAAATACCATTCCTATGTTCCTATTTGAAGATGTATCAATGCATAATATCATAGCAGGATGTGCACCTATTCTCTATGCAGGATTATTATCAAGTGGAGCTGGTTATACATTACAGATTATCGGACAGAAGGGTATGAATCCTACAGTGGCTTCTATCTTGTTGAGTATGGAGTCTGTATTCTCAGTACTTGCAGGATGGGTCATCTTAGGTCAGAGTCTTACAATTAAAGAAGGATTGGGCTGTGTACTTATGTTTATTGCGATTATTATTGCACAGCTGCCAGACAAAAAAACCATTCAGAATTAATTAAAATGGTACCCATAAGGAGGACAACAACCTGACAGTTGTGATACCCACCTTGTGGGTATCTTTTTTTCATTTCGTTGTTGAAATTATGCTATGCCAAAAAGGTTCACTAATGAAGAAATTGAGTTACTTTCTAAATCGTCCTATGTCAAAGACATAAAACAAGACAGACTTACATTAACACATGAATTCAGATGCATCCTATATGATGAATGGATCAAGCAGCCATCTACCTTTCAGATAAGAGAAACACTTAAATCATTCGGCTTTGACTGTTCGATGTTAGGGAAAATTATAATAAATAACATCATCATTAACTTTAAGCGCTATGGTCGTCCTACTAACGGAAAGAATAAAGTATTTGGACAGAGCCTATATTCAGTTGAATTATATGATAATTCATTTCTGATTGACTCCAGAGTATTCGTTAAATCAAGAAAAGGAATTAATTTTAGTTCTGATTTCATCGATAAAGCCTTCAAGGAATATCCTTCTGTGTCCATTGAATCCCTGCTTGAATCTTATGGTCTTGATCCCAATAAAGTCGGATATCATAGAATATATGAATTAAAAAGAAAACTTGAAGATGGAGAAAAACCTAAAGAAAAGATAAGTGCTGATGCAGTAGAGAAATACTCTGGTCATCCATATATCAAGAGATGCACTGCAACCCATTTCACACTCAAAAAGCAGTTCTATGATGAAGCTATAATATTCATTAGTTATTCCATCGATGAAATTCTTGGCATATTTGAGATTGATGGTTCTGATCTTCCTATCAGAGTGCGAAATAAAATAAAGAAACAGCTCATATCCTGGAATGGCGATTCTGATAATATGATGATTGAGTGTGATCAGGAGTTCAGATGCCGCATTCAGCACAACAGGATGAGAGCACTAGAAAAACTGTCAATGATGCATTTTGAAAGGATCAGGAAAATTCTTCCTTCCCTTTCCCCTGAACAGAAGAAGGCATTATGCATATGGATCAGAGACCTTCCACACGACAGGTATGACTATTCCATCCGTTCCATACTAAAGAGAGTTGGCATATCCAAATCTTCCTATTATTCAATACTCTCAGATGATAATTACGGCATGAAGGAAAGACAGGATGAGATTGATTTTGAATACATAAAAAAGGTCATGGATTATAAGGGATTCAGAAAAGGAACACGCACCATCTATATGATGCTTCCTGATATATGTGGTGTTCATTTTGGAAGAAACAAGATTCTCAGACTGATGAGAAAATACAACTGCATATGCGCCATCCGCAGGGAGCGTACTGAATTGAAAACGAACAGAGAAAACTTAAAAAGCAACAGGAAGCCAAACCTTCTTAAGAGAAGGTTCCGTCTGGCAAGACCGGGTGAGATACTGCTTACAGATGTGAGCTATCTGAAATACGGGCTGAATAGAACTGAATACCTGTCATGTGTAAAGGATGCAGTAAGCGGGCGAGTTGTGAGTCATATCACTTCTTCAGGCAATGATCTTAATCTAGCTATGGATACAGTAGATACTCTTGACCCTGCTGAAGACGCTATTTTCCATTCTGATCAGGGTTCCCTCTATTTAAATGACTTTTTCCAGAACAGAATCAAGGAACTGGGATGCAGCCAGTCCATGTCACGCAGGGGTAACTGCTGGGATAATGCGAGCCAGGAATCCTTCTTTGGACATATGAAGGATGAATGCGACCTGTCAGGCTGTTCCACTCCGGAAGGAGTGAAGAAAATGATTGATGATTATGTATACTACTACAATAATGAGCGTCCTCAGTGGACACGTAATAAGATGACACCAACTGAATATGAAGACTATCTTAATTCATTATCTGATAATGAATATTCAGATTATCTTCAAAACGAGCAGGAAAAATATGATAAAATGATGAAAAAAGCGAGAGAAAAGGCGCTCAAGCGTGCGGTTGAGCTTGGCGCTCTAACAGAGGAGGATATGGAATTATATGGCTCAGGAAAGAAAGAAGAACAGGCAGCAGCAGACAGAAGCGCAGAGACTTGCGCATAGAGATGCAGTTATTGAACATTCAGATAATAAGTTCGTTGCAGAGCTTACAAAAAATATGGATGCATTCATCTATACAAAGGACTTCTATGTTGCACTTTATAAGCAGCTTGAAAGCGGAATGACATCAATCGAGGCTTATGAATCATTAGGTTTCGATACTAAGAAGCTTGGAAAGAACTGTGCTCAGTCTGCAGCCAAGCGCGCAAGACAGAAAGCGAAGAACGGGGAGTTTGAACCAAAGGCTGAGAACTATGATGGAAGCATCCCTATTGAGGAGATGCCTGAAATGAGCCTTGAAGAGAAGGTTGCATACCAGGAGGCTCGTATCAGATATCTTGAGGATTACGTAGAATTTCAAAAAAAAATGCCTTCCATACTGGAGGAGATATACTCATCCTACAGCGACAAGAAGTAAAGGAGGACAAGCTCTTCATGGCTTATGACTACATAAGCAGAGGAAAGGCAAAAGAGAATGGTTATACCAACACCAGAGTCTTCAAGATGTTTGGTGTAAGCAGTACGGGCTATTATAATTATGTGTCACGCAGGGAGGATAGAGACGGTAAGCAGGCAGCTAAAGAAATGGATGAAAGCCATGTGATTCAGTGCTTCAAGAAGATCATTAAAACACTTGGATTCGTTCCTGGAAAGCGAACCTTCCGCCGACATATGTTCAGAAGGTTCAATTACAACATCAGCGTATCAAGAGCTTCAGGCATCATGAAAAAGATGCAGATAACTGCACAGCTTCCCAAAAAGGATGCATACAAGGGACAGGCAACCCACCATCATGAGTGCATGGCAAAGCCTAATCTCGTTAACCGCAATTTCAAGCTGGGAGTAAGACAGGTCATCCTTACCGATATCACTTATATACATTACGGCTATAGCCGTACTCCAGCCTATATGTGTGCATTCAAGGATGCCTATACAACTGAAATACTAGGTCATTATGTATCAGGCAGAATGGATGTATCTCTTGTTCAGAAGGCATTCAATAATATGATGGAGAATCATAAGGACGAGTTCCCTAAGAATCTGGAAGTATACTGCCACAGTGACCAGGGTTCACAGTATCTCTCAACATCGTTCAAACAGCTTCTTAATGAGAATGATTTCATCCAGTCAATGTCCAGAAGAGGAAACAGTCAGGACAACGCCCCTATGGAATCATTCTTTGGGCGCATGAAGACAGAGGTCATTGACATCATCGCAAGATGTGGGGATATAGATACTGTAAGAAGACTCATCGATGGCTATATCAATATGCATAATAATGAAAGATATCAGGATACCCTTGCAGCACTATCTCCAAGTGAATTCTATACATACAAGGTGACAGGTCAGTATCCATTAGACAACTATTATGGGGTGAAGGCATCAGAGCTTATGCCTCTTGATAAGATCATTGAAGCTAAGCTTGAAATGCAGGAAAAGAGGAAGCAACTCCGTAAAGAACGTCAGAAGATCAATGAGCAGCAGTCCAGATTATTAAGGAATGCAGGCGATATCATCATGCGTGATATGAAGAAGATGAAAGACGAAAACAGGAAATGGGTAAAACAGCAGGAACTTGTAGAGAATCAGTTGAAGAAGATCTCGGAAATCATTGAGAAGATTAGTAAGGCTTTAAATTTCTATTTTCATGAAGCAACAGCCGAGGTCAAAAAAATGCTTAAGGATCCATTGAACTGGAAGAACTATCCAGAACTGGACTATTATAAGGATCTTGATGCATTATACTAATTAGACAAATCATAAATAATATATCGGGAAAAGTCCATAAAATCAGGACTTCTTTTCGTCGTGGAGATAGAGAGATAGAGGGCGCGAAAAAAAAGAGCATCACCTTACGGTGATGCTCATTTGGCAAGGACTGTCAACATTCTGTCCTTGACTTTTGAACCAGTTTAAATTTCTGAATGGCTTTTTTTAGTTAAAAGCTTTTTTTCTTAGTATCATATAAGTAATAAGATGTGCTGCTGCAGTAACAATCCATGTTACTGGATATGATAAATAAATAGAATTAAGTGTATGGAAATATTGGAAGATAGTAAGAATCCATAAGACTCTTAGTCCACATGCACCTATTAAAGATACAATCATAGGAATAGTAGAATAGCCTAAACCTCTTAATGAACCAACTATGACATCCATCCAGCCACAGATGAAATAAGGGACACATATATACAATAATCTTTCATGTCCATAGGCAATAGCTTGTACATCTGTTGTATAGATACGAATGAGTTCATCCGCAAAGAAGTAGACAAGATTACCTAAAACAAGTCCTACAACTGTGACTATTCCAATACATAATGCAAGGACTCTATCGACTCTCTTTCTATCATTAATACCATAGTTCTGACTTGTGAAAGTGACACACGCCTGATAGATGGCATTCATAGACTGATAAACAAATCCTTCAAGTGATCCTGCTGCGGCATTGCCTGCCATCGCAATAGAACCAAATGAGTTAATAGATGACTGAATCAGAATATTAGAAATAGAGAAGATAGCACCCTGTAATCCCGCAGGTAAACCAATCTTGAATATCTGAATCACTTTATCTTTATGAAACTTTAAAGCATGAATATCTAAATGAATGACAGTACTTGTTTTCATCAAGCAGTTAATAATAAGAATTGACGAAACAAGTTCAGCCGTAAATGTCGCAAGTGCGACACCAGCTACATCCATCTTGAATATAATAACGAATATTAAGTTTAATATGACATTCACAACACCCGCTATAATAAGGAATATAAGTGGTCTTTTTGTATCACCAATGGCACGTAATATGGCAGCACCAAAGTTATAAAGTGCAACAAAGGGCATACTTACAAAATAGATACGTAAATAGGTTGTTGCAAGATTGATGACATCATCAGGTGATCCCATCGCCTCTAGAATTATTCTTGCACATGTCACACCAATAATCGCAAAGATCAAGCCAAAGACAATTGCGAGTAGTATGGCAGAGTGTACTGTTTCATGGGTATCTTTGTCTCTTTGTGAGGCAATAAAACGTGCGACAAGTACATTGACCCCGACAGATAAACCAATAAATAAACTCACTAATAGATTGACAACAGAAGATGTAGAACCTACTGCCGCAATAGAACGTGGACCAGCAAACTGTCCTACCACAATAACATCTGCTGCATTAAATAATAACTGCAGCACCCCTGAAAACATTAATGGTATAGAAAATATTAAGATCTTACCAAGCAATGGACCGTGCGTCATGTCCATTTGATATTGATCTTTCTTCATGAAATCCCCTCCTCATGACTATAGTCTAACATATTAAAAATAAAGGTGTTGAGAAGTTTCATAAAGAGTAAATGAAAGTCCCCCTTTTTTTTTAGAGTTCCATTCGTTATAATTGTTTTGGAAAGAGGGGAGTGAAAAAATGATATTTCACGAAGTTGAATTATCTCATACTAAAGAAATTATGGATTCATATGAAGTGAATCCTATTATTGCGAAATATGTAGAACATAGAGGCTTCACAAAAGAAGACTATGAAGCACTCAACACACCATTCTATTATAACTTTACAGATTTAGAGAATGGTGAAACAGCATTGAATCTCATTAAAGAAGCATGTGCTTCTAAGTCTAAGATTCATATTTGTATCATGAGTACAGAACTACATCATTTATTAGAAAGTGCAATGATTTTCCTAGGTGTCTTGATGGCTAAAGGAAAATCAGCTTTTGAATTCTTTGATGGTCCTCAGGATAATTTTGGTCCTGGTCTTCATATTATCTTAGGTAATCAGTTAGAAGTAAGAGATGGTGACAATGTATATCCATTAGTACCTGGTGGTCACTATAAGGATGAAGATGTTGCACAGAGTTTACTTGTATTACAGCTTATTAATACATTACTTGGTAAAGAAAATCAGTATTTAGCTTCTCTTGCAGGTATTGGTATTCAGGCTGAAGAAGTTCCTCTACGTAACTCTAACCGTTATCATTTAAAGAAGACTTTAGGTTTATTAAATGATTGTCGTTTTGATGCGATTGAGTTTGTTGCTTTAACACCTAAGACAAGACAGAAAAACAATATGCGTCAAAGAGAATTCAAGAAGACATATAATGAAAGTGTTATGTCTGGTTCTATCACAAATAAGATGGCACATTATCTTAGTTCTTTAAATGATGCGAAGAAGATGGTTAAGTACCTTATTTATGGTTGTCCTGGTACAGGTAAGTTCCGTTCTGTTGCACCTATTGCGGATGAAATTAATGCAGGATACTTTATTAGTGATGAATTCCATGATGATGATCGAGTAAGAGATGTGATTCCATTAGAAATTTCAGACTTATCTAAGACAAATATAGAAGAATACTTACAGGTATTATCACCATTTGGAAATGGACAGGAAAAGACTCCTATCTCTATTGAAGGTTTAGTCATTCATGAAGCACCTGTAAAAGATTATTTTGATCATATCAAGTTAAGTTCCTTTATTCCTAATGTAGGTGGTATTGATACAATCATCTATAATCCAAACTATAAAATTAAGCAGTTTAAACAAGGTCAGAAAGTAAAGATTGTAGGTACATTATCTATTAATGACTTTACTAGCCTTATGACAATTAACGCAGTACAAGTGGACATTCTTGATTAAGAATGTCTTTTTTTGTGTATAATTATAAGAAAAGATTGGATATATATGAGCATGATGCAGATACTTGTTTAGTGAGTGATGATGTGAATAACTGGATAGGTATCCAATGGATGGTGGAACATGATAGTTACTTATTGTGATTAATTATATGATATGCGACGCACCAGGTATGGAACATATGGTAGAGTACATGTCTAAACAGTTCCCAAAAGTCACATTTACTTTTGTATCTAATGATTATGGATTTTGTCATATAGAAAAGTAAGCAGATCCGATGATCTGCTTACTTTGATGTTTGCGTTTTTTATAGTTTGTCTTTTATCTCAAAAAGTTTATGCATATCATATGCTTTCACATAATAGTTGGTTGCATCCATTTTTGTTCTATTGAAGTACTCACCTGCTTTAAGTACAAAATTCTTTTCGATAAGAGTTATAAGTTCTTCTCTAGTTATAAAGCGAGGCATTGAATAAGTCCATTTCTGTTTTTTCAGCATTTCAACTACATCTTCAGGTATTTCTGTACCATAGAAAAGTTTGCGTGCACGTAGCAGATCTTCACATGATGGACTAATTCTTACAAGTATATGATAATCATATTCTGCAACTTTATTAGGTATTTTTATATTTGGTATATAACGTCCAGATTCATCCCAGTCCTTTTTCTCTAGGAGAAGAAGCTGTCCAAAATCCTTTGTGGATTTGATTGAGATATGTTTGCCATTACAGTCAATATCTACACTATCCCAAACATTTTCGCCATAAACATCTAAATTAGGCTCATTCATCTCTAAACCATAATCTTTAAGACAATAATAAACGGCATATTCTGCAAGCTTTCCCTGAATATCACTAATGAATATTTCATTGGGTGTTCTTTTATGTTCTCCACCTTGGCGGTGGTCTCGGTGATGTCCTTCTCCATATGCCATATCAAGAGAGAAATCCAATACTTTTTGTACATCTTCAGGCTCGATAGTTCCTATTGCTTCAAAAGGAACTTTTCGACCTTCTGGTATAGTATGGATACGTTTTCCATCTTTCTCTAATAACTTTAATTTATAAAAATTTGGATAAGACATATTATCATTCCTTTCTGTAATGTTATTGATTAATTTTATACTATCATTGTAAGTTTGATTAAACAATAGAGTTACAGAAATGAATAAAAATTACAAGTCTTGTATTAGTAGGCAGCCTATGATAATCTAATCATGATTTCATTAAATCATGAAATAATTCTTTAGATTACGATAAGAAATTTTATGAAAAGTGGAGTATGTATAGAGTGTAGGACATACTTCGATATATGGTTAGAGGGATATAGGATGAATAAAGAGAATGAAGTAAAAGAAAAAGGTTTAGAAACAAAGCCGGTGCAGTTTTATATTGATGCTGATTTGAAGAAGAGATTAAAAACATATTGTGTTGTGAACGATGAGAATATGACATCAGTTCTCACAAAAGTATTAGATACATTTCTTGTGTCTGAAGGTTTTTAACATATTCACATTAAATATTGCATAAAAAGAATAATAAAGGAGTTTGAATTGAATGAATAATAAATTGAAATGTGCATCATTTTTTGCGGGTGTAGGAGGAATAGATTTAGGGTTTGAATCAACAGATTGTTTTGAAACTGTATATGCGAATGAAATAGATCCTTATCCAGCAAGAACCTATAATTTGAATTCGGATATTACTGTAGATTGTAGAGATATAAGAGAAGTACAGCCAGACCAAATTCCAGATTTTGATGTATGTCTTGCAGGTTTTCCATGTCAATCATTTAGTGTAGCCGGTTATAGACAAGGTTTTGATGATGAAAAAGGAAGAGGTACATTATTCTTTGAAGTAGCAAGGATTATTGAAGCAAAGAAACCTAAGATTGTATTCTTAGAAAATGTGAAAAACCTTGTGACACATGATAATGGGAATACTTTTAGAGTAATATTAAATACTTTAGAAGAGTTAGGTTATCATGTGAAACATAAAGTTTTAAATGCAATGGAATATGGAAATGTTCCACAGAACAGAGAAAGAATATATATTGTAGGTTTCTTAAGTGAAGAAGAATGTAATAAGTTTAGTTTTCCAGATAAAGTAGAGCTTACAAACCAATTAGAAAGTATCATTGATTTCCATACTAAACTAGATGAGAAATACTATTATACTCCTGGTAAATATAAAGGTAATATCTATGAGAAGCTTGTAGAAGCAATGGATGATGATCGTGCTGTTTATCAGTGGAGAAGACAGTATGTACGTAAGAATAAATCAAGAGTTGTACCTACTTTAACAGCTAATCAAGGAATGGGTGGACATAATGTATGTCTTATTATGACTGATAATGGAATACGTAAAATGACACCACATGAATGTTTTAATGCACAGGGTTTCCCTAAAGATTTTAAGTTGCCAACAGATATGGCAGAATCTAGATTATATAAACAGGCAGGGAATTCTGTATGTGTATCAGTTATTCACAGAATAGCTGATAGTATTGTGGATGCTATTAATTAATATTAAGAAACAGGTGATTCTATGTTTTATGAAAAACAGCCAAAACAGCAACAGGAAGATTATAAAGAAATGCTTTCTATTATAGGAAGTTTATCTAATTTGTTTGCAGACTCTAGTACGCCTATGCTTTATTATCGTGCGCATGAAAATGCATTTTGTAAGTATTTTGAAGCAGATAATCTTGGTAGAGAAGATTGTTCTGCAGATGCATCTAAGGATAAAATGGGCATTGGTTTAAAGACATGGACTGGAAGAGATGATCAGAAAGTTGCAGAGTTTGGAAGATTAAGACCTGCATATGAATATTTAACAGGTATGGATTTAGTTAAAGAGATAGCTAAATACAGAAATGAGAGAATTCGTGTTACTAAGAAGATGCATGGCTTAACTGATATGTGTTATCACGTTGTTAAGAGAAAAGAAAATGAAATGCAGATATATGAACGTTCTTTTGACTGTATTGATATAGATAATATTGTATTAGATGAGAAGAGAGGAAATGCGAATAATACATATTTTTCTGATGGTAAGCATGTGTATCATTTCAGTATGTCTAAGAATACTTTGTTTATGATATTTGATGATATGGAACTTATGGATTCATTTAAAGTAAATATCTTAGAGGATCCTTTTACTGTTCTTAAGAATATGAAGGATCATGTAAAGAGTGGTTTATCTGTAAATGTGAATAAACCAAGACTATGTCTTCGTTTATATGCAGTCAATCGTGATGGTACTAAGTATGTTCCTGAAAAGAGTGGATTGAATCAATGGAATGCATCAGGACGTGTACGTGATCCTAATGAAATCTATATTCCTTATTTAACAGAAGATAGAAATAGAAGTGTTGATTTCTTTCCAAATAGAGATGAACCATTTACATTATTACTTCCTGATGGAACAGAGATGAGTGCTAAAGTATGTCAAAGAGCATTTGCTAAAGTAAGTCCTGAGAAGTATGAACTTCTTACTCCTGAAGAAAAAGAAAGAGAAGATGCACGCGCTAAAGTAGGTAAGTCAATTATGAGTAATCCTAATAAAGCATTGGGTAAATGGCTATTGAGAGATGTATTTGAGTTACCAGAGAAAACATTAGTTACTTATGATATGTTGAGAATATTTGGTGTAGATAGTGTTATGTTTACTAAGCTAGAAGAAAAGAAATATAGAATTGATTTCTGTGTGCTAGGAACATATGAAAAGATGTATCATTTGGATGATGTGGAACAAGATGAAGAGTAGATGTTGAACAGTCACTGAGATGGCTGTTTTTATTTGTGGATAAGTTTAATTGTGGTTGTGAAAGTACATTCTAGTAGTAGAATATTATATATAATTATTTTTGAGAGAGATGATACTATGCCAGATAATCTTACAAAAGAACAACGTCATAAAAATATGAGTGCAATAAAAGGTAAAGATACATCTATTGAGGTTAGAGTAAGAAAATATCTATGGGCACATGGTTTTCGCTATCGCAAGAATGTGAAAGAATTACCTGGTAAACCGGATATAGTTATACCTAAGTATAAAACAGTGATATTTATTAATGGCTGCTTTTGGCATCATCATTTTAACTGTAGACATGCAACAATACCTAAATCCAATAATGATTATTGGGTTAAGAAGATAAATAGAAATGTGGATAATGACATAAAGAACTATAACTTATTACAACAAATGGACTACAATGTCATTACGGTATGGGAATGTGAAATCAAAGAAGACTTTGATCACAGAATGAAACTACTCATAGAAGAAATAACACAGTAAAAGGAACACCCTCTAGTGGGCTGTTCCTTTTCTCGTTGACTCTCTTCTAATTACCTCAACAGGAAGTATATATCTTTGTTTATTATTCTCTATTTCTTCATTATTCATTAAATTCATTAATAACTTACATGCTGTTTTTGCAAGTCCAGGAGTATCCTGTCTCACAGTAGATAGGGAAGGATGTGATGTTTTAGATATAAAAATATCATCAAAGCCTATAATTTTTACTTCTTCAGGTACTTTTATATGATGCTCTAATAAAGCCGTTAATGCACCATAGGCACGCCAGTCATTAGTCGCAAATATTCCGTCAAACTTAATTCCTTTCTCTATTAATTCACTTACTGCTTTTTTAGAGCCTTCATAGTTTGCTGTATCAATATCTAATAGTAATTCTAAATCTGTACTATGTTCTAGATGATAATCTTCTAAAGCTTGATAATACCCACTACGTCTTTGCTTATTCACAGATAAAGATCTATTTCTAGATAATATCACTATATTCTTGCATCCTTGTTTAATTAGTTCCTCTGTTGCAAGATATCCTCCTAAATAATGATTAGATTCTACATAATAAGCATTGCTGTGATCTTTAGGTTTTCTATCAATACATACTATCGGTATACTTCTACTTAAACTGTTAGTGGGAATCTGTTCTATTCCAGAAATACAAATAATACCATCTACTAACTTACTATCTAAAGATTTAAAATACGCTATTTCTTTGTTTTCATCCTGTGATGTATTGCATATAAATACAGAATAGTTTTTATCAAAGAAATAATTTTCTATTTCCAAAGCAAGTTGTGAAAACCATTCATTATTAATATGAGGTACAATTAAACCTATTGTTTTTGATTTAGATGTTCTTAAACTTTTGGCTGCAATATTCGTTGTATAACCATATTCTTTTATTATTTTTTCAACACGCTCTTTTGTTGCTTCAGAAAATCTTCCATTATTATTAATTACTCGAGACACTGTTGCAACAGATACATTCGCAAGCTTTGCGATTTCTTTGATGGATATATTTTTTTTAGTCATAATTTTTTGAACCCTTTCATAATTAAATTATATAAATTCGTATATTGAAATTCAATTACATCAGACTTTTTAAAAATAATACATTACATATAAATATGGCATAATATGTGCCATTCATTTATATGGAAACCGTGTTTGATGATGATATGATATATATATGTAAAAGGTAAACGTTTACCCAGAAAGGGGATTATTATGGAAAAACTATTATGCCCATCTATGATGTGTGCTAATTTTGGCCATTTAGAAACAGAAGTAAAAGAGTTAGTGGATGCTGGAATTGATATCTTTCATCTAGATATTATGGATGGAAGTTTTGTGCCTAATTTTGGAATGGGATTACAGGATGTGGAATATATCTGTAAAAAATCTACGAAACCATGTGATGTTCATCTTATGGTTGTTAATCCTGGGGATTATGTAGAAAAGTTTGCTTCATTGGGGGTAAGAATCATCTATATTCATCCTGAAACAGATAAACATGCATGTCGTACATTACAGAAGATTAAAGACGCAGGTGTGCATCCTGGAATTGCAGTAAACCCAGGAACATCTTTTGAAACAGTAAAAGAACTATTACATCTATGTGATTATGTTATGCTAATGTCTGTTAACCCAGGATTTGCTGGTCAGAAATATTTAGATTTTGTAACACCTAAGTTTAAGAAGTTTGTCGATGAGTCAAATAACTATGGTGGTTATGATGTTATGATTGATGGTGCTTGTTCACCAGAAAAGATACATGATTTATCTAAAATTGGTGTTAAAGGATTTATTTTAGGTACAAGTGCGTTATTTAATAAGGGACGTCCTTATAGTGAAATTATACCAGAACTTAGAAAAGTGTAGGAGGAGATGTAAATGAAAATTGGTATTGGTAATGACCATGTAGCAGTTAGCTACAAGAATGAAATTAAGTCTTATATTGAAGAAAAGTATGGCTATGAAGTAGTGAATTTCGGTACAGATAGTACTGAAAGATTTAATTATCCAGTAGCTGGTGAAGCAGTCGCAAATGCTGTAGTAAGTGGTGAAGTAGATAAAGGAATTGTTATTTGTGGTACTGGTGTTGGTATCTCTTTAGCTGCAAATAAAGTAAATGGTATTCGTTGTGTAACATGTAGTGAGCCATATTCTGCATTGTTATCAAGACAGCATAATAATACAAATATGCTTGCATTTGGTGCACGTGTCGTTGGTATTGAACTAGCTAAAATGATTGTTGATGCATGGTTAAGTGGTGAATATGAAGGCGGTCGTCATCAGGTGCGTATTGATATGCTAAAAGAAATTGAGGAAAGACAAAAGCACCATTAAGGTGCTTTTTTGAGGTGTGCTTATGATTAAATGGGGAATTATTGGAGCAGGACATATAGCTCAAAGATTCGCAAAAAGTTTGATACATAGTGATCAAGGAAAACTATACGCTATTGCCAGTCATACTGATACAAAATTAGATTTATTTAAAGAAGAATATCCAGAAATTAGCACTTATACAGATTACATGCAAATACTAGAAGATAAAAATGTAGATGTTGTATATATAGCTTTAAGACATAAAGACCACTATAAGTGGGCTAAAGAAGCTTTATTGAATAAGAAGGCAGTTTTATGTGAAAAACCTGCGACGCTTAGTGTAGAAGAAATGATTGATTTAAAGAAGCTTTCTATTGAGAATCAGTCATTTTTTATGGAAGGTATTAAAACAAGATTTATTCCAGTTATTCAGGAATTAAAGAGGCTGTTAGATGAAGAGGTCATTGGGAAAATACTTACTATAGAAAACAGATTCTGTTATGACATTCGCAACACAAAAGAAACACGTTATCTTTATGATCCTGAACAGGGGGGTATTTTGAATGATGTAGGTAGTTATGTGTTAGGCAGTATTATTGATTATATTCATGTACCTCTTAAAGAAATAAATGTAGAAGCACACTATGAACACGGTGTAGATGTCCATGATTATGTAAGACTATATTTTGGAGATTATCAATCAGCATCATTTGAAATAGCTATGAACGAAAAGAAGGAGCCTATAATGTTGATCAATGGTAATCATGGAACGATAAAATGTTGTCCATTTTATCGTCCAGAAAGTATCGAGATTAAGGTTAATAGAGAAGATGCTTACACAATTACAAAACCATATATCTATGATGACTTCTATACTGAAATTGAAGAAGTTCATAAATGCTTAAAAAAAGGACTTATAGAGAGTCCTCGTATGACATTGGATGATTCAATAAAATGTGCATCTATCACAAATGCTATTAGAAAGGAGATGGATAGTAATGAAGTTTAATGAAATAATGCACCTTTCTTTTTATACATCTCACATGGATGAAATGAGAGATTTCTATGAAAACAAGCTTGGTTTAAAAGCAAAAATTATTATGCGATATGAAGCATATCAAGGTAAAAAAGAAAGAGGTTTTTGGGCTCAAAGAGCTGAAACAGACCCTAAAGGAATTGCATATATCTTTATTGAATTAGCTCCAGGACAATATTTAGAGTTATTTCCTAAAGCTGATCATCAATTGGAACATGAAGCACCTGATACACGTTTAGGTTATTCACATTTTGCACTCATGGTAGATGATATTTTTGAAGCGAGAGAAGAATTAGTTAAAGCTGGTGTAGATATTGATATAGAACCTAATAAAGGTCAGTCAGAAACATGGCAGATGTGGATTCATGATCCGGATGGAAATAAGTTTGAGATTATGCAGTATACAGATAAATCATTGCAGTTTAAAGGAAATATTGAAGAAGATAAAGAAAAATATGGAAAGGAGAGATGAAATATGGAATTAGATTATAACGTAGTAAGATTAATATCAGCAGAGCCGAGTAAAATTGCTACTTATAATGGAAGGCAGTTAAAAGAATCTATCTTGAAATCAGAAGGAAGAGTTCTTATGGGTCAAACATATCTTCCTAGTCCTATTTTGATTCCTGATTGCACAAGTACGGAACTTATGTTTGCATTTGGCACAGATATGGTTTTACTAAACGGATATGATTTTGATCATCCTGAAAAATTGCCAGGTATGCAAGGGTTGTCTTTTGAAAGAATAGAAGAGTTAGTAGGCAATAGACCAGTAGGTATTTATATGGGATGTCCTAAAGAGGGCGTAGATATGAATGACCCTAGAGTGTCTAGTGTTGCACCTATGATGTATACAAAAGAACATGCATTAAAGGCAAAAAAAATGGGTGTGCATTTTATTATTCTTGGAGGTAATCCAGGAAGTGGAACTTCTATCAAAGATGTGATTCGTGCGAGTAAAGAATGTCGCGAAGTATGTGGTGATGACATGTTGATTTTTGCAGGTAAGTGGGAAGATGGAATTGTGGAAAAAGTCTTAGGTGATCCGCTTGCTACTTATAATGCGAAAGAAGTGATTGATGAACTAATTGATGCCGGAGTAGATATTATCGATTTTCCTGCACCAGGATCAAGACATGGTATCACAGTAGAAATCATCAGAGAATTAGTTGAATATACACATCGTAAGGGTGCTCTCGCAATGGTATTTTTAGATAGTAATGTAGAAGCAGCTGATGTAGATACAATAAGAGAAGTTACTTTGCTAATGAAACAGACAGGCTGTGATGTACATGCAATTGGTGATGGTGGCTTTGGCGGTGGAACATGGCCAGAAAACATCTATCAGATGTCAGTAACATTAAAAGGTAAAGCTTATACATGGAAAAAAATGGCAACCCCAAAGAGATAGGAGAATAATATGGATAAACTAGTAGTTGCTTATATTGGATTCGGAAATAGTGTTTGTAGATATCATTTGCCATATGTGGAAAGAAGAAAAGAAACAATTCAGGTTAAATACATTTATCGTAGAGATGTAGATAGAGTTGGAGATGAAGAAAGAGAAACATGGTATCCAAGTATTACGTTTACAAGTGATATTGAACAGGTAATGAGTGATCCAGAAGTTAATCTAGTGGTAGTTAATACACCGGATCAGTTTCATGTTGAGTATACTATGCAAGCATTAGAGCATGGAAAAAATGTTTTATGCGAAAAACCATTTGCAATGACAGCAAAACAGGCAGAAGAAGTATTTGCATATGCTAAAGATAAAGGTCTCGTTGTTATGGCAAACCAGAATAGACGTTTTGATGCAGATATGAGAACTGTCAGAAAAGTAATTGAATCAGGCGTATTAGGTGAAATATTAGAAGTTGAATCACATTATGATTACTATCGTCCTAGTATTAAAGATAGAGTTGGAATGGGTATTCTTTATGGTTTGGCTGTACATCCTATTGACCAGATGATTGGGCAATTTGGTGTTCCTAAGAAAGTTGTATATGACTGCAGAAGTTTTGATCATCCAGGTGAAAGTGATGATTATTATGATATTGATCTTTTTTATGACAATATGAAAGCTATAGTTAAAACAAGTTATTATGTAAAATTAGATTATCCTAGATTTATTGTGCATGGTCGTAAAGGAAGTTTCTTAATGCCTCAATTAGGACATCAAAGTGCTTTAAAAGCAAAACCAGGACCAGTAGAAATCAGCTTTGATCCATTACCAGAAGATAAATGGGGAACTCTTTCTTATATTGATGATGAAGGTAATGATGTTACAAAGAAGGTGCCTACCGAAATTCAGGATTATGGATTGATCTATGATAATCTGTATGAGGTTATTTTTAATAATGCTGAAAAGGTAGTCAAAGATCAAGAGGTTGTAGAAGTTCTTCATATTATAGAAGAAGCAACTAAAGCTGCTAAGGAGGTCTAGTATGAGACTTGGTATTGCGGGATCAGGAATGATTGTAAGAGATTTATTTCGCTTTATACATGATGTAGATGGAATAGAGCTTGAAGCTATTGCTTCTACACCTAAATCTATAGATAAAGTTAAAAAGATGGCTGCAGATGAAGGAATTAAGAAATATTATCCAGATTATCAGCATCTTCTTGATGACGATGAGATAGAGGTTATGTATATTGCATCACCAAATCATTTACACTATTCTATGTGTAAAGAAGCTTTAGAACATGGTAAACATGTTATTTGTGAAAAACCTTTTACATCAAGAGTAGAAGAATTAGAAGAACTTAATAATATTGCAAAGAGTAAGAAATTATTGTTGTTAGAAGCTATTTCTACGCAATATCTCCCTAATGTTTTGAAAATTAAAGAACTACTTCCAGAGTTAGGTCAAATTAAGATTTTTAGTGCGAACTATAGTCAATATTCATCAAGATACGATGCTTTTAAACAAGGTAATATTCTTCCTGCCTTTGATAATACAAAATCAGGAGGTGCTCTAATGGATTTGAATATTTATAATATTCATTTAGCTGTTGTTTTATTTGGGAAACCAAAGAAAGTGCATTATGATGCAAATATTGAGAAGAATATTGATACATCGGGTATTATTACTTTGGATTATGGATCATTTAAGGCTGCACTTATTGCTGCAAAAGATTGTAAAGCACCTATTATGACTTCGATTCAAGGCGATAAAGGATCAATTATTATTCATACGCCTGCCAATACATTAATAGGTTTTGATCACTTGCTAAATGACAATACAACAACTCCATATGCATTACAGGATAATAAGCATCGTATGTATTTTGAATTTCTTGAATTTGTTAAAATATTCAATGAAATGAATTTTGATAAAGCAGATGAAATGATGAAAAATAGTCTTATTGCAATGGATATTGCGACAAAAGCTAGAATGTCGGCAGGTGTTCATTTCAAAGCGGATGAAGCCCATGAGTAAAATATTATTTAGTGATTTTGATGGGACTCTCTTTTTTGAGGATGGTTTTCATCAGGAGGATATAGAGGCAATACGAGCTTTTCAGGAAGAAGGTAATAAGTTTGCTTTGTGTACAGGGAGACCTCTAGGTGGGGTACTTGCTTTAATAGAAGGTAAAATTAATCCTGATTATTATGTTCTTTGTACAGGAGGACTTGTTCTTGATAAGGATTATCAAGTTATTTATGGACAAGAGATTCCTTTTGATTTGGTAAAAGAAGTTTGTCAAAAATATGAAAATGAATCAATTGCTGGACCACATTGTTTAGATAAAGATTCTTTATATTTTGCACATATTCCAAATGACGCACCTAGTTATATTAAGCAATTTGATTCAATTGATGAATTTAAAAATCGTAAAATTTATAGTTTTTCATTAATTGAATCTACAAGAGCTAAAGAAATAACTGATGAAATTAATAATGATTACCCTGTATTGCATGCTTTTCAAAATGTAAATGCAATTGATATTGTTAAAAGAGGATGTAGTAAAGGTCAAGGAATTTTAAAATTAGAAGTATTAATCAGTGACGAAACAGCAGGAATAGGTGATAGTTATAATGATTTAGAAATGTTTAAAGTCGTTGATTATTCATTTACATTTAAAACATCACCGCAAGATATCCAACAACAAACAACGTTCGTTGTATCATCAGTGAAAGAAGCAGTAGCAATAGTAAAGGAGGAGTAAAAAATGGGATTTCCAAAAGGTTTTTTATGGGGTGGTTCAATTAGTGCTGCTCAAATTGAAGGTGGATGGAACGAAGGAGGGAAATCACCAGTATTGGTAGATTATTGTACAGCAGGATCTACAAAAGAAAGAAGACAAATTTGGTATTTAGACAAAGAGGGTAAAAGAGTTCACCGTAATTGGGAAGCTGTTGATGAATTAGAAGAAGGATGTAAGTTTGCTTTCTTTGATGATTTACATTATACAAATCATGTGGCAAGTGATTTTTATCATCGTTACAAAGAAGATTTAGCGTTATTTAAAGAAATGGGATATACAACATTTAATACTTCTATTTCTTGGGCTAGAATCTATCCACATGGGATTAAAGGTGGTATCAACCAAGAGGGTGTTGAATTTTATCGAGATGTTTTTAAGATAGCTAAAGAATATGGGATGGATCCGGTTATTACATTATATAAATATGACGAACCCGTTTCACTTTTAGAACAACATGGTGGATGGCGTAATCGTGCAATGATTGATGAATTTGTTGAATTTGCGAGAGTGTGTTTTACAGAATATAAAGATTATGTTAATAAATGGATGACATTTAATGAAATCAATATCATTATGCCAAGAGATGGACAAAAAAGTGAAAAAAATCAAAGAAATTTAATTTATTTACATAATCAATTAGTTGCTGCTGCAAGAGCAACTATTGTTGCACATGAAATTGATTCAAATCTTAAAGTAGGATGCATGATTTGTGGAAATATGTCTTATCCATTAACACCAGATCCATTGGATGCTATTGCTCGTTATGAAAACTTCCAAGATTTCTTCTGTTATAGTGCTGATACACAAATGAGAGGATATTATCCACCATTTGCTAAAAGAATTTGGGAGAGATATGGAATTAAACCAGAAATCACAGAACAGGATAAAGAAGATTTAAAGAATGGTAAATCTGATTTTATTGGTTTTTCATATTATGCCTCAGGTGTTGTAACAACACATAAAGTTGAACAGAATGATCATATTGCAGGGAATGTTTTAGGAACAGTAAAAAATCCTTATTTAAAAGCAAATGCATGGGGATGGCAAATTGATCCGGTTGGGTTTAGACATTTAATGCATTTAATAAATGACCGTTATAATGCACCGATGTTTGATGTGGAAAATGGTATTGGTTTAATTGAAACTGAAGGTGAAGATGGTATATGTCATGATCCAGCACGTATTGAATATCACCGTGAACATATTAAAGAGATGAAAAAAGCTATTGAAGAAGGAGTTAATCTATTTGGTTATACAACTTGGGGATGTATTGACTTAGTTTCAGCAGGAACAGGACAAATGGATAAAAAATATGGATTTATTTATGTAGATATGGATGATCAAGGAAATGGTGATTTACATCGTTCAAGAAAAGATTCATTCTATTGGTATAAAAAAGTAATTGCTTCTAATGGTGAAGATTTAGATTAAACAAGCTCATTGAGCTTGTTTTTATATCAGCTGCTATAAAACTATAAGAGAATGGCACATATTGTGACAAGGTTTTAACTAGAAAAAGATAATAAATCATTATAGTATATAAACAGAAGTCAGGAAAACGTTTACATTATAAGTGCTTTGGATAAAAACAAATTAAAAGATATAGTGAAAAACAAAGGAGGAAGAAAAATGAGTTTTCCAAAAGGATTTTTATGGGGTGGAGATATCAGTGCTAACCAATGTGAAGGTGGTTGGGACGAAGGCGGAAAATCACCAAATATGACAGACTATCATACGGGAGGTAATGTGAATGAACCACGTATGGCAACTTATATCATGCCAGATGGAACTTATGGTAAAACACCTGCAATGATTGAAAAGTGTAATTTACCAGATGGCGCTAAATTAGCAATCAATCCTGATGAATTTTATCCTAATCATAAAGCAACAGATTTTTATCATCATTATAAAGAAGATATTGCTATGTTTGCAGAATTAGGATTTAAAGCATTTAATATGACATTATCATGGGCAAGAATTTTTCCTAAAGGAATTAAAGCAGGAATTAATCCAGAAGGGGTAGAATTCTATCATAATGTATTTAAAGAATGCTTGAAATATGGAATTGAACCATTAGTTCACTTATATAAATATGATATGCCTGCTTTCTATATTGAAGAATTAGGTGGCTGGAAAAATAGAGTATTAATTGGTGAATTTGTTGAATTTGGGAAAGCATCTATTGATGAATTCCAAGAAGTTACTTATTGGTCAACATTCAACGAAATCAATGCTGCTCAATTCTCTGTCTTGGATTCAAACAATCAAGAAGAAGTCCAAAGACAATATCAAGTGTTACATAATCAATTAGTAGCTAGTGCAAAAGTAGTTAAATATTTACATGATAATTATCCAAATAAAAAAATTGGATGTATGCAAGCAGGTATTTTTACACATGCATTAACATGCGATCCAAATGATGAACTTGCTAATCAAAAAGAAATGCATAAGAATTTTTGGTATGCAGGGGATGTCTTTGTTAGAGGATATTATCCAAGTTATGCTGAACATTTATGGAAAGAATTAAATATCACATTAGATATTACTGAAGAAGACACGAAAGCTTTAAAGGATGGTACAGTAGATTTCTTTGAATTCTCTTATTATTTCTCAAACTGTGTAACAACACATTTAGATGGTGAAGAAGCAACAGGAAACTTAAATTTCATGGGAAAGAAAAACCCATATTTAAAACAGTCAGATTGGGGATGGGCTATTGATCCAAAAGGATTAAAATACTTTATGCATGAAATCTATGATAGATATCAAATCCCAATCATGAGCTGTGAAAATGGTTTAGGTGCCTTTGATACATTAGAAGAAGATGGAACAGTTCATGATCAATATCGTATTGATTATATGAGAGAACATGTTAAAGCCATGAGTGAAGGTATTGATGAAGGTGTAGACTTAATGGGATACACTTGGTGGGGATGTATTGATTTAGTATCTGCAGGTACTGGAGAAATTAGAAAACGTTATGGATTTATTTATGTAGATGTTGATGATTTTGGTAATGGAACATATAAACGTTATAAAAAAGATTCTTTTGAATATTGTAAAAAAGTTTACACTTCAAATGGAGAAGATTTAGACTAATGCTAGAAAAGATAAGAACGTTAAATCCAGATTACCAAATTAATGAACTTGATGATTCGTTTAAAGAATATGGACGAATCATCAAGCAAGATATGCAAGAAGCCATCAATTATGCTACAACTTATCAAAATACAAATGCCTATGATACAAGTGTTCAAGCATTAGAAGAAATGCCTTGTATACAAGATTTAATTAATGATATTTATGGTTATTTAGATGTCATGGCAGGTGTAGTTACTGGTAAAAATGAAGTATTAAATGGGTTGGAATATCATCAATGCAGTGAAACAATCATTGCGGTGACAGACTATATTCTTGCTCTTGGAAAAAGACAAGATATGGAAGAAAATGACTATGACATAGATAAGTGCGAACTTTTCTATGTACCAAAAGGAACAGTCGTAGAACTCTATGCAACAACATTACACTATACACCAATAACAGTAAAAGATTCATTTAAAACAATCTGTTTATTATTAAGAGGAACAGGGGATAGTTGTCAAAGAAGAGGAATCCTAAAGAAAAAGAATAAATGGTTCATAGCACATAAAGATAATGTAGAAAAAGTACAAGCAGGAGATTATCCTGGTTTAAAAGGCAAAATGATTCGTATTAAATATTTATAAGGAGGAAAGAAAATGGCAATACCTGATAAATTTTTATGGGGTGGTTCAATTAGTGCTGCTCAATGTGAAGGTGGATGGGACGAAGGTGGAAGAAGTCCTGTTCAAGTAGATTTTGGAGATCCGGGTTCAACAACAGATATACGTTGGATTCATTACTTAAATGCAGATGGAACAAGAGGAAAAATGAGGCAATTTGAGCATTTACCTAAAGGAGCTAAATATCAATTATTCGATGATATTCGTTATACAAATCATGTTGGTATTGATTTTTATCATCGTTATAAAGAAGATATTGCATTATTTGCAGAGCTTGGTTTTACAACTTTCAATACAACAATTTCATGGGCAAGAGTTTATCCTCATGGAGTAGAAGGAGGGGTCAATCAAGAAGGTGTAGAATTCTATCGTAATGTATTTAAAGAATGTCGTAAATATGGCATTGACCCTGTCATTACATTATATAAATATGACGAACCTGTGTATTTAGAAGAAACATATGGTGATTGGACGAATAGAGAAATGATTCATCAATTTGTTGAATTCGCAAGGTTATGTTTTGGTGAATATAAAGGTTTAGTAGATAAATGGTTAACTTTTAATGAAATTAATATTTTATTACATTTTGATGGTAAAGAAGGAAAACAATTTGCTTTTGAAGAATTACATAATCAAATGGTAGCGGCAGCTAAAGCTGTTAAAGTAGCACATGAAATTGATAAAAATATTTCAGTAGGATGTATGATTGCAGGATTCTGTAGTTATCCATATACTTGTGATCCTGAAGATGTAATTGAAAATTATAAACAATTCCAAGAAAAATTTGCTTATTGTGCAGATACAATGGTAAGAGGATATTATCCGTCTTATGCCAAACGTATTTGGAAGCAGAATAATGTTGTTTTAGATATTAGTGAAGAAGATAAAAAAGATTTGATAGAAGGTAAATCTGACTTCCTAGCTTATTCATATTATATGTCTAACGTAGTAACAACACATAAAGATGCAGGAGAAGCTTTAGATGGTGCAGGAACTTCAGCAAACTTAAAAAATCCATATTTAACAGCATCTGATTGGGGATGGCAAATTGATCCAACTGGCTATGAATACTTTTTACATGTCTTAAATGATCGTTATCAAGTACCTATTTTCGATGTCGAAAATGGTCTAGGAGCTTATGATAAAGTAGAAGAAGATGGCTCTATTCATGATGATTATCGTATTAATTATCACAGAAGTCATATTAAGAGCTTAATGAAAGCAAGAGAAGAAGGCGTTAATATTTTTGGATATACTTCTTGGGCTCCAATCGATTTGGTTTCATTTACTACAGGACAAATGGATAAACGTTATGGATTTATCTATGTAGATATGAATGATGAAGGTAAAGGAGATTTACATCGAAGTAAAAAAGATTCATTTTATTGGTATCAAAAAGCAATAAAATCTGATGGAAAAGACTTAGACTAATAATAAGAACCCTAGAAAATTTATTCTAGGGTTCTTATGGTTATTAAATTTTTGAGGGAGTTACGCTATGATTCTCTTTTTGATTTATGCTATTTATTGTTGATGAGTATTGATAAGAATTCTGTGTAGCTCTCACATTTTATTAACGATTCTATTAATGTATTATCCTCACTGATTTTCTTTAAAGTATTATAAAGCGTATCATACATAATATTGTTTTGATCATAACTAGAGAATACTATGAGAACCTGGAATTCCTGGTCATCATAATTGACAGGTTCTTTAAAGGTGAGAATGATATTATTGGTATTGGAGTTAATAGGAGTATTGAGTTTTAACAAGCCTATACTGTTATTAAATGAATGAAGTGAGTATTTATTCTTGTTTGTAAAATTCGCTTTAACAGACGATTTCATAAGAGGGTATATCTTGCAGAGTGTTTGATAAAGCACTGTAGAAATACCTTTTTTTGTCTTTGCAGATACACTATGTTCAAATAGTTCTGGATGGAAATAGTATACCAAATTTTCTTCGTTGAAATAGTAAGTGAGTTTGCTTTTGATGAAGATGATATCATCCATAGTAATAATATAATTTGTATTTATGACAGGAATATCATAGTTTTTGTGGATAGGAGCATTGGATATAATCAAATCATAATTACTTAAATCCTCTTTTAATAATTCAGGGTAAGAAATACATTTTTGTATAATGAGGTCGTTAGACAAATCTTTCTCTAGCATATTTGTATTATAATTGGAAGCAAAATTTCCCATACAATTAATAAGTAGTACTTTTTTTCGATGATCAGTATGATCAGTTATGATATTGTTGAAAAATATTGTGAAAGATGTGATTTCACTTCGTGATAAGGGAGTATCAGTATATTCTTTAATTCTTTTATTAACTATTTTGGTTAGATAATATGCAAATGGCATATCATCTTGAATTTGATCATAAAGAGGATTTCTTATTTTTTCTTGATATTTTTGCCTTAGTAAAGCTGTTTGGATATAAAGAGATAGTCTGTCATAATAACGATTATCAATATAAATAAGTGTAGATGAATAAATATCATCAAGAATTGTGTGGGTCAGTTTAGAAGTTATTTGGTCTTCCTGATAAATCTTATCGTGAGTTGATCCTTTACAGATTAACATTAATGTTAAAAAGCTCTTTTCAGAATCATTAAAATCCACATCGAAATGTTCTTTTGCAACGCGAGATAAGTCTAGTACAGTATGATATTCTTTAGTATTTTTGAATATTTCGAAATCTTCAAATACTGTGTCAAGTGGATGGCCAGCCATGTTTCTAGCAATGGAAATGGAATAATTGATAAGAATATCCGCTAAACTCAAATCACTGATGTATAGATTGTTGTTTTTTATAATTTCGATAATTTCACGATCTGAAGTATCTAAATATGTATCAAGAAAATCGTAGAATACTTCTCTTTGAGTCATACTCGCAAATACAAGGTCAGCAATAATTCTTCTTCTTTCAAGCTCATTAATATTCAACTTAATACCGTAATTTGGTTTGTGAATTATATGTATATTATATCTAGACAATTCTTTTTTTACATTTATTAAGTCATTTGCAATTGTTGCACGGCTTACTAGAAGGTCATCGGCAATGTCATCCATTTTAATATACTTATCTGATTGTGCTAATAATTTAAGAATATAATTAACTCGATCATGCGGTATATTTGGTACTAGTGCATATGCATCATCGTTTTCATTTTTATTAATAATTTCCTGTAACTTATTAATGATTTCAGGTGTTTTTTCATCAATTATATAACCTTTATTAGGCTTGGAGGTAAAATGAATCTCTAATTCTTTCAAAATGTTTTTGACGTTATTAATTTCCTCTCGTACTGATCTTCTTGATATACCGATAAGTGTAGCTATTTCATAAGTTGATATATAGTCATTTGATGCTAATAAAATTTGAATAATCTTAATTTCGTTGTTTGTTGTTTTCATTTTTTTGATACTCCTTAGTTGAATTATATCATTAAAAATACAAATGTGAAAACGTTTACTCATAAAATAATTAAAATACATAACGTGAAAATGTGATGATATAAAGGGCAAATTCATGTTTTGTTAGTCGGATGGCATAATATGTGCCATCTGATTATATAGAAAACTATGAAAAGACAGTATAATATTAACTTAGACATAAGAGAAAACGTTTACACACAAACGATTCTCAAATCAATTTAAAGGGAGGAAATTTAAAATGTCTACTGAAAAACAGTCCTTCATGGACAAAGTTTTAGAAAAAGTTGACGTTATTGCCGGACCTATGACACGTTTTGGTCAAATTCCATTTGTTCGTGCTATCGTCAATGGTATGGTTGCTGCATTGCCAGTAACTATGGTTGGTTCTATTTTCTTAGTTGTTAATCTATTCTGTTCTGATGGTGGATTAACACAGCATGCATTAATCCCATTTTTAAAACCATGGGCAGCAGATCTTGCTTTAGTAAATAGTTTATCAATGGGGATTATGGCTATCTACATTATTATCGCATTTGGTGCTGAATATGCTGAAATCAAAGGGTTCAATAAAACAACAGGTGCTGTTGGCGCATTCTTTGCATTCATGTTATTGAACTACAATTCAGTTGGTCAGTTAGCTAAAACTGGAGCTAGTGCATTTGAATCAACTTATTGGGGTGGTGCAGGGCTTATTACTACAATGATTGCAGGTGCTATCGCTGTTAACATTATTGATTTCTGTTATAAAAAGAATATCGTAATCAAGCTTCCTGATTCAGTTCCACCAGCAATCTCTGATAGTTTCTCAGCTATCATTCCTTATTTCTTCATCACAATCGTGTGTTGGGGTATCAGAACTCTTGCAGGTATTAATATTCCATCAGCAGTTGGTGAAATCTTAATGCCATTAATCGGAAACGCTGATAATGTATTTGTTTACAGCTTCCAGCAGTTTATGTCCGCTTTACTTTGGATTTGTGGTTTACATGGTGATAACATCACTGGTGCAGTTACAAACGTATTCTTAAATCAGTGGTTAGCAGAAAACAATGCAGCATTTATGGCTCATACAGCTGTCAAAGATCTTCCATATGTTTGGACTCCAAACTTATGTAGATTATCACAGTGGGTATCAAGCTGTTGGCCAATCTTAGTTTATATGTTTATGTCTAGTAAGAAATTACCTCATTTAAAACCATTAGGTTTAATTTGCTTACCACCTGCAGTTTTCTGTATCATTGAACCAATCATGTTTGGTTTACCAGTAGTGATGAATGGTTTCTTGTTAATTCCATTTGTCTTAACTCATACTTTAACTGCTGCATTAACTTATTGGCTAACAAAAATTGGTTTTGTTGGTAAAATGTATATGTCATTGCCTTGGGCAACACCTTCTCCAATTTTAGGATATCTAAGCGCTGGAGGATCTATTGGTGGCTTCGTAGTAGTATTCATTAACTTTGTAATTGGATTAGTTATCTTCTATCCATTCTGGAAAGCTTATGAAAAATCTGAAGTTGCTAAATTAAATACTGAAGAATAATAAATTATAAGGAGGGACTTAACATGGTATGTCCATATTGTCATAAAGAAATACCTGAAGACTCAATCTATTGCTATCATTGTGGGAAAGAACTAAGTAACAAGCAAAAGCACTCTTCAATCAAACTGAAAAAGAATCCACATGAAAATAGTTTTGCCAAGTTAGGTCTTCTCCTCTTCTTTATTGCTTTATTCGGTTTTGACTTTATTCTTGGAACAATTTTTAAAACAGTTGGTATAAATATTAAAATACCATATATGATTAGTACAGTATTATATGTAGGAGCAATTATATGTGGTGCGCTCTCTCTTAATTTAGATAAGAAAGATGAACAAAAAGGCTATCAGCCTACTGGAAATAAGAATTATGTATACATCTCAGTTTTTGCTAGTATGTTTGTTACACTTGCGAATATTGCAACTATTTTGGTGAAGTAGAGGTATAAATTTATGTATTGTAGAAAATGCGGAATGAAGATCAGCGATTCTTCGAAATTCTGTGACCATTGTGGTACAGAGGTTGTCAAAGTAAAACAAAAAAGTTATTCCGAAAAGTATAATGAAAAAAAATCAAAGGAAAAGAGTCACAAAGTGAATAAATTGCAGAAGCATCTCGATATAAAAAATCCATATATAAGTGCAGCTTTATTTGCTTCTGTTGTTGCTTTTATTCTTGCATTCTTCCCATGGAACTATATTTCTAAAGGAATAGGTACAAGTCTCCCTATGAGAATTGCAGTTGTATGTTTCGCGTTACTTGCAGATTATCATGTTACTAAAGCAAAACAAGTAAACAATCTTATTTATAGTAAGCATGGAGTCAGACTAAAAGAGAATGTTGTTTCTCTTACAAGTTTCTTATCAATATTTATTACTGTTATTGGCTTATTTGCTCTATTTACATATTAGGCATAAGCCTTTTTTTATAGGAGGATATTAATAATGAGTATACTATTTTTTGATCCTATTCCTAGACCTGCTATCTGGGGACATACTTTAGTTAGAGATTATTTTGGATATAAGCAATTTCCTGAAGGAATTGGCCAGTCTTGGAGTTTTTCGGCACAGAAAGATGCGTCAACTATATGTTTGTCTGAACCTTTTAAAGGGATGACTTTGAGAGAATTATGGGAAAAACATCAGGAATTATTTGGGCATCCTGGTGAGGAATTTCCAGTTATTATTTCTTTAGTAGCACCTGAAGATGATTTGAGTATTCAAGTTCATCCTGATTCACAAGCTGCAAAGAAATATGGTTATACATTAGGTAAGAATGAAGCATGGTATTTTATTAAAAGTGAAAATAATGCATCTATTGTATATGGACATAATGCAAAAGATGAAAAAGATTTATATAATTATATTAATAATGATAAGTGGGATGAATTGATCAAACATCTTTCTGTTCATACTGGAGATTTTGTTTATCTACCTGCAGGCATTCTTCATGCATTAAAAAAAGGTAGCATTGTTTATGAAATTCAGCAATCTACAGATGTGACTTTTAGATTTTATGATTATCATCGTAAAGATAAGTATGGAAATGAAAGAGAATTACATTTAACTCAAGCTATTGATTGTTTATCATATGATCAGGAAATGATGAAAAATAATATTATGCCTGTTGAAGAAAAAATGGATAATGGTTTAAAAACAACATTTATTTCTAATGATTCATTTACTGTAACTAAATTGGCTATTGAGGGTAATAATATTTATGAAACAGATAATTATCAATTAGCCACTGTTGTAAAAGGTGACGGCGTTGTAGATGGGTTTGATGTAAAGATAGGAGATAATTTTTTAATTCCTCAGCATAGTAAAATTGAGATCGATGGCAATATGATTATTATGATGACAACAAAATAAAGGAGGCATTTTGTGATGAATAAAGATTTCCTATGGGGCGGTGCTTTAAGTAATGTACAAGCAGAAGGAGCTTATTTAGAAGATGGAAAGGGTTTAAATGTTTATGATACGTTGAAAGTAACACCAGAACCAGGTATCGCACCATTATTTTGTGATACAAGTGTTGCTGTAGATCATTATCACAGATATAAAGAAGATATTGATTTGATGGCGGAAATGGGGTTTAAGGCTTATAGATTTTCTATTGTATGGTCAAGAATTAATCCGCTTGGTGATGAAGATGAACCAAATGAAAAAGGGTTAGCTTATTATGAAGATATGATTGATTATCTTCATGAAAAAGGAATTGAACCTGTTGTTTCTCTTGTTCATTTTGATATGCCAGATCATTTACTGAAGAAATATAATGGTTTTCTAAATAAAGATGTTATTGAATTCTATGCTAAACATGTAGAAAGTGTTGTCCAAAGATTAAAAGGAAAAGTTAAATACTGGATTACTTACAACGAGATTAATCTTGCATATGGTATGGGGGATTTAGTAGCTGGTGCAATACTTCCGGAAGGTATGAAAAAAAGTGAAATGTATGTGCAGCTTAGTGTTAATGTTCAAATTGCTCATGCACGTGCTGTAGAAGTAATAAAACGCATTGATCCTGAAGCAAAAGTTGGTGGAATGATTGGGCATGCGCCATTCTATCCACTAACTTGTAAGAGTGAAGATATTATGGCAGCTGATTTTAAAAACAAACTTCATAATTACTTTGCATTTGATACGATGTGCTTTGGTGAATTACCTCAATATTTTATTCAGTATGCATTAAATAGAAATATTAGGTATGATTTTAATGAGAGTGAAAAAGAAGTAATTAAAGCAGCATCTCAGAAATTAGATTATCTTGCTTTTTCATATTATAGAAGTAATGTACAATCTTCATTTGAAGGAATAGAAGATACAAATGAACTAGAAGATGAAATTCTATTTGATGAAAGAAATATGAAAAATCCATACTATACAGCCAATGAATGGGGATGGCAGATTGATGCAGAAGGGTTAAGATATTCACTTGTAGATTTCTATTCGCGTTATCATAAACCGTTGTTTATTGTGGAAAATGGTATTGGAATTGATGAGCATCTAGTTGATGGTAAAGTTTATGATGATGTAAGAATTGATTATTATCAAAAACATATTTCAGCTGTTAAAAAAGCAGTTGATCATGATGGTGTAGATTTAATGGGATATCTTGCATGGTCACCAATAGATTTTTTAAGCAGCCATAAAGAAATAAGAAAAAGATATGGATTTGTTTATGTTGATAGAGATTTTAAAGATTTAAAAGATTTAAATAGATACAAGAAAAAATCATTTTACTGGTACCAAAAGTGTATTGCGACAAATGGGGAAGATTTAGAAAATAATATCGAATATTAAAAGGTGTTCAGAAATGGTGCAAACTATTTCTGAACTTTTTTATACTTTAGTATATCGATTAGTGTTATAACAATTGCTGTTAGTATTTAATGAGAAAAAAGTATATATATGAAACATAGAGGAACTCAAAAAGTAGTAGTCACAGGTGAAGACTTTGGACCAGCTGTAAAGAAGACTATTATTAAACTCAATCAAGTAATTGATTTGATAGATATGAATAACTTAAAGGTAATAGAAGAAAAGAATGGTGTACTTGATGAAATAACAGGTGAAGAAGGAATAATAAGAACAGAAAGAGAAATAATAAATGCTTATATTTCGGATGAATATGGTAATAAAGTGAATACTGCATCTTGTTATGTGGCTATTGAGTTGGCTATATCACCTAGTGTTGGGTCACCGTTTATCTTTTATGCTACTACTCAATTAAACAATTGGTGTAATCCTTATAGAATATATATATATGTGGTATGGATGTTAATCCGGATATTGATGTAGAGGGTGATGGTAAATTATGCCCACAATTAGATAAGTGGATTATGAATTCATATAAGGCGGTAGATGGAATAAAGTATGCTTATGGTGAATATAGACCTAGTAGTGATGATAAGAAACATCCTTTAGTCATCTGGTTACATGGATTGGGGGAAGGAGGAACAGATCCTTCTATTGATTTATTGGCAAATAAGGTCACTGTATTGGCAGATGTTCCATTTCAGAAGTGTATGAATCAAGCTTATGTACTTGTGCCTCAATGTCCTACTATGTGGATGGATGATGGTAAAGGTGAATATAAGAGTGATACAAAGGATTCTATTTATACAAAGAGTTTATTTGAACTCATTGATTCTTATGTTAAAGAGAATAGAGATATTGATACAAATAGAATATATATTGGAGGATGTTCTAATGGTGGGTATATGACTATGGAAATGCTTCTCCATTATCCACATTACTTTGCAGCTGCATTTCCAATTTGCGAAGCGTATCATGATGAATATATCACTGACGATCAAATTGATATGATTAAACATATACCTATCTGGTTTACATATGCGAAAACGGATCATGTGATTGATTATACACTATGTACTGAACCTACAGTGAAAAGACTACTTGCAGCAGGTGCTTCTAATGTTCATGTTTCTGTATTTGATGGTGTTCGTGATACAACTGGACTCTATAAGAATGAAGATGGCTTACCATATATTTATAATGGACATTGTTCTTGGATCTACTGGGATAATAATGAATGTTATGATGGGGATCTTAATGCGTGGGAATGGTTAGGACAACAGGGAAACTAGATTGTTCCTCTTTTTGATATTATGAAACTGCTCATATTTGTAGGCTATATTGTGATAGAATATGATACATATAAAAGGGGAAATTACACATGTATAAATTAATCGCATTTGATATGGATGGTACACTTCTTAATAGTGAAAAGAAGATTTCAGATAAAACAGTAGAAGCTATTAATAAGGCAATAGAGGCAGGTAAGATTGTAATACTTAATACAGGACGATGTCCTGCAGAACTTAAGGAGTATAGAGAAGTGCTACCAAGACTACGCTATGTGAATTGTGTCAGTGGTGCACTTGTCTATGATTATCAAGAAGAAAGAAGTATCTATGAATCACCATTAAGTGAAGAAGAAGTCAAAACATTGATTCAAATTGGTAAAGAAACAGATGAAATGGTTCATTTAATGGGTATTACATCTGTCGTAGAAAAAGACAAAGTACCACGTATGAATGATTATTATATGGGTGTCTATCAGTCTATGTATGAAGAAGTCACTACTCAGGTTGATAATATTTATGACTATTATGTAGGTAATCCTTATTCAGTACATAAGCTTAACATCTATCATCATTCAAAAGCTGCAAGAGATCATACAAGAAAAGCTATTAAAGAAGCAGGACTTGAATTAGAGATGAAGGATTCAGAAGCAACAGGTTTAGAAATGAATGCGAAAGGTATAGATAAAGGAACTGGATTAAAACAGTTATGCCATCATTTAGGAATTTCTATTGAAGAAACTATAGTAGTAGGTGATGCAGATAATGATAAAGAAGCATTAGAAACTGCAGGTCTTGCAGTTGCAATGGGTAATGCGAAAGAGAGTATTAAAGAAATCAGTGATGTAATTGTATCTGATAATGATCATGATGGATGTACAGAGGTTATAGAGAAGTATATATTAGAGGAGTAAATGCTTCTCTTTTTGCTGTATTTGAGCTATAAAGAGCGTTAGAGAAATAATACTAAAATTAATTAAAATAAAATTATGTAGCGCAGAAGGGCTAAAAACTCTATTTAGAAATAAATTTTTGAATAAAATTCAAAAAAACACTTTACAAACGCTGCGATATTGGGTATTATAGACAGGCAGTCCGGGAGACGGGCTGAGACAGAACATTGAAAACTGAACAGATACACGTCAGATTTATTTGAAAACATTTAATTG
>ENA-OPRR01000368-OPRR01000368.1-human-gut-metagenome-genome-assembly--contig:-NODE-368-length-48379-cov-2.945886_pt1 | contig 48379 bp, 39 predicted proteins | sample MGYA00241796_ERZ501883 | MGnify/ENA primary metagenome ERZ501883 (study PRJEB25962, sample SAMEA2042406) | human gut metagenome | biome: human gut; feature: human-associated habitat; material: faeces...
CTCCCGTTTTATCGCCACGATGAACTACGGATATGCCGGTACCAGAGAGCTAAATGAAGCCCTCTCCTCTCGTTTTGTTGTGATTCAAATGCCTGAGATCTCCAACGAGAACCTGGAAAAATTAATCACCCGAGAATTTCCCTCCATGAAGAAAGAATATGTAAAGCAATTCTGCGGTTTATTCCAAGACATCAGCCAAAAGTGTCTCGGCGGTGAGATCACTTCCCGCGTATTGGACCTGAGAGGGCTTCTCGACGCAATTCGTCTGATACAGACTGGGCTTTCTCCTTATTCTGCTTTAGATATGGGAATCTCTAACAAGACATTTGACAGTTATGAACAAACCTTGATAAAGGATATCATTGCCTCCAGAATTTCTCCCAAAATCAGTCGTAAGGCAGTGTTCTCAGAGTGAAAAAATGAAACCTTCTCGATCACAGACTTCCCCGCAGAGACGGGCTTACAACATCATATGGACAGCAGCGGAAGATTACAGTTTTGAACCACCCTTCGTCGCCTTTTTTCAGGATGGGGAACCTGATTTTTACATGAACTCTGTCATCGGCTACGTACACAAATGGTACGACCCCGCCGTTATCGGTCGTCTGTTCGATACTCTAGAAGGCGCACTTTTCCATGAAACCTTTGACGGCTTGTTATGGATTGCCCTGGAAAACTGTGTCTACGAAAGAGAGTCCGCCGAACGTCCCGTTCTAAGAGAGCTGCGACTCAGCCACGCAGAACAGTTCTTTCTCCAAGAACAGAGACTCTCCCGTCAGCAGTGGATGGCCCAAAACAGTCTCGTTCATGCTCTACAGGCCGCAAAGTGCAGGGAAATTCTCGGCAAAAACTCTGGGCTTGTCAATCCTTGGGAGCGAACTCTCTACTCAGAGCTTCAATACAACGGTGAGATGAATGCCCTAGAAATCGAGCAGACAACTTTAGCCATTCTGAAGAAATATTTTCATTTCTCCAGTTCTGCCGGGAAAGAGAATTCTGTGCGGCTCTTTTTTCAGAAGCTGCGCCTGAAGCTTTTTCGTCCTCTCCCCTTTAAGGTTATCCGCAGTGAGAATTTGATGGTGGGCGCCCCGGATACCTCTTTGTCCACCCACCACCTCACGACCAATACCAGCTTATCCAAGCATTTTCAGGAAAGCCAGCCCAGACACGGCGACGCGCTCTACATTGAGAGCTGTTTTGGACGCTCCATCTTTTCCCAGGAGGAAAACCAGCAGATCAATCTGAACCTATGCCAAGACGCACATCAAAATTGCCGTCTGCATTTCACAGACGGCATCCTTGGCCCTAAAGTCCTAGAAGACCCGCTAGTTCAGAAAGCCTTAGAGGACGCAAAAAGACAGGGAGAGAAAAACCGGGCCTTCTATCAAAGCAACCATCAGGTCTATCAAAGAAGCATCCTGCGTCTGGCAAGACAAATCCAAAACGCCATGCTAGTTCATTCCCTACCTCTACCCGTGCCGAATCGCAGTGGACAATTTCATCCCTCCTGGGTATGGAGAGCGTTGACACTGAACGATACCAGAGTCTTTCTGGCATCCGTCCAGGAACAGCAGCCGGATTTCTCCGTAGATCTTCTACTGGACGCTTCTGCCTCCCGCCTGGAAAACCAGGAAATGATCGCTACCCAGGCTTACATCCTCGCTCGAGGTCTTCAGATCTGCGGCATACCTGTCCAGGTCTGCTCGTTCCTAAGTCTCAGAGGATTCACGGTAATCCGCCGTTTCTGTAGTTACCAGAACGTCCAGAAACGGCAAACACAACCCAGCAGCGAGACCAGCCGCATCTTCGATTATGTCGCGGCAGGATGGAACCGAGACGGCCTGGCCTTCCGCGGTGTCGGCCAGCTCATGGAGTCCTCCCACAATAAAAACCGCCTGCTGATTATTCTGACAGATGCCTCTCCCAACGACGACCGGAAAATTCCTTCCGCCCCCTTACATGGACGGCCAATCAGTCTGGACTATTCTGGCAAGGCCGGCATTCAGGATGCCTTGACCGAAGTTCGAAAGCTGCGCCAGAATCATATCCAAGTCATGGCCATATTAAACGGGACAGAGGATGACTCGGAAGCAGCCAGACAAATATACGGTGAAGATTTTATCCATATTGAAAATCTGAACCAGTTCTCGTCGGCGGCCGGTCAACTGATTCAAAGACAGATTGAGAAAGCAAGAGGCTAAAATTTATTTTCTGACGTGGCCTTGCGGGTTTTTTGAATCGCCCGGTAAGACTCATCATAATTCATAAACGCTACGATTGAGACCAAAGAATCGATAATCGCCAGCTGAGCAATTCTTGTGCTCACTGACTCCGACTGAAAAATTGTCTCCTCCGAAGCCGTGTCTATGACCACATCCGCAATTTTTGACAGCGGAGTCTTGCCACGGCTGACTAGGGCAATTGTCTGTGCACCATTTTCTTTTGCGTTCTTTAGACACCTCAATACACTGTAATTGCTGCCAGAATGAGAAATCCCAATAACCACGTCTCCCTCACCTGCCAGCGAGGATGCCATCAGCTGCAAATCCCGGTCCTCATGCACATAGACCTGAACGCCGATTTTCATAAATTTATGTAGCGCATCCTGTCCCACCAGAAGGCTGCCGCCACTCCCAAAAAATAAAACTCTTTTTCCATGAAAAATAAACTGAGCTGCTTTTTCCACCTCTCTCATATTCAGGCTAGCCAAAGTCCGCTCTAAAACAGAGATTTCAAGGTTAAAAATTTTATGGCAGATCATATCCGGGCTGTCACTCTCTTCCAAGATAGGATTTAAATGCTTTTCCCTCGGCAGCACATCTTTGGCTGCATTAATCTTAAAATCCTGATATCCTTTGTAGCCCAGTGAACGGCAAAATCTCACCACTGAAGCGTCACTTACCTTCGCGTTCTCCGCTAACTCCGTGATATTACTGTTCAAAACCTGATCGTAATTCTCCAGTACATAATTTGCGATCTTTCTCTCCGTGTTCGTCAGGTAGTTCATTCTGCCCCTTATAATTTCCTTACAGCTGGATTCAACCATAGCTTTTCCCTCCTGTCTCTGTACGCTCGCAGAACCTTCCTTTGCTCAAACCAAAGAGCTGATTTTTCCTCAACTGCGTTTTAAATTCCGCGAGTATGCCTTTCTATTTCTTCTATAATTATTCTTCGCTTTTTCAATATTCAAAATATCATAGCTGAAAATAATTTTCAAGTTTGTCATAAAAGCTTCTAAATTTTTTTGCTTCTTCCACTGTCAATCCAAAGAATCATTTTGAAACTTTTTTTCATATCATCCAAATTTTTTATATATTTTTCCTATATTTCCAATATTATATATGGTAAATATTTACAATGATTATCACCATTTTAAAAATATTTTTTATTTTCTTGTGAAAAATCTTGAAAAAATATTTCAAAAATGATAGGATATAAGCACGTTGAAATCTTTCCCAGAAAGGTTCCAAAACATTGGCAGACCACTGCCGGAATTTCGTAAAGGAGGGACGAGCTTGACATATTTTACAACTGTAACCGGTGACATGCCTGCACAAGAGATGGGGCATTGCCAGCCGCATGAACACGTCTACATCGTTGAGACCCCGGCGCTTCTGACTCATCCGGAGCTTCGCCTGACAAATCTCGCCGCGTCCATCGAGGAACTCAAACTATATCGAATAGCTGGAGGTACGACCCTCGTGGATGCAAACCCATTGGCGACAGGGCGGGATGCTCTGGCCTTGCAGGAGGCATCTTTGACTTCAGGAGTAAAGATCATCTCCTCCACAGGTTACCACATCCCTGTCTTTTACCGACCGGACCACTGGATTTGGACTGCATCGGAGGAGACCCTGACGGATTTATTCGTCAGAGAGCTAACCGAAGGAATGTTCTTAGGAGGCTGTTATCAATGGCCCAAATATCAGACTTCCATCAAAGCCGGCCTGGTCAAAGCGATGCTGACCGAGGAAGGAGTCAGCGGACGTACCGAGACTCTATTACGGGCAGCCGGACAGGCAGCAGTCATAGGCAAAGCCTCTCTGATGCTGCACACGGAATACGGCAAAGGAGCACTAGAAGCCATTGAACTTTTGAGGGAATTAGGTCTTGCCCCTGACCAGATTTTGATCTGTCACGTGGACCGCCAAGCAAACGATTACCGAATCCACGAAAAAATCGCAGACACCGGAGTCTTCCTGGAATATGACACCATCACCTTATTTGAGTTTCACGACAATGAAGCGGAGATTCAGCTTTTAGAGCATATGCTTCAACGAGGATATGAAAAGCAGCTCCTTCTCTCCACAGACCCCACAGCCGATCGGCTGAAATCCTACGGCGGTTCTGTGGGAATGGACTACCTTCTAACGGTATTCCTGCCCATGCTGGAAGATCACGGCTTCTCTCAAAAGCTGCTGCAAACCATCACCCGTGAAAATCCAATACGTGCCCTATGTAAACGTACCTAAAGCGGCTCACTTTACACACCGCCGCTAACATAAAGGAATTGCTCCCGGTGCTTCTTCGCACTTAGACAGTGCCAAAAAGACTCCGAGAGTACCTACTAAACAACAAGGAGGAAAAAGAAATGAAGAAAAAACTTGCAGTATTATTATGCGCGTCCATGCTGGGTACAGCCCTGACTGCCTGCGGTTCCAACAGTTCCAGTGACCAGACAGCCTCTTCTTCCACAGAAGAAAGCAAATGGGCGTCCACCGAGGAGACCTTTGACCCTCTGACAGTGGAGGATGCCGTCACCTTTGAGGAACTCAGAGAATCCAATGGTGCCATCACCAAGTCTTCCGACGAATACAGCTTCGCAGGAAATGTTAAAGCTTTTGAAAACGTAGTCTGGCAAGAAATTGCAAACGGCTACGAAGGTTTTGCCGAAGACGCCACTGCTGCCGGCTGCAAACTCTCCGTCGATACCACCTCTCCTATGGGCGAGAGTGATGAAGAGGGACAACTTTCCATTTTGAAAGATCAGGTGAGAAAAGGTGTGAATGCAGTCCTCCTCTCCCCGATCTCCGACGCAAACTGCCTACCCGGCATCGAGGCGGCACATGAGGCCGATATCCCTGTCTACGCAGTCAACAACGAATTTAACGGAGCAGATATGTTCGTAGGCCCCAATTCCCTAGAACAAGGGCAGCTCGCTGCCGAATGGGTAAATGAAAAACTAGGCGGCTCCGGAGACGTGGCTATCGTCATGGGAATGGCAAAAACCGCCGTGACACGAAACCGGACGCAAGGCTTTGAGGAATGGTTCGCAGACAACGATTCCGACATCCAGGTGGTAGCAAAACAAAATGCGGATTGGGACCGTTCTCAGGCCAAGGACGTTGCCGCCACCTTCCTGAAAACCTACCCTGACCTGAAGGCCATCTTCTGTAACAATGACGTGATGGCCCTGGGCGTCATCGAAGCTGTCAAAGAAGCGGATTTAACTCTAAACAAAGATATCTACGTAATCGGCTGCGATGGTCAGTCAGAAGCCTATGACTCCATCCGTGCCAATGAAATGGCAGCAACCATAGATACCTTCCCATACTACGAAGGTTACATGGCCGCTGAAGTATGCTACCGCTCACTGATCGGTCAGACTGTTCCTCGCGTCGTATTTACACCGAGCAAGATGCTAGATTCTACCAATGTAGACAACACTCCAGAAGAAAACATTGGCTGGACAGACCCTGTGTTTGAATAAAACGGGGAAAAGCTATACATCACAGGGGGGGCAGTCCGCCAGGCTGTTCCCCTGTTCGTTTTGTAATAGGAAAGACTTTGTTCTATACAAAAATACATTCTGAAAATATCCCGATAGAAAGGAGGATTACTGTGGAAGACACAATGATTCGATTTGAACATATCAGCAAAAATTTCCCCGGTGTCCGCGCCTTAAAAGATGTCTCTTTTTCAGTCAGACCAGGAGAAATTCACGCTCTGCTGGGAGAGAACGGCGCCGGAAAGTCCACGCTGCTGAACATACTTCACGGCGTCTATACAGCCACCCAAGGACAGATCTGGATAGACAATCAGGCAGTAAATTTCACCAGCCCAGTGGACGCCCTGAATTTCGGTATCGCTAAGGTCCATCAGGAAATCCACATGGTAGACTGCCTGAATGTGGGACAGAACATTGCCCTGGGATTTGAGAAACAAAAGCGCGGAATGCTAGATTACAAAGAAATCTACCGAAAAACCGATGAAATCCTGAAACGCCTAGGCTGCAAATTCAGCAGCCAGGACAGCCTAAGTGGGCTGAGTGTGGGAGAACTACAGATGATTGCCATCGCAAAATCCCTGTACCACCAGGCCAAAGTTATCTCTTTTGATGAACCCACCGCTTCTTTGTCCAATGTGGAAATTGAAAAACTGTTTGAGGTAATGCGCAGCCTGAAGGAACAGGGAATCACCCTTCTGTTTATCAGTCACAAATTGGATGAGATTTTCGAGATGTGCGACCGCGTCAGCATTCTCAGAGATGGGACCTACATCATGACAGCCGACATCTCAGATATTACAAAAGAAGAATTGATTCAAAACATGGTAGGCAGAGATGTCTCCAGCTACGCAGTACGTCAAAAGCCTTCTTGTGTCTCGAAGGAAGTGGTTTTAAAAGCCGACCACTTGTGCGGTGAAGGCTTTTCCGACATCAGCTTTGAGCTTCACAAAGGTGAAATTCTCGGTTTTTCTGGTCTAGTAGGTGCGAAGCGGACAGAAGTCATGAGAGCAGTCTTCGGCGTGGATAAGCGCACCGGCGGAGATATCTATATTAAAGGCCAAAAAGTGAATCCCCATTCCCCTCAAGAAGCTCTACGACACGGTATCGGCCTGATCTCCGAAAACCGTAAAACAGAGGGGTTCGTACCCATCATGAGTAATGCCATGAATATGGCCCTGGCCTCTCTTTCCTCTTTTTACAAAGGAGGGCGGCTGAATCAAGGACTTATTACCAAAAGCTTCCAGCACTTCGGAAACCAGGTGCAGCTCAATATTATGGACCCTGACTATCTGACTCAAAATCTCTCAGGGGGAAACCAGCAGAAAGTCATCCTGGCCAAATGGCTGGCCACAGATGTGGATATCCTGATTTTTGATGAACCCACCAAGGGCGTGGATGTGGGCGCGAAAGCAGAGATCTACTCCCTGATGGAGGATTTCGTGGCGTCTGGGAAATCCATTATCATGATCTCCTCTGAGCTGCCCGAGGTGATCGGAATGAGTGACAGAATTATCGTATTGAAGGAAGGACGCATGTCCGCAGAGGTCAGCCGGGAAGAATTCCAGGAAGCCACACTGCTAAGCCATGCGATGGGTGAAAAGCTATGAACAGTCTAAAAAAATATGCCAAAGGATACATCCGTGAACTCACTACTTTGCTGGCACTGGCAGCAATTGTGATTATCTTCTCAATGATCGCTCCTAGATATCTGGAAATCGGCAATCTGATGGATATCGTGGAGCAAGGAACTGTAAACGGTTTTCTGGCCATTGGAGTCACCTGCGCCATCATCACCGGTGGCATTGATCTGTCTGTGGGCTCTGCCATGGCCGTCTGTGTCGTGACCTGTGGTCGTCTGGCTGTGGCAGGAGTCCCGCCTGTTCTAGTCTGTGTGATTGGCCTTGCCTTAGGAGCTTTCATAGGACTCATCAATGGTCTTTTAATCACGAAGATGAACCTCCAACCCTTTATCGCCACAATGGGCACAAACAGTGTGCTGCGCGGTGTCGCCTACCTGATTACCGGCGGTTGGCCGGTTCTGAACATTCCTAGCAGTTACCGGGATATTTTTCAGTTCTCTTTAGTTCCGAATTTAAGAATGTCCATGATCTTTCTCATCCTCATGGCAGTCATTTATTCTTTCGTGCTGAAACGCAGAAAAACCGGTATTTATATCTATTCCATCGGCTCTAACGAAGAGGCCACGAAGCTCTCCGGCGTAAACACTAATCGCTGTAAAATCACTGCCTACATGCTGTGCAGCATGGGCGCGGCCATGGCCGGCATGGTTACTCTGGCCCGTCTAGGAACCGGCGAACCCACCTGTGGAGAAGGCTATGAGCTGAACGCCATTGCGGCGGCAGCCATCGGAGGCGCCAGTCTGGCCGGGGGAAAGGGCACGATTTTAGGAACCGTTTTGGGCGCATTGATTCTCTCTGCTTTGAAGATTGGCCTGGTAGTCGTGGGAATGGACACCTTCTATCAATACATAGCCACAGGCCTGATTATCATCGTAGCTGTATATTTCGAGACCATTCAGAAGAACCTCTCCAAAATAATGGGTAAAAAGAAAGCTTAATTTATGTGACCAAAGTCACAGAAACTTCTGAAATGCTTTGATATTATTTGGACATACTAAGAAAGAGTTCCGCAGCTGCGGAAGAAATAAATCATCAGAAAACCAATTCAAAGCAAAGGAGAGTACAATATGATAAATAATTTTAGAACCCATAATTTTGAACAGGAAGTACTACAGTCCTCTCAGCCGGTCATGGTTGACTTCTGGGCCCCCTGGTGCAGTCATTGTCGCGCCTTAGAACCGGCATTGGAAGAATTCGCCCAGGATACTCCAAACTTGAAAATCGGTAAAGTCAACGTGGACGAAGAGCCTGAACTGGCCAAACAGTTCCGTGTCATGACGATTCCTACCGTCCTCCTCATCCAAAATGGAAAAGTCCTGGAAAAGAAGATCGCTCCCGCTGAGCCTGAGGAGCTAGAAGAAATGCTGGAATCCCTATAAAAATAGTCCCCCTTATACGAAAAAAGCTGCCAAAAGCAGCTTTTTTCGTGCCTAATTTAATCCCCATTCTCAGGAAAGAAAACACGGATGCACAATTTCCCCTGAACATATTGCGCCGTGATCTCACCGCCCATGGACTCTGTAAGAGTTCTAGCAATGGATAGCCCCAGACCTGTGGATTTCGCAGCCGAGGTGACGGTGTAGAAACGCTCAAACAGGCGCCCCACCTGTACTTCATCCAGAAGAGGAGCTTGATTGGAAAAAATCATCTCACCTTCAGACGTCAACGTGATCTCCAAATCCCCCTGGCTGTACTTAATGGCGTTGCTGACGACATTTCCCAACACACGAGACAGAGCATCTTGGTCCAGCATCCGTACAATCTTCTCTTCCGGTATGGTGATCTCTGGCACAATCCCGCCCTTTTTCAGCGCACCGTAATACACCGATACGCACTCTTCCAAAACCCGATTTAAAATCACCTCTTCCAGCACTATATCCTTTTCCGAAGTGATGACTGAATACTGAAACAACTCTTCCGTGAGCTTCTTCAGAGCCTCCGAACGGTCCCGTATCATCTTCAGATACCGATTCACATTCTTCGATTTTTCTTCCCGCTCCAACAAATCCAGATACCCGCAGATGGCTGTCAAAGGTGTGCGCAAATCATGAGAGATGTTCGTGACGGCCTCCTTTAGCTCCAAATCTCCGTTTTGAAGAGTCCTGCGCTCTTTTCTGAGCAATCTGGGCTGCCAGCCGTCTGACACGGCGATCTCCGCCCGACACGGTAATCAATGTATTCGTATCCTCTTCCATTTTCTCTTGGAACTCTTCACACACCTCGTCTATTCCCCGCTGAAGGCAAAACAGCTTCACCCCCAAAAAGACACAAACCAGGGCCAATATCACGCATAATATTATCATTTTAAATCCTTTTTCCGAAAAAAGTATACTCCGCCTGCGGTGGTAATCACACAGAGTACCGCTGAGTACGCCAGCATTCGTTCATAGTGAGTTGGAGCCCACTGGGAGAGCTGCAAGGACTGCCCGGTAGGCAGAAAATCTTCCGCAAACTCAAAGACTGCTCTCTTCGTCCCCGTCAGATAATTGGGATTTGGCTCCGCCTCCTCTGTCACTACCTTCCCATTATTTTCATCCACATAGGAATAGCTCTCATAGACTTTCGGCTCCAGCAGCCTGGCATGGATATAGATCGAGAAGAACACAAATATGAAAAATCCAGCCAGCTCAATGACTGCCGCTGCCGCTTTATTCTGATTCAGCATACTCAACAGCGTAAAGATCGACGCCAGGGCAAAAGCCATCATCACACTCCCGAACAGAACTCTAAGCACAGATTCTAATGTGCTGTGAAGCCCTCCCAACAGAGGGATGCCAATTCCCAGAACCGCGGCGATATAGGCAGTTGCCAACAGCAGACTGACCACCATATTGACAATCAGATTGGACAGATAAATGCTGCTCCTGGAATGTCCCACCACCAGTTTATTTCGGATGGTTCCGTCGCTGTACTCTTTGCCGATATACAAGCTGCTGAAAGCTGCCAGGAACATACCGATGTAGGTTCCATAGCTGAACAGAGCGTCATCCACAATAGCGCCGTATCCTCTGAATTTCATTGTCACATAATTGGAGATCACAAACAAAGCTCCTATTCCAAACATCACTGCCATACAAATCCAAAATGTCTTATCCTTTTTCAGCCTCGCAAAGCTTGCTCTCAGTAATCTACTCATGGCTGGCACCTCCCATCAGATTCACATAATAGCTCTCCAGACTCTCATCCTTCTCATGCAAAGACAGCACCTGACACTCTTCCTGCGCCAAGGCCAGCACAAGCTCTGAGATATTCAGTTCTCCGAACACATCTGCCTCATCCTCTGACACAATGCTGTATTCCAGCCTCATCTTATCCAGGACACAGGCCAACGCCCTTGTATCAGAGACTGTCAGCCGGATACATTTTCTGCAGGCGTGTTCCAGTTCCTCGGCGCTGATCTCCCTCACAATCTGCCCCTGGTCGATGAAACCATAGTGGGTTGCCAGCCTGGAAAGTTCATCCAGAATGTGGCTGGAAATCAAAAATGTGATCTGTCTCTCCCTGTTCAATTTTAGAATCAATTCACGAATTTCGATGATTCCCTGAGGGTCCAGACCATTGACCGGTTCATCCAAAATCAGAAAATCCGGATCGCCTGCCAGTGCGATGGCGATCCCCAGTCTTTGTTTCATACCCAGAGAAAAATTCTTCGCTTTTTTCTTTCCAGCGTCCTGAAGTCCCACCAGTTTTAACAGTTCCTGGATTCCCTCAAAGGAAGGCATTCCCAATACCAGATACTGCTCTCTTAGATTTTCCTCAGCGGTCAAATCCAGATAGATGGACGGTGTCTCGACCACCGCTCCCATCCGCCGCCTGGCCTTTGAGATTCCCCCGTCAGTATTTTTCCTGCCATATAGAGAATACTCTCCATTCGTAGGTTCCTGAAGCCCGCAGATCAGACGAATCAACGTTGTCTTCCCTGCTCCGTTTTTTCCCACGAAACCGTAGATCGCTCCCTTTGGAACATGCATATTCAGATTGTTTAAAGCCTTACATTTACGATACTGTTTCGTCAAACCATTCGTACATAAGATGTATTCCATATCTTCCGTCTCCTTTCCTGTACTGACTGTAGTCTAACAGGACATGGTTAAGAAAGCGGTTAAGGAAACAGTAAAGATTTGGTAAAGATTTATTCTTCTCTCAGCTTAAACCCGATTCCCCAGACTGCCTCGATATAGTCCTTTCCCGACGCCTGTCTTAACTTCCTTCTCAGATTACTGATATGTACCTTCAGGGAGCTTTCTGTACAATCCGGCGTATCTTCGCTGACCAAATCTAAAAGCTGCGACTTCGTGAGTACCTGAGAGGGATTCTGCATCAACCTGCGCAAAATCGCGTACTCTGTCTTCGTCAGCCTCACCGGTTTCTCTCCCGCACGCACTTCGTGGGAATCCACTTCCAGGGTCAACTCTTCGAAAGTCAAGGCTGCGGCTTTTCCTGACACGGCCGCATTCCTAAGCTGTACCGTCACTCGCGCCAGAAGCTCATCCATATCGAAGGGTTTTGTAATATAGTCCGCGGCGCCTTTTAACAAGAGACGGACTTTACCGCTTACCTCTGCTTTCGCGCTGAGGACAATCACCGGGATTCCTGTGATCTTCGACAGAACTTCCTCACCGCTTAATCCTGGCAGCATCAAGTCCAGAAGGACCAGATCAGGGCTTTTCTGTTCCAAAAGAAGCAGCGCCTCCGTGCCTGAGTATGCCCGCCGCACCCCGTAGCCCTCCCGTCTGAGCATCTCTTCCAGCATATCTCCGATATAAATGTCATCGTCGATCACCATAATGTTTTTCATAAAATTTTCACTCCCTCAAAATTTATCATGAAGAAGAACTGGAATTGGATGCCGCCGCGCTCGCCGCCACAACTGCCGCACAGATGGCAGTCTGCTGGGCCACGATTAAGGCGATGGTTCCGCCCACGGCGGCAGCTCCCATCTTTAGCTCTACGTTCTCCCCGATATAATCGCTGGCTACGATCAGTCCTGCATGCATCAATCTCTGTTTTCTGCTGAATCCAAAAAATCCATACCCCTTTTGTTTTGCCAAAAATGCGTCCGTCTCTGCGACATCCTCCGCAATGGTCTCCAGCTTCGCCGGTAAAAGCGCCAGCACGCCCAGAGTCGCCAGCTCGTAGCTGGTTCCATACTTACAGCCCTTCTCCTTCAGCAGATCATACAATCTTATGGTTCTCTCGCATTTTTCCTTGGCCGTACCTTCTCCTAGGGCCAGTGCGTGGCTGAGGGATTGAAGCGCGTTGCCCGCTGAAAACTGCTCTTTCAAAAGCCGGTAGCAGTCTTCGGTCTCTCGTATCACTTCCTCATCGCTTTTTTCTGACAGGGCCAGCAAAGCGGCAAATACACTGTCCTCGCTGGATGTCAGAAATGGATGTTCCTTTCTCATCAAATCATAAATCCTCCGGGTCCTGCGGGCAATTTCCTCATACCTGTCTTTCTCTGCCATTCCGGAAATCATCATCGAGGCCACCGAAAGATACTGGGAACTGAAAAAATGCTCTTTCATAGCATCGTATACCATCAAAGCCTTCTGCATCCGCCTTTCTGGGCTGCCGTCCAGAGCCAAATAAGAAATCATGGAGAGCTTTGCGATTCCCCGAAAACCTGAGAACGCTCCTGTATGCTCCTCCAGGATGCCCTTGCACCGCTTCATCCAATCAGTATCCGCGATCTGCCGCTGATTGATAAAGAGCGCCGCGCAGACCGGGTGAAGATAATAATTCTCCCAAGCAAAGGCAACCCGAATCCGTTCCTTGTTCTCCATAAAACTTTTGCACAGTCCAGATAATGTACTTCTCATGTATACCTCCTTCTTTCCCTGACAAAGAGAATTAATCAAACATTATGTCCTATTGTATTTGCCGCCAAAATATTTGTCAAGAAAGCCTTGTTGCACCTCGTTTTCCAACCGCATTCGTTCAGCCATCGCCATTCGTAAAACCATACTGCGTGCTTATTGCGGCTGACGCTGCCGTCTTACTCATGAAAAGGCACTCAGCTCATACAGATGTCCGCTCGCAAAAACATACAAGTATGTTTTTTGCTTCCCGTACATGGTATAGTTGAATTGTTGCTTCCAACATGCTATACTCTGCTCAAAGAAGCTTTGTAAACGAAATGAAATTTTGACGCTGAAACGGAGGCAACTGCGTATGAATATTGGATTCTGGGTCTGTGCCGCTTCCAGCATCGTTTTTTTGCTGCTGGCTCTTTTGTTTACGCTCCTAAAAGGAAAAGCCGCCATTCTAATCAGCGGCTTCAACACCATGCCGAAGGAGCAGCGCAGGCTTTACGACACCAAATGGATGAGCAAAGATCACCGGAACATGTTCCTGATCTGGACGGCTATTTTGGGAGTTGGGGCGCTTTTATCCCTCCTCATATCCACATATATGGCAATTCCGGCTTTCATCGTCTGGATCATTGTGTTCTTCAAGGACGTACATCTGGATGAGGAAAAGGCGTTCGGAAAATACAAGTTTTAAATAGGAGAAGGGATTTCCCATAACGAACTTCGGGGGACTGCCATCGGCAGTCCCCCCGTCAATCTTTGTCAAAATGGCGTATCCTCTCCCACGTAGCAGGCAATCCCCTCATCCAGATAGAGCTCCTGCAAATGAAGCATTGCCTCCTCACTCATATCTCCGTGGTCACTGTACTCATAGTTCTTTCCCAGCTGCTCCCACTTGGTCTGGCCCAGACGGTGAAATTTCAGCAGGTTGATCTCATACAGACCGTTCTTCTGCATAAACCCAATCAGTGCCCTGGCATTCTCATCGCTGTCATTATATCCTGCGATGGTAGGCTGACGCAGCACCAGCCGCCCTTCCCAGCCTGACTGAATCAGTGCTTCAATGTTCGAGAGAATCTTCTCGTTTCCCACGCCGGTACCCCACCGATGAGCCTCACTGTCCATATGCTTCACATCAATAAAGGCAAAGTCAATGTATTTCATCACTTCCAGAAAATGCTTTTCACTGGCATAGGCTTCCGTCTCGATGGCGGTGTGAATGTGCCATCTCTTACATTCCTTTAAAGCTGCCAGCAAAAACTCCTGCTGCATCATGGGGTCTCCCCCGGTGAACGTCACGCCGCCCTCGGAACCCCAGTTATTGAAATCCCGGCGCAGAATCTGCATCAGCTCTCCCACTGTCATCTCCCGCACACACTGTTTAAACACGTTGTTGGGACAGATCGCAGTGCATTCGAAGGTCTCACAGTCCTTACAGATCTCCCAGGTAATCGACGGCTTTCCTTCCGAGCTCCAAACAATCGAGTCCGAAGGACAGATATTCTCGCAGGCTCTGCAGCCCTTGTCATATTTGCAGACATTTTCCGCGAACATAATGTGCTTTTTGCTGCCCCAGCTCTCCGGGTTCGCGCACCAGCGGCATTTCAGCGGGCACCCCTCCAAAAAGACGTTAGTCCGGCAGCCAGGCCCGTCATGCACAGAGAAGCTTTGGATATCAAAAATCAGTCCCTTTGGTTCCATAGCTGCTCCTTATCTGGCGTATTTTTCACAGGAATAGGCGCCGCAGGTGGCATAAGCCCAGTTTTCCTTCTCATAGCCGCTGCAGGTGCCGATTCCGTATTTGTCCGGGTCGGAGAAATTTTTGCAGTTGCCGCATTTGGGAGCAGCCTCGAATCTTGGACAGCCTTCGCTTCCCTCTCCGTCAATGGGCACGATCACTTTGTCCAATGCGCACATCCCTTTTTCACAGTCCAGATTTATATAATTGATACAGTCAAAATGTCTCATTCCTCTTATCCTCTCTTTCTCACGCTTCATCGTACTCGGTACGGTAGATGACCTCGTCCTGAATCGGCTTTCCGATCTCACACCAATACTGGGTAAAGCCAGCCACACGCACCATCAAATCCCGGTAAGCCTCCGGCTTCTTCTGTGCTGCCCGCAGGGTATCGGAACCAACCACGTTAAACTGCACATGGAAACCGCCCTTTCTCATATAAGCCCGCACCACATCCAGCAGCTTTCTGGTTCCGCTCAGGCCTTTCACCGCCGACGGATGCAGCTTCAAATTCATCTGCGCGTTCTGATTCTGAGAGTGATCGTAAACGGTGGCAGACTCAAAGATCGCATAGATACCATTCTTATCCGTACCTGCCGCCGCGGACACAGAACCATCCGAATAAGTGGTTCCCGCCAGCCTTCCGTCTGCGGAAGCCAGGGTCACAAAGCCCTGCGGTCCATGGGTGGACACGGAGATCTGACACAGGTATTCCGGTTTTCCATAGTAGGATTTCAGCGTCGGAAGATAATCCTTCAAGTACATCTGGTAATCCCGCAGAAGCTGGTCCACATATGGGTCGGCATTTCCATACTTCGGCGCGTTCACACAGTCCGCGAAAATCTGCGCGTATTTCGCCGCCTCCGGCGTGCTCTCCCGGAAATCCGGCGAGAAGACATTCGTCTCATATGCCGTCTTGAATCCAAAATTGTGTACCATCGCGTCAGTCATCTCTTCCAGCGTATATTTCTGATCGTCAAAGACATTTTTCTTAATGGAAGCCAGAGAATTGATATAAGTAATCGTTCCGCAGGACTCAAAGTTGATGCAGGCGTTATAGCGGGCGCCGCAGTTTCCGATGTGCTGTCCCTTCTTGAAACAGTCTGCCTTCAGCAGAGAGTTCACCGCCGGCATGTTGTATTTTCTCCAGATGTCCATTTGCATGTTGTTCACCCGATTCACAATCCGGTTGCTGATATCCAGATACCGCTGCCACAGAGCCACCATCTGATCGTAGGTCTCAATCTTCTCATTGTGAGCCGGGAAGACTCTCTTTCCGGTTCTCTGGTCTACCCCGTTGGTCAGCACCAGTTCCAGAATCTTCGGCAGAGCGGTAAAATGAATACCCGTTCCGCAGGTGGGAGAGGCCCCTCCCGGAATCATCGTCACTTTTCCATTGTACTCCAAAGGCGAGAAACAACCTGGCGCAGATTCCAGACAGCCGCCCAGACACCAGGCCCTGGCGTCTTCCAGGTTCATGCCCTCCGGCCCGTACTGGCGCATCATAAAGTTCATTCCCGTCTGGTTGTTCATCCAAGCCGGATAACCCAGCCCCAGCTTCGTACACTGCGCCGCCTTCATCAAGAAATCCTCCGGCGTTTTCTCATCATACAGCACACTTAAAGTCGGCTGAGGCGTCTTCGCGCGCATACCCGCTTCCAGAATCAGGTATTCCAACGGCGTCACCGCGCTTCGGCCGTCATAGGACTGCCCGCCCAAGGACAGATTGTTAAAGGTATTGCCGGACAGCACACCGCCGGACACTCCCGCGGAGGCAAAACACTCAATACAGGTGATCTTAATTCTGTACAGTTCCAACAGTTCGATCACTTCCTCGTCAGTGATCTTTCCTTCCTCGATATCCTTCTCATAGAACGGCTGCAATACCTGGCCCAGACGTCCAATAGACTGGCCGGACTGCGGGTCCTCATTGACCACGCCGTAATGCAGACACAGAGTCATCTGCAGCGCTTCCCGGAAGGAAGCCGGACGTTTGTGGGCAATGTTCTCCATCACCTCTGCGATCTCTTCATAGTTTTTCTTAAATTCCGGGTCTCTCTCCCTGGACGCCAGATCTTTGGCCCTTCTCGCATAGTTTTCACACCATTTGCTCAGCCCCTTACAGACTTCCTTCATAGCCGCATAATAGTAGCCGCGGCTCATACCTAAAATTCCGTCGTCCTCAGCCTCGCCCATCACCAGAGCGATTCTGTCGTCGCACATTTTCTGAATCTCATCAAAGCCGTACTGAAGCGGCATATAGTAATTCATAACCTCACGGCCCTGGGGAATCGCGAAGGAATCAAACATGACCACAACGCTGTCCATCACTGCGGAAAACTGATCGTACTCTGGAATCATCTTCGCATATTTTGTGCTGACATCCTCCACGGAGATGCCATCCCAATATTTTGACACCTTCACCAGAACCGGAATATCTTCTTTTCTCATGCCGAACTTCTTCGCAATGGAAATAATCTCCCCATAGCTCTCCGTCACGTTTCCGCCGCCGGCGCCCACGACGCTGACGGAGTCCGCCTCATTCTCCGCCGGAGCGTCCACCTCATTCATCAAAGACTCTGCCAGGCTGTTGAAAAAGCTGGCGCACACCCATGGAAATGGAAAAGCGCCGCGGATATCCTTAGTCTTATTCATGACCAGCTTCTCATAGGGCAGAATCGTCGGCGTAGTATGAGCGTAGCCGCCTGCCACTGCCTTGGCACGGCGAACCTCGATGAGATCTCCGTCATTCTCCCACCAGATACGGTTGTACCAGTACGGCGTCTCCATATCCGCAGTCACCTTCAGGGTGTAGTAGATATCCATCAGCTTCTTAAAGCGATCACTGGCCTCCGGAATATCCTCCTCTTTTGTGTCGTCTGTGTGGAGAGCGGCAATCCCCCTCTTTCTCAGTATCTCTTCCAGTTTCTGTTTGTTGTCCATCAAAAAACCTCCCTTTTCTATTATTCGCAGGACCTAACTATTCCGCCATGCCCTCTTCCTCTAGCTGTTTACCTTTACATTCGCGGCCAAAAATTTTGCTGCCTTCTCCACAGCGATCTCCTGACGGATACGCTGTCCTTCTTCTCCCTGAAGAATCTTATTCACCTGCTCCTTACTCATCAGATACCGGACTGCCAGCTTATGAACCTCGCGGTCATATTCCTCTACCGTGGCTTCCAGATTTTCCGATTGGGCCACTGCCGCCAGCACCATTCTAGCCTGAATCTGTTTTCTCGCCTTCTCCTTCATCTGTTCTAACAGCTCCTGCTCGTTGGTTTTCTTTGTGCGATAGTACCCTTCAATGGAAAGCCCCTGCTGCTGAAGACGCAGCGCATAGGCCTCCATCATCTGAACCGCCCGTGCCGTGACCTCCTCCTCTGAAGTCTGAATTTGGGAACGCTTTACAATTTCCTTCGCCGCCAAATCCTCTTTTGCTTTTCTCTCAGCATTTTCCAGAGACATCCGGTATCTGACGATATTTTCCTCCACCGCATTCTTCCAATCTTCAAAAGGTACCCTCACATGTCTGTACTCTCCCAACTTTACCTTTGGCGTGCTCACTTTGATTCTCTCCTTTCCTCTCACGCATCTTAGTTTCTAATTATAATAAACAAGGCTCCTCAATCACAGTGCACTTTGCACACTTATTCACAGAAAACCCAAAGTAAAAGGAATCTTTCACGCATTAGCGTGACAAGGTCTTTTCTGTTAGAACAAAGTGGGCAAGCCCACTTCAGCTCCCCCATCCCCTCCATCTTTGCGGCGCACAGTCCCACTTTGCGCGCCGCCGCAACACCGCCTTGCGGTGTACTACCTTATTGCGGCGTGCGCATCTTTAGCGGAGCGTTTATGTAATAGGAAAGGGCTTTCACGCATTAGTGTGACAAGGTCTTTCCTGTTACATAAAAAATACCCCTGAAAAACAGAGGTATTCGGAGTTATTTCCTGCTATTGAATTTTTACGGTTCCTGCTCTTCCATGTACCTGCGCACTTCCGAGCAGATCTTTTCCAGCTCCCGGCGGTTTCTGACATAATAACGGCTGCTTCCGACTTCCTTCTCCAAATAGCCTTTTTCCAGAAACTTATTCAGAATATTGTACAGACCTCTCCTACTGATATCCAGCTCTTCACAGAGGCTCAGTGTACTCCTGTACTCAAAAATCTGGTCTTTCCCGGTACGGCTACAGATATGATAGGCCACCAACTCCGCCAGACTGTAAAAGCTTCGGACCAACCGTCCCTTGTACATCTGATAGACACGATTACTGATTTTGCGATAAAACAACTCGCTGAACCCTTTGTCCTTCATCATCGCCTCGTAGACCTTGCTCTCTAAAAACAAAAGATCACAGTCTGTGGCTGCGAAAATATCACAGGCAAAATAGGCTTTCTGTACCCGGCTGATTTTCCCGGTGAAATTATCCGGCCCTAGATTATCCACCAAAATCTTCTTTCCTTCATGGGAGACACATTCCACTCTCATATATCCGCTGACCACATAGAACAGCCCTCCGTCAGCCTTTCCCGCCCGTGAAATGTATTCTCCCGCCTTCACCGTGACTCTCGGAATTCGGTCCAGACGATCTTTGATAAACGGATAAATCTCCAAATCTTTTAAATCCATCCCCGTCCCACCCTTTCTCTAAATCAGAGCTTTTCTTAAGATTATACACAATCCATTCCTGAATGAAAAGCGCAAAACCCGCAAAACAAGCCCGACTGCAACCCCTGGTTGACAAATTTTCAAGCGCGCTTGCTGGTTGTCAACCGCAATCTGTGCTATGATAAGCCCAGAAAACAAGAAGCCCAGAAGGGCAATCTGATATCAGAAGGAAAAACAAATCACTAATAGGCAATAAAAAGAAAGAGAGGTTGCACTCATGCTTCTATCAGAAAAAATTTTAACCTTAAGAAAAAAGAATGGCTGGTCTCAGGAAGAGCTGGCTGAAAAATGCGGAGTATCCAGACAATCCATCTCCAAATGGGAAGGAAATCTATCCACACCGGAATTGAGTAAAATCGTACTGCTCAGTGAGCTTTTTCAGGTATCCACCGACTACTTATTAAAAGAAGACGTACAGCCACAAACCGATACCGACGCTGAGCTTCCCCCTATGGAAGCTCCGTCCCACTCCCTGCGCCAAGTCACACTAGCTGAGGCCACCGCCTTTATTCAGGCACGAGAACAAGCAGCCAAGAAAATGGCTCTGGGAACCGTTCTGTGCATCCTGTCTCCCATCTGCCTCTTTCTCCTGATGGGGATGTCTGACAGCAGTCTTCTTCCCCTCTCCGAAGATATCGGCGCGCTGCTGGGTCTCATCGTCGTTTTGCTGTTTGTCTGTGTGGCTGTCACCCAATTTCTTGGAACTGGCAGCCTCCTGAAGCCTTTTGCGTATCTGGAAAAAGAAGAATTTGACACAGCCTACGGTGTGGATGCTCTGGCACGAGAACAAAAAAGCACCTATGAAGGTACCTATAACCGCTATACCATCATTGGCGTGATTCTCTGTATCACCGCTGTGATTCCGTTGTTCTGCGCCGCTGCTTTCCATGCTTCTGATTTTTTCGTCTTGCTGGGACTTTCTGTTTCACTGCTTATCGTAGCCGTCGCTGTTTATTTATTTGTGGTCTGCAACACGATTCAAAATACCTACTTACAGCTATTGCAGGAAGGAGAGTTTACCAAAAGCTCCAAACGTCATCAAAAACTTTTGGAACCTGTTTCCACGGTTTACTGGCTTGCGGTCACTGCTTTGTATCTGGGTTTCAGCCTAATTACCATGCGCTGGGAGAGTTCCTGGGTGATCTGGCCTGTCGCCGCCATTTTATATGGGGTCATTGTCACCCTCTGCCGGATTCTCCCCAAAAAATCTGAGCAGAACAACCAGAAAAAAACGCTTCTGTAAAAGCAAAACGAACATTATGCCAAAATTTAAAAAAATGCTTACATTTTCATTTATTTTTTGATAGAATACTCAGCGATAAGAAACAAGCTTTGTTGTTTTCCCTGTCCCCTTTACAGGAACAGAGCTTAGATTTCACTTTAAAAAATAAATATCGGCGCTAGATGAAAATGGTAGTGAGATTATATGCTGTAGTCTTAACGAAAGTTATATTACGCATATAGTCTCATTTTTTTATGTGAACTTAGTATTCCGCCCATCAAAAACATATAAGCGCCAAGAAGGAGGACACAATTATGCCGAAAAACAAATTTCAGGACGTTATTTTCACTCTTATTATGGTAGTGGTCATGGTCTACGCAATGGTTATCTATAACATCTCTTTAGATACGGGTAAACTGACCAACCAGGTATTTCTCATGGCTTTCGGAGAATTGCCAATCATGGGAATCGTCGCTTTTTTTCTGGAACTGTTCATTGTCGGACCTCTCGCCAAAAAGCTTGCCTTCCGTCTAGTTCAGCCAGGTATGGACAAAATGATCTTTATCGTTTTAGCCATCTCTGCCATCACCGTCTGCCTGATGTGCCCGCTGATGAGCTTGGCTGCAGCGGTTCTTTTCAAGGGAGGGCTGCAGCCGGAGCTGCTTTCTGTCTGGATTCAGACCACCGCCTTGAATTTTCCCATGGCGCTGTGCTGGCAAATCTTTTTTGCCGGGCCTTTGGTGAGAGGAATTTTCCGCCGTCTTTTCCCAGAAAAGGAACCAGAAGCTCAAATCTCCTGAAAACACCATCATATCTAATGCTTTATAATAATTCAGAGGCAGGTGCGCTTCATAATAGCTGCACCTGCCCCTATAGAAATCGTTCCGCTTCGCGGTAAAATTCCCCAGTACGGCATACGCACCTGCAGCAGACGTCTTCGTTATCGAAAAAATTCTTCACACCTCATCATAACAAATCGTTCCCTATAACATGAAAACGATAGCTGGTCATCTCTCGATAGGTGTCCCCAGCCCGCAGAATCACAGTTGGGTTTTCTTCCTTATGGATGCTGTCTGGCATATTCTGTGTCTCCACACAGATAGCAGTCCTCTGATCAATGATATCCCCGCCCTTGCCCTTGTGGGGTTCCAGGAAATTTGCCGTGTAGATGTGAGCCTGCGGCAAAGTAGTCTCCACGATCATTTCTATTCCGCTTTCTTCACAGTAAAGCTTCACTTTTTCTTTCTCATCCCTGAAAATGAAGGGATGGTCAAAACCATGTCCGATTTTAAGCTGTTCATCTTCCATCTGTAGATGCTCTCCGAGCTTGCCACCATTTCTAAAGTCAAAGGGAGTCCCCGCCACATCACGAATCTCTCCTGTCACAAGTCCGTTTTCATCTACACAGGCAAAGCAGTCCGCCGCCGTCTGCAGCCAATGTTCCCCAATCCCGCAGGGTTTTCCGCTGAGATTAAAATAAGAGTGGTTGGTAAAATTCAAAATAGTATCCTGATCTGTATGAGCTTCATACTGTAAAATGAATTTATCTGCTTCCAGACGGTAAGTAACCGTCACGTTCAGCTCACCAGGATACCCTTCCTCGCCGTCAGGGCTCGTATAGGTAAAGACAATTTCATCTTCTCCTGTCGTATAGCTGAATACCTTGTTTGAAAACCCCTCGATGCCGCCGTGAATCGCGTTAGGTCCAGAATTTTTCGCAAGCTGGTAGGTTTTTCCATTCAGTTCAAAGCTGGCGCCTCCAATCCGATTCGCCACTCGTCCCACAAAAGCCCCCAAATACCCTGTATGTTCCTGGTACTCTTGAATCGTGTCATATCCCAGTACCATGTCCCGAAACCGCCCATCTTTATCCGCTGTCAGAATCTTCATGACGGTGCAGCCAAGATTTGTGACGGTCACAGAAAGACTATCATTTTTCAGTTCCAGAATATCTATACGATTCTCTGATCTTTTTACTAGATTTACCACCGTTTATTTTCCCTTCTGCCCATAATATGCATTGGCACCATGCTTCCGATAATAGTGCTTATCCTGCAATTCCTGAGGCGCTGGCTGATTCTGAGGGTTAATCCACTCGCAGCGGGCAGCCATCTTAGCCACCTCTTCTAAAACAACCGCGTTGTGAACTGCCTCATGCGCATCCTTGCCCCAGGTAAATGGTCCATGATTTTTGCACAGTACTGCTGGCATTGCCTCATAGTCCAGATTCTGCTGCGCAAAATGGTCGGCAATGAGAATACCAGTATACTTCTCATAAGCCTCGTCGATTTCCTCTTTTGTAAGATTTCTAACGCAGGGAATTTCACCGTACAGATAATCCGCATGTGTGGTTCCATAGCAGGGAATTCCTCTTCCTGCCTGCGCCCAGCTTGTGGCCCATGGAGAATGTGTATGAACTACACCGCCGATGTTTGGAAAACGGTTATACAATACCACATGTGTAGCTGTATCAGAAGAAGGATTCATATCGCCTTCCACTTTTTTGCCATCCAAATCTATCACCACCATATCTTCTGGCTTCAACACATCATACTCCACGCCACTTGGCTTGATGACAAACAAACCTTTCTCACGGTCAATTCCGCTGACATTTCCCCAGGTAAATGTCACAAGCCCATACTTGGGAAGCAACATATTTGCCTCATATACCTGTTTTTTTAACTCTTCCAGCATTGTTTTGTCTCCTTTATTCTAAATCATTCAAGGAGCTGCCACAGACAGCTCCCCTTGCTTACTTTGGCATCAGCTATATCAAATTCTGAATAGCTGCCTGTTCAATTATAATACCTCTTTTGTATCTTTCGGTAAAGACCTCAAAGCCTTCCACGTCTTTTTCCACCGGCTTCATACTGGTTCCGGCATTTTCTCCAAACACTTTCTTAGAAAGGTAATTTTGAAGAGACTCTCCGTCTTCTTTCTGCGCCATATAGGCTGCCAAAAGAGCCATTCCCCATGGGCCGCCCTCCCCGGCAGTCTCCATGACAGAGACCGGAGCATTGATCGCCGCTGCCAAGAAGCCCTGGGCGACGCCTTTGGTCTTAAAGAGTCCTCCATGGCCCAAAATGCTGTCAATCTGTACATGCTCCTCCTTCAACAAAATATCCATGCCAATCTTCAAGGCGCCCAGCGAAGTAAACAGATTCGCTCTCATGAAGTTCGCCAGATTGAAATTGCTCTTAGGACTTCTCACAAACAGAGGGCGTCCTTCGTCGCATTCCGTAATATTTTCCCCGGACAGATATCCATATGCTAGCACGCCACCGCAGTCTGGATCTCCCTCCAAAGCCTTGCGGTAGAGCGTTCCATACAGCTTGTTCATATCTACGTCAACGCCGAAGCTTTCTGCGAACTCCTTGAAAATACCAACCCACGCATTCAAATCTGAGGTACAGTTATTTGCATGAACCATAGCCACAAGGCTGCCGTCCGGTGTTGTCACCATATCAATTTCCGGATATACCTTGGAAAGCTCTTTTTCCAATACCACCATACCGAAGATAGATGTTCCGGCCGAGACATTTCCCGTGCGCTTTGCCACACTGTTTGTAGCCGTCATTCCGGTGCCTGCGTCTCCTTCCGGCGGGGCGATAGGTGTTCCAGCCTGAAGATTGCCGCTAACATCCAGTCTTTTAGCCCCTTCTTCGGTAAGGAAGCCTGCATTTTCTCCGGCAAGCTTTACCTGCGGCAGAACATCTTCCAGCTTCCAGCCAAAATTTTTCTCTGCGATCAAAGCGTTGAATTTTTTCACCATCGCTTCATCATAATTCTTGGTCTTGCCGCTGATGGGGAACATACCGGAGGCGTCGCCTACGCCGATGACCTTCTCTCCTGTCATCTGCCAGTGAATATAGCCAGACAGGGTTGTCAGGTATGCAAGATCTTTTACATGCGCTTCCTCGTTTAAAATAGCTTGGTACAGATGAGCAATGCTCCATCTTTGAGGAATGTTATAATCAAACAGCTTCATCAAAGCTTCCGACGCCTCTCCTGTGATGCTGTTCCGCCAAGTACGAAATGGTACCAACAGGCCACCGTCTTTATCAAAAGCGAGATACCCATGCATCATAGCACTAAATCCGATTGCCCTAAGCCTTGTCAATGTAACGTCATATTTTGCCTTCACATCTGCCGCCATCTTGCTGTAGCAGTCTTGAAGACCAGTCCAGATATCCTCCAAAGTGTAAGTCCAGATTCCATTGTCCAGACGGTTTTCCCACTCATGATCTCCGGAAGCAATGGGCGCATGATTCTCACCAATCAGCACAGCTTTGATACGGGTGGAGCCAAATTCCAGACCCATGACAGCTTTTCCAGCTTCAATGTATTTTTTGATTGCGTTTGTGTCACTCATATGTGATCTCCTCCAGCCTTATCTGCAGCTTACTACTTGCTGAACGCAGCTTTGTTCCACAGCAGTTCATTTTTGAACTGGCGGATGGTTGTATCTTTGTCAATGTAAACCGCTTCGATTCCCATAGCCTCAGCCCAGTCACCCATCTGCTCCGCAGTCAAGTCATAAGAAAATGCGGTGTGGTGCGCTCCGCCTGCCAGAATCCACGCCTCGGCGCCTGTCATGAGATTTGGCTCCGGTGTCCAGTATGCAGTAGCTACCGGGAGCTTCGGCATTGGTTTCTCGGTCTTCTTGCAGTTCACGTTATTGATAATCAGACGGAAGCGGTCTCCTAAGTCAATCAGAGAGGTGGCGATCGCAGGACCTTCTTTTGCTGTAAATACCAGTCTTGCCGGGTCTTCACGGTCTCCCATGGACAGCGGCTGCTCCTTGATACTGATCTTGCCGTCTGCGATCGTCGGGCAAACCTCAAGCATATGCGCCTGCAGGATTCCCTCTTTTCCCGGTACAAGGTTGTATGTATAATCTTCCATGAAGGAAGTTCCCTTCGCGTCTTTCATTCCGGCTGTCATAACTTTCATCAGGCGAACCATAGCGGCTGTCTTCCAGTCTCCTTCTCCGCCGAATCCGTAACCTTTTTCCATGAGTCTTTGGATTGCCAGCCCCGGAAGCTGTTTCAGAGCACCCAGATCTCCAAAATGTGTCACGATCGCCTGATAATTTTTCTCTTTCAGAAATCTCTCAAAACCGATCTCGATTCCAGCCTGAACCGCCACATGCTCACGAAATTCCTTTTCGTCCCTTCCTTCCAGAAGGATTTCATATTTGCTATAGTATTCCTCAACCAGAGCGTCGATGTCTGCCTGTGAAACAGCAGCGACTGCTTCCGCGATTTCATTTACCGGATAAGCATCTATCGTCCATCCGAATTTGATAGCCGCTTCTACTTTATCTCCCTCAGTCACCGCTACGTTTCTCATATTATCGGCGATACGCATAACACGGATATTTCTGCTCTCCACAATACCGATTGCTGTGCTCATCCAGGAAGCGATTCTCTTCTGTGTGGACTCGTCTCTCCAATATCCCATAATCACCTTGCGCTCTTTTCCGAGACGGGTGAAAATATGTCCATACTCTCTGTCTCCGTGAGCTGCCTGATTCTCGTTCATAAAATCCATGTCAATCTCATCGTACGGAATCTCAAGGTTATACTGGGTATGAAGGTGAAGCAGAGGTTTGCGAAGCTCCTGAAGTCCCAGAATCCAGGATTTTGCCGGCGAGAAGGTATGCATCCATGTGATAACACCGGCACAGTTTTTATCTGCGTTCGCCTCATTGAATGTCTTCCTGATTAACTCACTTGTAATCAGCGTCGGTTTCCATACGATTTCGTATGGAAGAACGCCTGACTTGTTCATAACGTCAACCATCTCTTTCGAATGCGTGGCCACATGTGCCAGGCATTCCTCTCCATACAAATCCTGTGAGCCTGTACAAAACCAAAACTGATATTTTTTCGTTTCCATGTTCATTTGCCTCCTTATTTGTACCTGTGTCCCTAAATCTGTCGAATGGAATCACGAACCACAGCCTGCGATTCAAACAGATAATTCCCATCAAACGCGGGATTTTCAATCATCTGCAGCAGGTTTTGAGCCGTCTTTTCTCCCAATATCTCCTTGGGATGGGAATATGAGGTAAACGGAACTTTACTCATCTGCGCAAGTTCCGAGTCATCAATACTTATGATAGACAGATCCTGTGGGATTTTGATATTTCTTTTAAGTGCCAGGTCAATGACTTCTACCGCCACCTCATCGTTATAGCAGACAATTCCTGTACATCCCTTAATACGCCGAAACAGGTGCTCCTCTATCTCCCAAAGATTCAATTCCGAATCTGTATCAATCCAGATCGTCGTCCTGGAATTCAGTTGAATCTCCGCCTCTCTCAGCGCATCAATATATCCGCTATACCGCCGGCGTCCCTGGCCGTCGTCCAATTTAAAAATACCGGCGATTCTTTTATGCCCGGACTGAATCAAAAATTTTGTCGCCTTGTAGGTAACACACTGGTCATCCAGACGCACGCAGGGTACATCCAGTCCGGGATACATATCGTTAAAAAATATAATTGGAATATTTCTCTTTTGCAGCTCTTTATAATAGGATAAATTGGGATTCGGAAGGGCTCCTTTCGCAGCCTCCACAATCAGTCCGTCAATATTGCTCTTTCTCAAAATATCTTCCAGAATCACTCGTTCCCTCTCCACCCTGTTATCCGTAAAAGACAGCCACATAGCATATCCGGCGTCAGAAAGAGTACGCTCAATTCCTCTGAGCGTCGGCGGAAAGATATATGAATTGTAATAGGTGCTGACAACCGCCACATTCATATGCTTTTTCTTAGAAGTATGAGGAAGAATTTGGCCCACATAGGTTCCACTTCCCTGAAGACGCGTCAAAACCTTCTCTTCCACAAGCTGGCTGGTCGCTCTTCGGATTGTCTGACGGCACAGGCCAAATTTTTTACTCAGCTTTTCTTCCGGCATCAAACGGTCACCAATCCTCATTCTACCCGAGGCTATCTCTTCATTAATCCAATCAATCACTACTTGGTATTTTGGCTTATTATCTGTCATTCTATTTCTCCATATCTGCCCGTTTTTGCCTTTTATTATACATCTTTCTTATACTCTTTTACAAGCTGTGCCGGTGCCCCTGTCATATTCAAATATCCTATCAAATCACTTAACAACCTGTAAGGATTTTCTGTCTGCAAATACTGCCACGAATACGAGGAATACGATTCCCTCAATTAACTGCAACATCTGTGTTGAGATTCCCATCATGGTAAGTCCACTCTGTAGCACGATAAACAGCATAGAACCAACAATAATATTCTCAAATCTTACATTTGCTCCGCCGGAAATCGGCATACCGCCGAGTACCAGCGCGATCAGAATCTGTGTCTCCAACTGATTACCGCCGGAGGATGTCACAGAACCTACCTTGATTACGTTAATAAATGCCGCAAAGCCTGTGATCGCTCCTGCCAGTACATAGATGAGAAATTTCATCTTGTCTGTGCGAATGCCGGCGAATTTTGCCGCCTTTTCCCCCGCTCCAATCGCTTTGAGATAAATACCAAACTTGGTGTAACGAAATACGATAAACCCAATTACGAGAACGATAAGAGTGCAGGTCAGTTTCAATACTGTCGTGTCATAATTAATCAGTGTCGCGGAACCTGCTACCGGCGCATCTGTCGTCAAATATTTGATAACCCCACGAAACAGGAACATCGTACAAATCGTTACAATAAAGGACTTAATTTTACGGTTAACATAGAAGAAACCGTTGATCGCTCCAATGGCAGCTCCTGTGACAATTCCCCCGAGAATTGCAATCGGCAGTCCGTATGATTGCGAAAGCGTACATACAACGATAGAGGCAATACCAAGGATAGACCCCTGGGAGAAATCCAAGCCTCCCATCGACATGACAAAGAATACACCCATGGATGCAATCATCGTCACATATACCTGCGAAAGCACCAGATTCATATTGGAAATCATTCTTCCGCCTGTCAACGCATTGAACAGGATGAAAATTGCTATCAGTCCCACTACCGGAAGCAATCTGCGGAGCCTTGCCATCTTGGAAAATTTATTCAGTTCTTTTTCTTTGCTTACTGCTTTTGCATTTTCGTTAGCCATGACTCTCCTCCTTAAACCATCATTGAAATCAGGCTGTTTTCGTTCATATCCCGATCGCGGTCAAGCTGGCCGCTGATCTTGCCGTCTTTCATAATAAGAATTCTATCGCACATACCGATCAACTCCATCAACTCTTCAGAAATCATGATGATCGATTTTCCGTCCTTTCTCATCTGATCCATCAGCTGATAGATGTCCTGTTTTACCTTGATGTCGATACCACGAGTTGGGGAGTCCAGAACAATGATGTCTGAATCACGTCCAATCCAGCGCGCCAGTACGACTTTCTGCTTGTTGCCGCCGGAAAGCTCTGACACAAATTGGTCTGTATTCACCATTTTTACGGAAATTTCCTTTGCGTATTTGTTTGCAAACTCGTTAAGTTTTTTGTAGTTTAGAAACTTTAACGGCCCAGAGCCAAGCCTTCCAAGAGACGGCAGGCAGATGTTGTCTCCGATGCTCTGGTTGATAACGATAGACTCATTATCGCGGTCTTTGGATGTATAGGCGATCTCATGTTTGATAGCAGTCGGAATATCCTTGATCTGCGTTCCGTCCGCCAAAGTTACACTTCCTTCTCTGTCAAAAGAGGCTCCAAAAATTGCTTTTCCTACTTCATGCATACCAGACTCCGACAGACCACCGAACCCGAGAATTTCCCCTTTGTGAAGATCAAAGGAAATGTTCTGAATCAGTCCTGGTACCGATACATTCTTCACAGAGAGAACCACTTCATCAGAAACCTTCTCGCCATAGTCTGTCCGGTAGTATTTTCCTGTCATCTCACGCCCTACCATTAGTTTCTTCAGATCGTCTTCTGTCATATCCTTACTCTTTACCGTATCAATATAGACACCGTCCCTGAGGACTGTGATGGTGTCAGATTTCTCTAGAATCTCCGGCAGATCGTGGGAAATGAAGATAATGGTGTTTCCTTCCTTACGGATTCGTTCCATATGCTTGTACAGCTCTTCACGGCCTTCCTGGGAAAGAGCCGTCGTCGTCTCATCAATCACCACAATCTTTGGTGAAAAATAGGTTGCCTTGACAATCTCGATCAATTTACGGTCCTCGAAATTATATTCGTCAATCATATGAGCTGCCTTAATCCGCTCAAAGCCATATTTCTTCAGCAACGCATCTGCTTCCTTGTTCATTGCATTCGTATTCTTGATACCCGCTTTCACAAACCTATCTTCATGACCAAGGAAAATGTTTTCTGCCACAGTCAGCCCGGAAAGTGTTCCAAGCTCCTGTACAATAATGGAGACTCCTTCATTATTTGCCTCCACCTGGTTCTTCGGATGAATTTCCTTTCCATCCAGGATAAAGGTTCCGCTGTCAATAGGATAGATGCCGGTCAGCATATTGGTAAGAGTGGATTTACCAGAACCATTTTCACCGATCAGTGCATGAACCTCGCCTTTATTTATATTGAATGACACGTTTTGTACAGCCTTCGTAATACCAAAGGACTTACACACGTTTTTCACCTGTAATCTCACTTCATTACTCATAGTATGTTCCTCCTTCGATTATTTCACGATTTCGCCTTTGTCAACTTTTGTGGTCAGTGTAATGATAATCAGCAGAGCCAGACCTGTAATTACGTCCTGGATTGCTGTAGGAGCTCCCAGTGCAATAAATCCGTAGAAAATAATATTAATCACGAATTCACCAATGATGATGGCCTGAATCGGAATACCATATTTACGAAAAGCCATACCAAAGAAGCATCCCATGGTAGGAGTAAAGTTTCTCGCCATGGACGCCATACCGGTAACAGCCACCATGGAAGACCCATAGCTGATAGAAAGAATTGCTTCCACACCAAAAAAGGCGCCGCTGATCAAAAATGCGATTACTTTATATTTGTTTACGTTGATACCCATATTCTTGGCAACAAATTCATTGGAACCAATTGCGTATGTATAAGTACCAACTTTTGTATAGTTCAGGAAAATATATGCGGCAATAAATGCAAGGACTGCGAGAATAATATTTCCCGGCATAGAGCCAAACGCACGCATATCAGATGGAAGTGTCTGCTCAACACCGCCTGCGATATAATTGGCAACGGATTCATAAATAAGTGCAAGTCCTGTCGTAACGATCATGGAAGGAATTCTCAGCTTCACGTAGAACGCTCCGTTAATCAGTCCAATAAGTGCACCGCACAGGATACTTCCAACGACAAATCCCACATAGCCTAATCCGAAATTAGTTGCCAGAACACAGCCAAGAATCGATGAAAGCACAATGTTCGCACCGATGGAGAAGTCGAACATTCCCATTACCATAACAAAGTAAAAACCCACAGCGCCCGTCGCGGCAAGAAGGCTGGCCTGGAAATACTGGAGTATCTGTTTGGGAGAGCCAAAGTTGTCCGGAGTGACAATTTTGAAAATCCCGTAGGATGCGACAAGCAAGACAATCAGGATCAGATACCCTTTTGTTTTTCCTGACAACTTTTTCTTTTCCGTTGTTTTCATTGAAGAACTCATATCGTATACCTCATTCTTTAAAAGTTGTACTGTTTACTGCTTCCATAAAAGAGACCGGTATCACCGATACCGGTCTCCCGCATTCTGCTATTTAGTTCAAATCTGTCGAGGATTATTTGCCAGCACGTGCGGCCGCGTCTTCAATAGACAGGGACTGTGCCTTTGCGATCATATCCTCTAGGCTCATCTCAGAAATTTCAACGATCTCTTCATTTGTATATGGAAGCTGATCTACGAAGTACTTTTCATATGCTTCGTAGTCCTCTGGTGATGATACGTACAGGTATGGGAATTCAACGTCCACAAAGTTGCCTGCGATATCTGTGTAATTGCCTTTGATTGCATTGTAAACCATTAGGAATGCGTACAGTGGATCACAGAAATGCCCGCCAGACTCACCAGCCATAGAACCGTTCTCAAGACGTTCTCCAAGATCCGGAAGGAAGTCTGTAGATACAACATCAATCTCGTCAACCTTTCCTGCACGCTCAACCGCCGCGATTGCTCCCTGAAGCGGGTCACCGCCGCCACCAGCAGGAATCAGAGCATCAATGGTATCATCTGCTGACATCAAAGCTTCTGCCGCTTTAGATCCACCGTCAGAGGAAGTTCCAGCATACTGTGGCTCTGAAAGCTTCGCCTGATCGTCTGGATTCTCTTTGTTCCACTCTTCAATGCCCGCTTTGTATCCTTCCCATCTGCCAAGCCAGGTAGCGTCTCCCTGCTCCCAGCCAATCAGACCAATGTTACGGTCGCCTTTGTCCAGAAGCATCTTAACCAACTGTTTTCCATTTTCCACTTCATTCTCATGAACCGCACCAATGAAATACTCAGAGTCTTTCGCTACTTGGTAGATATCTGGGTTGTCTTTTTCACTGATAACACGGAAGAACTGAGACAGATATACGCCATTGTCGTTGCAGGTCTTAATCGCAGATGTCATTTCTGTATCAGCAGAGTTGCAGACAATGATTCCCTGACATCCAGCCGCGCACAACTGTTCAACGGATGCTGTAACCTTTTCGGAAACATACGCCTGGTCAACATACTGAATCTGTACTCCAAGGGCCTCAGCCGCCGCATCCAGAATCCTTTTACACTGTGATCCTAATACATCGGTGGAGCTCCAAATGGAAACACCAATTTTGATGTCTTCATTGGCTATCTCTTTACCCCCCCCCTCGCCAGAAGCGTTACTAGTCGGTGCACTGCCGCACCCTGCAAGCAGCCCCGCAGCCATTGTCGCACATAATGCTGTGCTGACGATTCTTTTGAATAATTTGTTTTTCATAGTTACCTCCTTCTACACAATTTGTACGCTTACAAATTTGAGCTTTTTTCTTTTATCCATATTCCAGTATGTTCCACTTTATTTAGCTATTATTACTATAAACATCCTGTTTTAGGATAAATTTTTAAGCTCTTTAGATGTTTTCATTTTACAACCTGTCTTTTCATTCGTCAATATATAGTTCACATTTCGTTCACATCTCCAAATTAATACATACCAATTTGTGCATAATACCCCGTTTTTTATAATTTGTATGTATATTTTTTCATATTTGTATGAATAAAAAAATGAATATTATATTATCCTTCAACGACAAAAAACCCAGACTGTCTTTTAATACCTTTTCCCGTCTGATGATGCTTAAATGGGGAACATCCTCATTTGGGAAAAATTTCTAAAAACAATCTGAGTTTTTTGGCCTTACACGGCCTCTCTTTGGGTATAGGATTTCTATCACTCGCCGCACAAAAGCGGCGAGGCTAAACTATGAGATTACTTTACATCATGGGGTCCAGACCCAGAGCTGGATGTCCCTTTTCTGTCAGAAAGGCTACCAACTCTTCCGGGTCCGTGGCGATCGTCTCATCACCAATCATATCGGTAAAATTGTCGATGCCGTAGATTTCTTTTGCCGTGGCGTTAAGCCGCTCGGCCACCGTCTCTTTTAATTCCTTCGGCATCCAGACGATACGTTCCACGCCGCCCTCTGCCTTCATAAATTTCTTCGAACCGATAAAATGTTTTCCATGGCCCATAAAGCCTGGAGTCTGCACACCGCCGCCTGTCATGGACGCCAGCTCCGGGAAGGTCATTCCCAGAGGAGTCATGCCTGCGTATTCCCGGTTCGCAATGCAGACGCCGTTGGAAAACGGCTCTATTCCGCAGATACACTCGAAGCACCCGCAGGAGGTCATGGGTTTTTCCATAATGGAATACAAAGACACTTCCTCCAAGGCTCCCTGGGAGAATTTGCGAACCGCCTCGTTGACATCCTCATACTCTCCAATTCTTTCATCAATCACCCGCTCTTTGGTGATCTCCTGGCAGGGACCGTTCGGGTCCAGCTGATGAGTCGCCTTGGCATCCAGCCAGGACACCGCTCCGCACAGTCCGAGACGTTCCGGCGTCACCACGCAGACATGGGACGGGGAAAATGCCTGACACAAAATACAACTATAGTACACATCCACCGACTCGTCTGTCAAAGATGCCAGACGGTCGTCTCTCTTATTAAATACCGGAACCGCCACCTCATGACGAATCCGCTTACACTCTGCAGGGTCTGTATAAATCACAACCTCACATTTGTCCACCACCGCGTCGAACTCGTTTTTCACCTGGCTGTAGAGCACCTCACCGATATGGCGTACTCGGAAGCCAGCCGCATAGGCATCCTTGCTGATACGAATTCTCTGCATGTCTCTCTGTCCGGTGTGGTAAACTCCTTCAATACAGTTAATATAATTGTGGAATTTACGCTCGATGACAGGTTCAAAGTCTGGCTGCATGTTCTTTCCAGCCACTTTTACCACATAGGCGATGGAATTCTTGCTGCCCAGCTCCATATCGTCCGCTTCCGGTCCGATCACCGTGATCTTATGGTCTTCTACCTCGGACATCTCACAGGTCTGCACCAGCTCAGCGCAGTCCACACGGGAGCCGTCGAACTCCACCTGCATATCTCCCCGGCGGATGATCTCGCCCTCAAAGGCTGAGGCGAACGCCACTGGAATCTCTATATTTTTCACTTTGATTTTAATGTTTCTGGCTTCCAAAGAGGTGGTATTAAACCGTCCTACATCCGGCTGAACCAGCAGACTCTTCGGCACTGAGGCAACTCCTTCAGTTTGATTCGTAACCACCGGGAAACCTAAAGCAATCGCTCCGGCTCCGCAGGCCACAATCACTTCGTCCAGGGGTGCAAAGGCATTGACAAAGGCCGGAACCCTCTCCATGGTATATTTCATCAGCTCTGCGGAATCCCCCGGCGTTATGTTTCCGAAAATCAACGCGGCACGCAGGGCCACAGAAACCACATGAATGACGGAAGTCACTTCTTTTCCCAGCGGAATCACTCGGACGTTGGCGCCCATTTTATAGCCTGCCGCCTCACACTGTTCGATAATTCCGCCCACCAAAGTCACCAGGATTCCCTGGGCCTGATAGCTTTTTACCAGAGCTACGCCTTCCTCCTGGGTCGGCGCTTCCCCTAAGATTACCGCAACGCCTGGGATATCCCCGGTCACCAGAGGTACCCCCAGTTCCCGGATTGTGGCGTCTCCCAAATGACCATAGCAGGGAGCTTCATAGGGTTCTGCCCCATTGAGATATTTTAAGGCTTCGATAAATTCCGCACACAGAGCCGTAGCCACACCTGACATGAACGCGTCATTCAGACGGGGTTCTCTGGTCATCAAGGATTTTACCACGCCCAAGGCGTCTTTCAATTCAGACAGTGTCTTGACTTTTACGCCAGTCACCGCGTAATAGCAGGGCAGGCAGTATGCAGTGTTGGGAAATCCCACGGACTGCTCCGCCCCATATTTTTCCATCGCTTCTGTTATCAGTCTGTCCGTCAGTTCATAGACGGTATCATTTCCTCTAAATACAGTTTCAAATAAAGTCACCGGTCTACCTCCATTTTTGCAGGCGCCCTATCAAGCCGTCTTCCCAGGGCGTCTGCTTTCCGTCCTTTTATTTGTATCTATTTTCAGTCTCAGATTCCCAGAGCCGCACGTTTCTCTTCGATTCTGGCAATCATGGCATCCCCTAATTTCTCAATATCCAACTCCACGGTGTAGGCAGCCTCCACCCAGTCGCGGATTCCCTCTGTCAGCCAGTGTACCATCTGGTCGGAGCCGCTCACCTGCGGTTCTACGCCCAGGAAGGTGTCGATTCCTGTGGCCACCACATAGTTTCCGATGGAGACCGCTTTTTCGGACATCCATTCCGGTGCGCAGCCCACCAAAGGAAGCTGGGAAATATTCACTCCCGCGTCTTTTGCAAGCTGAGATGCCAGCACCATCATACGACTGATATCCACACAGGAACCCATATGCAGCACCGGCGGAATGTCCGCCAGCTCACAGACTCTCTTTAATCCGGCTCCGCACAGGTCTTTGGCCCTTTTATCCATCAGGCCCGCCCTGGCCGCCGCCTGGGCAGAGCAGCCCGATAGCACGACGATGATATCGTTCTTAATTAATTTTTTCATCAGCTCGATATGGGCAGAATCCGGGCGTACCCTCGGATTGTTGCAACCTACCATGGCCACGGCGCCCCTGATAACTCCGGAGGTGATGCAGTCCACCAAAGGCTTGGTGGTACCTGTCACGTCGATCTGGGAGTTTGCGACTGTGTCTAAGGTCTTAATAATGGCCTCCACAGAATAGCCTACCGTTGCTTTTTGCTTTAGCTGTGGAATATGTACCAGCTCTTTCTTTCTGTTTGCGAAATTCTCCACCGCCGCACGTACGATCTTCTTTGCGTTTTCTCCTGCGGTCTCAGCTTCGAACAGAATAAAATCAGAATCCGGCATCTGCGCAATCGGAGAAGTCGTGATAAATTTCGTATGGAAGCACTTGCTCAGCGGCCCCAGAGCCGGGAAAATACACTGTACGTCCACGACAATCGCCTCACAGGCTCCGGTCAGAACTACGTTCTCTTGCTGAAGGAAGTTTCCTGCCATGGGAATTCCCCTTCTCATGGCCACCTCGTTTGAGGTACAACAGACACCTGCTACATTGATGCCGTTTGCTCCCAGGGATTTTGCCAGTTGAATCATCTCCGGGTCCTCGGCATACTCGCAGATCATCTCGGAAAGACTGGGGTCATGGCCGTGCACAATGATGTTGACCTCGTCTTCTTTCATCACGCCCAGGTTCGCCTCTGTATCCACAGGCTTAGGGGTTCCAAACATCACGTCGGAAAATTCCGTTCCGCACATGGAACCGCCCCAGCCGTCGGACATTCCCGCGCGCAGCGACTGGCGTACCAGCGCCTCCGGTTTGCTGGAATTTCCCATGTGGGTCATATGCATAGCCGTGGATACCTCCCGGTCAATGGCTCTTGGCTCGATTCCTGCTTCATGCCACAGCTTCTGTGTGTGCTCCGGCGCTCTTTTCAGCCATCTTTGCACGCCGAAGGGTTTGCCGTATTCCAGCAGAGCCATTTCGGAGAGCTCATGTGCCAGCTCATAGATGTCCTTTCCTTCGGTCTCAACGCCCCATTCCTTTGCGATCCTCCGCAGCTTCTCCGAGTCTTTTACCTTGTAGTTTCCATCCGGAGATACCGTGTGAAGGGTATGGCAGATCTCACGGCCATGGTCGGAATGTGTGGCCGCTCCTCCTGCGGTAAAGCGCAGAAAGTTTCTGCCTGCGATTCCATGGGCGTCGCAGCCACAGATTCCCCTTGGAGACTTCTTAGTAATCCGGCAAGGCCCCATGGAACAGATACGGCAGCAGATACCCTGCTCACCAAATTTACAGTGCGGAGTCTGGTTCTTCACACGAAGCTGCCAGGAATCCGCTCCCACCTTCGCTCCGGTCTCTAAAAGCCGGTTCGTGGCTTCTTCAAATTCTTCAATCGTTGTCAGTTTAAAATCACCCATTTTAACCTCCTCTGTGTGCGTATCTCTGTTTGTTTATATTATAACAATCTCAGGTACGCTTTCCCATAAACGCTTGATTGAGAACCCTCAACGAAATGTTGAGGGACAGACAGGCACAGGCAGCCGTTTACTGGGCTTGTCACGCAAGTCCGCATGTTGCCTGTCAGCGGCGCTTCAGTCTTAAGGCGCATGTCCCGTTTTGCACGCCGCCACAACACCGCTTTGCGGTGAAATTTCTCATTGCGGCGTGTACAGCTTTACCAGAGCGTTTCTGTTCTAGGAAAGAATTATCATAACAAGATCTTTCCTAGAACAGAAAGAGAGACCGCGTCTGCTGAGGTGTTCGCAGACGCGGTCTCTCTTATTGGTCTTTATGGTGAATTCGTTTTTAATTTAACATAGTTTCCTCATTCTGGGAATCAGAAAACTGTTGAGCCGCCTCAACTACCTTGTGAAGCCCTCTCACCGCAGTCCGGGATTTTTCTGAACCTTGGAAATCCATTTCATCACGTGATCGTGAAAAATCTGAATGTCCGGGTTATCTGTGTTCCCGTTCCTGGTGAGCATATAAGTATCCCAGCAATATTCCCCGTCGGAAAACGGAATCATCACCAAATTTTCATCCTTCATATCGTCAAAGATGAAATCTACCGTCACGGAGATTCCCTTCTTTTTGCTGACCATCTTATGACACAGGCTAAAGCCGCTGGTCTCAAACACAATGTTCGGCTCAAACCCTGCCGCACGACATCGGTCCACAATCAGCCTCTGCACATGAAACTCAGAGCTTTCAATGTACAACGGCTCTCCTTTTAGGTCCTGGATGGTCACGGATTTTCTTTGGCTCAACGGATGCCCCCGGTACACCAAAAGCTTAATCTGAAACCGCTCCATGAACGTGGAATTTAAGTACTTCGCCTCCCAGTCCCCCACGGTAAAGGCCACATTTCCTTCCCCTGAGACCAGCCGCCGCACCACCTCCTGATCGGGATATTCTCGATACTGAAATCTAATATCCGGGTGCTCCCCCTTAAACTGCGCGATGCACTCCGGAGTCACCAGACGCAGAATTCCGTAGGCGGAGAGCAGGTCAATCTCATGATTTTGTCTCTGTTCGATACAGCGAATCTCACTACAGATCGACTGATAAGACTCCAAAAGCTCCGGCAAGCGCTCATACAGATACTTTCCAGACTCCGTAAGCTGCACTCCCGCCCCCGTCCGAATCAGCAGTGAGGCTTCTAACTGAGCCTCTATATTTTTCATCACCTTGCTCAGCCCCTGCGGTGTCATATACAAAACACTGGCCGCCTTGGTAATACTCTTTTGCTCACATACCACTTTAAAATACTGTAATTCCTTGATGTTCATAATCGTCCCACGCTTCCTTCCATCGGTTCAAGACAATATCACCCACGATCACCGCGTCCTCCACAGTCAGATATCGGTCCGCTGTCTGGGACAACAACATTTTTCCAGTAGCCTCAAACTCATCATCGGCAAACCACACGTTCACGGTCAGAGGAAAGCGGGGGAGAAATGGAAATATCGCACATAAATCCGCCCTGGAAGAAACGAATTCAGCGCCCAACGTTTTCCACACTGTCTTCACCTGGTCCGGTTCCTTATCTTTCAAGAACTTCTTGATCTCCTGGACCATCGTACGATCGTATTTCGTTCCTCTGATCAGACCGTCTTTCATCTCCCCGAAGGTAATCAACTCCTTCGACACAGGAGTCCCATCCCCCAGGTCCATATAATGCAGCAAGACCAGGTGAAACCACTGGTCGATCTTCTGCCCGCACAGAAAATCAGAACAAGAAATCTCATATTTCTGGTTCATACTGACTGCCAGAAAAACCCCATCTTCTTTCCGGTAAATCAGCCCTGTCTTCTCTGCAATCTCCTCTGCCGGTCTGTCCTTTAACCGTCCCTGAGCGATCTTTAGCATTTCCAGATAAGCCCGCTGATTCTGCCCTTGCGCATTGTGATTCATATGTCCACCCCCTGAAATGATAATCTATTCCTTTCTATATACCCAAAACGGAGTTTCTATCTATAAGACTCCATCCCCGGAAGTTTTTCCACCTGTTCCATGATCTAAAAAGACCTTAACTTATCCCGCAGGACAAGTCAAGGTCTTTCTGATGACACGGATCGTTATTATCACAGCCTTTTCCCATTTCAAAACTGCAATCAAATCTACTTCCTTGTTCTACGCAACTGTAGCGGCCGCCTTTACCATGTTACCTTTCACATCTTTTTCTGTTACTACTACCTTCGTCCCTTTACTCATAGCTGGAATCAGATAAGAAGAAAAAGTTCTGGATTCTGCGACTACAGTTTTGTAATCTTTCTCATTCACTGTAACTGTCACCGTTGAACCAGCCTTACCTGCTGTCCCCCGAACCCGAGTACTGCCAGCAGTTATCTCGTTAACTTTTATAAGTTCCAAACTGGTCGTGTTTGCTTTCGTCACTCTTAAAAGCTTAATCGGCGTCTTAGTTGTGTTAGTGAAAGAATTGTAACTGGTATTCAGCGCCTCACAGTCTTGGACATAGATGCCTGTGGCATTTCGAATTCTCTGAAGTGTGTTTCCTACAATTCTGACGGTATCGCTGTCGGTCACGTAAATCGCATTTCCTGACGGATTATAAATGGTATTTAATCGTATCACTGGGGTATGACTGCCTTTGACGGCGACGATTCCACCCCCGCCACTGTTCTTGCTGCGATTTTCCTGGATATCACAATTTTCACTTCCTGTCAATACAAAACTACTACGTCCACTTTCCACAACCCGGTTAGCATGAACCAGGGCATTATCACTGTCCTCCACAAAAATTCCATAACCGCCTGTATAGTGGATTTCATTTCTTTCTACCCAGTTGTCTTGACTGCCGCGCCTCAGATAAATCCCTTCATCCGCCGTCTCAATAATTGTGTTATCCAAAACATTGCCGTTTCTCGCACTGGTATTCAGATAGATACCCCATCCTGCTGCACCCGGTGTTATGCTGCCGTCTTCATTTTCCAGTCCGATTTGATTGCCTTCTACGTTCACCCCGCTGAGAGGATAATTCGCATGTCCGGTGACCGCTATGCCATAGGAATGTGTAGCGTTTTCGATCACATTGTTGCTGATCGTAACGTTATACCCTTCCTCAACCGTGGGAAACTCTTCCGTAACCGTCCCTGGCAAAGGATCATAGAAATTCCCTTCTCCCTTATACAACAGTGTGTGAACGAAAATTCCGTCGCCGCAGTTCGAAATTCTATTACCTGAAATCGTCAAGTTTTTATAGTTAAAGGTCTTAATCGCATCCCGATATAGATCTTCAAATGTATTATCTATAATTGTAATGTCGCTGGGAAACACTCCCTTCACTGCACTGTGGGAGCCGATCCCCCGAGGAACACCCTTAAAATAACAGCCAGAAATTGTAATATTTCTCGATACGGCATCGTCATAATTGTCCGTTCCCGGAGCTATGGTCTTATTGTGAGCCACGTCAATATGAAGCGCTTCCTTAGTTGTATTCTTTCCACTTTCCAAGCATTTATAAGACCCAAATGTACAATTATCTACCAGCGCGCCATTTACACCTTCCAACGTCAAATAATACCCATTGTTTAATCCCTCAAACTGTATATTTTGAACCGTGATATTACTTCCATGCATAAAGCGCACTAACTCTGCGTCCCCTCCATTGGCATCAAAAGTGCCGCCGTCAATCACAACGTTTTGGATCTGCTCATAACCTCCCACATCACCGTGCCAACCATAGCTGCTTAACATAACTTTACTTTGATTCTCACCAGGCTGCACATATTGATATGTAGTTCCCGTTTCCGAATACAAAGTAGTATTCGAGTATATATACAAAGCTCCTTCAATCACATAGGTTCCGGCAGGTACATTGACGGTCAGAGGTTTTTCACCTCCACCCAATTTTAAAACTGCCTGGAGATCTTTTTTTACAAACGTATCCGACATGTCCACGATGATTTCACTGTCTGTCTCCGTAATGACATAGGGAACTTCCGCCAGATACGTCTCGCCTCCCAGAAAAACCTCTCCTTCATCCGGCTCATACTCCTCGTCTTCGATCTCTGGCTCATTGGCCTCCTCGGCCCATTGCTGCATCAGTTCTTCCGCCCGTTGTTCCAGATAGTCGCTGTGTTCCTCCATTTCTCCTTCATATTCATCCGCCAGCGCTTCCTCCGCACCTTCAGCGCCTTCCTCCAGTGTCTCCTGCTCCACAGCTACCATCTGTTCGTCCAGCGCGGTTGCCGATACGTACATTCCTCCCATGGAAGGCACAGTCAAAACCGTAGACAATAAAATTGCCAAAATCGTTTTTCTCTTCTTCATCATTGGTTCTCTCCATTTTCCCGTACTTATGAATCATAGACGTCCTAATTCCCTTTGCCACGCTCCGAATTATCTACTGCATCTGCTTCCACTCTGCATAAGCTCCGAATACTTTCTCCCCATTCACCGTCCGGTAGGCTCTCATGGTGTAATAATAGTCTTTTCCTTCCTTAATGCCTTTATGGGTATAGGAGGTCGTACTCCCTTTTCCGATCTGGGTCACATAATGCCATTTCCCGTTCTCGGAATTCTTATAGTAAATCCGATAGCCGCTGGCCCCGTTCACCTTGTCCCAGCTCAGTGTGGCCTGGTTCTTCCCTTCCCTGGCCTTCGTGATCTTCGCCTGTCTGGGCAGGGATTTCCCGCTCTTTCCCGCAGAATAAGAGCCAAAGGCTTTCTGCCCGTCCACATTACGATAGCCCCGTACATAATAAGTATAGGTCTTTCCGGTAGTCCGCCCTGTATGCACATAGGAAGTAGCGTCGCCATCTGCAATTTGAGTCACATATTTCCAGGCAGAACCCGGTTCCTGATAATACAGACGATAACCGTCCGCGCTTTCCAAAGCGTCCCAGCTGATTTTCAGCGCGTTGTATCCCCAGCTTTGCACTTTATTGATCTTGGCCCTGGATGCCTCTGTCTTTCCGGTTTTTCCGGCAGAATACGCCCCAAACAGTTTCTCCCCGTCATCCAGGCTATGATAAGCCCGCAGATAATATGTGTACTCTTTCCCGCTTTGCAGTCCCGTATGTACATAGGAAGTATTCTCGCCGCCTGAAAGCTGCGTGATATATTTCCACGGCTCGCCGCTTTCCTCCTGATAATACAGGCGGTAGCCTTCTGCATTATTCACCGGCTCCCAGCTGATCTCCACGGCATTATATCCCAGTCCTTTCACCTGACTGATCTCAGAAGGACAGGGTACACAGTCATGGAAGGTCAGGGTTGCAGCCTGATAATGCTGATCCATCTCCTCTCCCCAAATCTCTTTGCAATAATAGGCATCCGCCACCACATACTGAAAAATCTCCAATTCAGACCCATCATTTGGGATCGGGTTCTCTCCATAAAAGACAATCTTCTTCAATCTGGTGCAATCGTAAAAGGCTCCAGACCTGATATGTTTTACGCTGGCTGGAATGCTGACCTCTTTTAACTTCTTACACCCCTCAAAAGCCCTGCCTCCAATCACTTCCACCCCATTGGTAATTGTAACTTCCGTCAAATCCTCGCACTCCTCAAAAGCATAGAGTCCTATTACTTTGACACTGTCCGGAATCACATACGTTCCTGTTCTTCCCGTAGGGCAGGCAACCAGTTCCGTCTTCTCTTTGTCAAACAGCACTCCATCCAGCGAAGAATAGTACGGGTTTTCCTCCGATACCTCAATCCTTGCCGCACTTCTAAAAGACATATAGCCCCAATACTGTTCCACATCTTTCACCGCAGAAGACAGAACAACCGCCTCTAACTTATTGCAGCCATAAAAAGCTCTTCCTCCAACCGTCACTGTCCCTTCCGGAACTTCATAATCGCCGGCTTTCCCTGCCGGACAGGTAACCAGTCTTCGATCCTGGCTAAACAAAGCCCCGTCCAAGGAATAATAACTTTGGTTTCCTTCTGCCACCTGAATGGAAAGAAGATTATCGCATCTGCTAAATGCTGTATCCCCCACCCTGCTTACCGTAAAAGGAAGCACGATTTCTTCCAGGCTGTCACACCCCTCAAAAGCAGAGTCCTCGATCTCTGTTAGCCCTTCCTGTAAAGTGAGATTCCTAAGATTTTTACAAGACTCGAATGCCCCGTCTCCAATCCGCGTCACACTCTCCGGTATCACAACATTATCCAGCAGATTGCACGAGTAAAAGACGTCATTTCCAATTTCGGTGAGACCTGGCGGCAGTTCAATACTTTCCAGGCTATCGCAGCCCGAAAAAACATCGTTTTTAATCTCAGTGAGACCCGACGGCAGTTCAATACTTTCCAGCCTATGACAACTCCCAAAAGCCTCCTCTCCAATTCGTGTCACACTCTCCGGTATACTGATTTCTTTGATGTTCGCGTAGAAAAGCGAATAGTCTCCAATGCTCGTCACTCCAGGTTCAATAATCACCCAATTCACTCGTTCTCTATCCCATGGCCGTGATGTCCATCTGCTGAAATCCTCCATTGGTCCTGTTCCACTCAAGGTCAACGTCCCCTTTTGGGTCAATGTCCATGTCACATTCTCTCCACAAATCCCTTCCCCAATAATCTCCGATGTATCTTCTACTCCCTGTTCCACTACTGTGAGGGTCTCATCCGTAGTCTCTTCTGACTCCGATTCTCCAGAAAGCTCTTCTTTCTGTATGTTTTCCTCCGGGTATTCCCTTTCTTCTGTCTCATCCGAACCCTCATCACTTTCCTGGAAATCCCCTTCTTCCTCTGTAAAAATTTCCTCTGACCCAGAAATTTCGTCTTCCTCAGAAGTTTCCTCTTCGCAGGGAGCAGACGTCTCCGCCTCGCTTTTCTCTGTCACTTCCACTGCCGCGCCGACAGGCATCGGTACTGCCAAAGAAACCGTCAACAATCCTGCTAATACTATTTTTCTTTTCTTCATTGCGTCCTCCTTTTCTTAGAACAGCTTAACTCTTTATATAGTTTCATCTCTTACCGCATCTGCTTCCACTCTGCATAAGCTCCGAATACTTTCTCCCCATTCACCGTCCAGTAAACTCTCATGATATAGTAATTCCAAAATCAACCTGTCACTTCTTGTTTTCATCCTACCAAAATTTCCCTTTTGTGTCTACTTGAAAACATTGTGTTTGCAGGAAAAACGCTCCTTTCCCTTCTCTTTTTTCTACCTGCTCTGCTTGACCTGTAGCAGATTCACACAATAAACGCTGAACACCTCTCCGAATGCTTCACAAAGACAGTTCTGCCAATGATCTATTTTAGTTGCTTCAAGTACATTCTTCAAATCAAATAAAGAAAGCAAGCGACATGTAAGTTTTTCTCCATGCACACCTGCTTTCTACGCATTTCTATATTTCACCTTTCTTTATCTGTTTTTCTTCCTGCCTGTTCTGACTTTCTTGTTAACTTTCTAAGATTCCCATCAGCCAATCATACAAGATTTCCGTCTCCTGCAGTGCTTTTGTAACATGATATTCCTCAATGTAGAGCTCCTGTGAATATCGAATCTTTACACCATACGGCGTCAGATCATCGCACATCTCAAAATATTTCTCATCTACAGTTTCATATTCCTGAAGCAGTTCTGCCAGAAGACCGAGGTCATGAGTCTTTTTATCGTCACATTTTTAGAAATTAAAAGACCTTTTAGCAGCTTTTCAATGGACTGCTGGCAGTGATAACAGATAATTTCCAGCGGCTTCGGATACATATGCTCATTAAAGATGCTTTGCTGTAAGAAAATCCATTTTGGCAAAATTAATCCATTCCTGAAGCAGTTCCTTATCTTTCATATAATAACAAACCCTCCTGTTTCACAATTTTCTCAAGGGTATTTTCTTTTGCTCTCTCATCAAAGGACGATTCGTACCCTACCACAATGTCAACCGGGCGCTTTCGGATTCCACGGAGAGATTTATATGCTTTCTGAGACAGCTCAATCTGATTTCCAGCATCGTCCGGGACTACTATATAAAAATCATAGTCGCTGTCTTCATTATAAGTACCTTTTGCAAAAGAACCGAACAGGTAAATCCGTTTCGACATTACTGTCAGGCAGATTCTGTCTTTGATTGCATTAATCTCATTGTTAATCACCCTGCTCACATCCTCTCAAACAGACTTGCTTGGATTGTTCCTTTTATACATCCTTAGTATACCACAGATTCTCCTGCTTATCTATCAGAGAGAAACTTTGCTTTTACAGTTTCCAACTGAACACTGACGCCGTCGTACTCCCTGCGCACCGCTTTTCTTTCTCACTCCTCCCGTATTCGCTCCACAATCGTCTCCCGACACATTTTCCGGTAGTTGTACAGGGGAACACCAAAAGCGATCAGCAATAAAAGCGGCATAGCCGCCAGGCTGGCAGTCACCGACGGTGTATAGACAAAAAAGAATGTCTGCCCCACTGTCCGCATCAGCACACTTTTCATGAGTACAAGTCCCACGGTATCCGCAATCAGCAAAGACACCAAAAAGTAAAGACTGCCCTCCGTCATGAGCATCCGCCGAATCTGTTTCTTCGTCATTCCGACTGCCTCCAACAAAGACAATTCCTTTTTCCGAGTCAGGATGGAAACCGCCGAGGTATTAAAGAAATTCAGCACGCCGATCACAAAGATTACGCCGCATAAAAGCCCTAAAACCATGATATATTTTCCGGCAAACTGTCCACATTCTTTTTCAATGGACATTCTGGACTGTACATAGAGCTCTGTGCTGGAATTTTCCTCTGTGTAAGCTTTCAGCCATCGATCAAAGGCTCTCTGCGTGCCGTCCCGGACATCTATCCCCGCCGTCATGGCGCCGGAATTTCCACCCAGCTTCAGATACTCCTGAGCCGGAAGATAAAAGGAATAGTCAAAATAAGTGCCTGCGGCAAAGGGATACTCCAGATCGTAGGCCAGCTCTCCCACAGCCAGAACCGTATAGGTTCCCTCCCGTCCTTCACCCAGCTCTACGGTGACGGTATCTCCTGGATGGTAGTAATTTCCCGGAATGTCCCTCTGTCTGTTCACAATCACATAGTTCCCGGACTGAAACTCCTCCCAGGTACAGCCTTCCCCCAAAAATTCCATTTTCTCAAAGGCCCCCTGGCTGACTCCTAGGACATGGGAAATCACCTGTCTGCTTTCCAGGAATTTCTGCTCCCGTTCCATCTGGTATCCGTCGATGATATTTTCCTCTTTTGCCTTTCGCATCAACCGCCCTAGATTCTCATATCCGTTATCGTCCAAATCATGCATGGATTCTGTCTCATACACACAGGCCACCGATTCTACCTCTTCTCTTTTTTCCAGTTCCTCCAGAAACTGCGGAGTGATCGCATGAAAATCAGAATACTTGGCGTTCATGGAACATCCTGTAACGCAAAAATCGGAGGAAATAAAGCTGTCAATATAGAGGTCAAAGTCAAAGCTCTCCCGGACCACATATGCACAGTTCAGCAGAAAAATAGGCAGAGTCAAAGACAAAATCACCAAGACAGACTTTCTCCACATTCTGCGCATATTTCCCAGCGCCATCCGCACAGGAGTCACCTTTCCGGTCTTCTTGCGCTTTCCTTTCACAGATGGCTCTTCTAATTTCACCGCCTCCACCGGAGAGATTTTCGCCACCATTTTGCAGGGGCGAAGGCTGGCTGTGTACACTGTCCCCAGGGAAAACAGCGCTGCTCCCAGAAAAATCCAGGGATTCGTGCTGATGAGTATCTGCGGCTTTTCACCGCCCAATTCAGAGGTAAGCAGATAAGGAGTCATGCCCCGTCCCACGAACCAGCCCGTCAGCAGGCCTATGGGAATTCCCACCGCCGCCAGAACCAACGCCTGCCTGCGCACAATCCATCGAAGCTGCCTGCCCGTCGTCCCAGCGTTTTTCAAAAGTCCATAGGACTGGATATCGTTTTTCACAGAGATATAGAACACATTATAGATAATCAGGTATCCGGCCAGAAAAATCACCGCCAGAATCAGAAGCACTGTTCCCACTGGAAACCCGTCTTCCCCGAACAGTTTATCGTAGGCCGGCGGTATATCCATCCGGGCCTGTGTGTCCGAAACCCCATATCTTTGATCTATCTCTTCTTTGTAATGCTCCAAAAACAGCGGGGTGCGAAACCAGAGGCTCAGATTGTAGTCCCCCTCATAATCTCCAAGGGCGATCGCCTTTTCTGTGGCAGTCTTAACATGCTTTAAGCAGTATCGTTCTGACACCCAGATCATCTGCGCCTGAGCCAGAGTGTCCCCTTCCCAGTAGCCACTCAGTGAAAACGTCTGGGTCACCTTTTTGCCCGACAGCATAAATTCCAGGGTGACAGGACTTCCAAGTTGATGAGGCACCCCCAGAAGATCCAAGGTGATCGTGCTCATGGCTGCCTCGTTTTCCTTCTTTGGGAGATTCCCTACAGTGGGCAGACATTGATAGCTTGACGCTCCGTTCCTGTCTGCATACCGTATCTCCGTCCCAGAATCTCTCAGCTTGGCGTTTTCCGCCGTCGACATAAAAACCGTATATCCCATTCGATCGATTTTTTCATAGTCTCTGATCTGTTCAAACTGCTCCTTCGTCAAATCCTGAATTGCCAGATGACTGGAATCCATACTGGTCCGCATGTCCTGGTTCATGGTGGAGCGCAGCACAGACAGCACACCTGTAAACGCCGAGGTGAACATCACTGCCGTCATCACAATCGCCAGAACTGCGATCAGGTTTCTCCCCCGGTTCAACTTTAGAAAACGTCTGGTCAGAAGTCTCAGGGTAGGTCTACTATTCACAGAAATCATGGAGACCACTTCCTTTCACCAGTTTTCCATCCTCTATCCGAATAATTCGGTTCGCAAGCTGTGCAATCTCTTCATTGTGGGTAATCATCACCATGGTCTGATGAAACCTTTCACAGGTAACCTTCAAAAGCCCCAGCACATCCTGGCTGGTACGGCTGTCTAGATTCCCCGTGGGCTCATCCGCCAACAAAATCGCTGGCTTCGACGCCAGGGCCCGCGCGATGGCCACCCTCTGCTGCTG